>JACCDQ010921968.1_pt1 | contig 13590 bp, 13 predicted proteins | sample 7446031 | NCBI WGS metagenome assembly JACCDQ01 (sample SAMN15323442, study PRJNA562643) | freshwater metagenome | isolation source: river surface water | place: USA:Blue River Watershed | collected 2017-08-17 | reverse complement strand
CCGCCCGAAGGTAAAGCGAAAGCCCGGTTGGGTTAGAAGTGGTGTCTTTGTTGCTCACCCTTTCAGGCTACAACCTTTTCAGGGCCTGTAAACTTGGGCTATGACGAACCACATGAAGCCCCGCAGCCACGTCGTTACCGACGGCATCGAACGCGCTCCAGCACGAGGAATGCTCCGTGCCGTAGGAATGGGCGACGAAGACTGGGTCAAGCCTCAGATTGGCATCGGATCCTCATGGAACGAGCTAACCCCCTGCAACCTGTCGCTAGACCGTCTCGCAGACGCCGTCAAGAATGGCGTACACGCGGCCAACGGTTTTCCGATGAAGTTCGGCACCATCTCTATTTCTGACGGCATCTCGATGGGCCACGAGGGAATGCACTTCTCGCTCGTCTCTCGTGAGGTCATCGCGGACTCTGTTGAAACCGTGATGCAGGCCGAGCGCCTCGATGGTTCGGTTCTTCTAGCCGGTTGTGACAAGTCGCTGCCGGGCATGCTTATGGCTGCCGCTCGCCTCGATCTAGCATCCGTGTTCTTGTATGCCGGTTCGATTGCTCCGGGCTGGGTCAAGCTCACCGACGGAACCGAAAAAGAAGTGACCATCATCGACGCCTTCGAAGCTGTCGGTGCCTGCAAGGCCGGCAAGATGTCACTCGAAGATCTTGACCGCATCGAACGAGCCATTTGCCCAGGCGAAGGCGCTTGTGGCGGCATGTACACCGCAAACACCATGGCCTCAATCGGTGAGGCTCTGGGCATGAGCTTGCCAGGTTCTGCATCACCACCGTCGGCAGACCGTCGTCGCGATGTGTGGGCACACCGTTCGGGCGAAGCTGTCGTAAACCTAATTGACAAGGGCATCACCGCTCGCATGATCATGACCAAGAAGGCATTCGAAAATGCCATCGCGGTTTTGATGGCACTCGGTGGCTCAACCAACGCGGTTCTTCACCTGCTGGCGATTGCTCGCGAAGCAGACGTAGACCTAAACCTTGACGATTTCAACCGCATCTCAGACAAGGTTCCTCACCTAGGCGACCTCAAGCCATTTGGCCAGTTCGTTATGGCCGACGTTGACCGCGTGGGCGGCATCCCAGTTGTTATGAAGGCTTTGCTCGATGCTGGCATGATGCACGGAGACGTGCTCACCGTGACCGGAAAAACTCTGGCCGAAAACCTTGAGGGCATCAACCCGCCAGACCCAGATGGCAAGATCATCCGCGCCATGGCAGACCCGATTCACCGCATCGGTGGCATCAACGTGCTTAGGGGATCGATGGCTCCTGAAGGTGCCGTCGTGAAGACCGCTGGCTTTGATCTCGAGACATTCACTGGGCCAGCACGCGTTTTTGATCGCGAGGCAGCTGCAATGCAGGCGCTAACCGATGGCGAAATCAAGGCTGGCGATGTAGTCGTGATTCGCTACGAAGGCCCTAAGGGTGGCCCGGGTATGCGCGAGATGCTTGCTATCACCGGCGCGATTAAGGGTGCAGGTTTGGGCAAGGATGTTCTACTATTGACTGACGGACGATTCTCAGGCGGCACAACCGGCCTGTGCATCGGCCACATAGCACCAGAAGCCACCGAAGGTGGGCCTATTTCTCTGGTGCGCGATGGAGACTTGATTCGAGTTGACATCGCAGCTCGTTCGCTCGAACTACTCGTTGAGCCAGAAGAGTTGGAAGCCCGAAAAGCAGACTGGGTTCCTCTGCCACCGCGCTACACACGCGGTGTACTCGCAAAATTCACCAAGGTGGTGCGCTCAGCATCTGAGGGCGCTTACTGCGGTTAATTCTTTTCAACTCAATGTCGCAAGACATGCAAACGAGGAAGTAACCAAATGTCTAACGAGGTTCTTACCGGGGCTCAGGCTGTTATTCGCAGCCTAGAACTTCTCGGTGTCGATACCGTCTTTGGTCTGCCGGGTGGCGCAATTTTGCCCACCTACGACCCATTGATGGATTCCAAACTTATTCGCCACATCCTGGTTCGTCATGAACAAGGTGCTGGTCACGCTGCCGAAGGCTATGCCTCGGCTAGCGGCAAGCTCGGTGTTTGCATCGCAACCTCGGGCCCGGGTGCAACCAACCTTGTCACCGCAATCGCGGATGCGCACATGGACTCTGTTCCACTGCTTGCGATTACCGGCCAGGTGGGTTCACACCTAATCGGAACCGACGCTTTTCAAGAAGCAGACATCGTCGGAATCACCATGCCGATCACCAAGCACTCATTCTTGGTGAGCAATCCAGCCGACGTGCCGGGAGCAATCGCGGCAGCTGTGTTGATTGCAACCACCGGTCGACCTGGCCCGGTTTTGGTTGACATCACCAAAGACGCTCAGGTGAAATCGGCCGAGTTCGTTTGGCCGCCAAAGATTGACCTACCTGGCTACAAGCCGGTCACTAAACCGCACGGCAAGCAGATTCAGGCAGCTGCAAACCTAATCAAAGACTCGAAGAAACCGATTCTCTATGTTGGTGGCGGTGTTATTCGTGCCGGTGCTCACAAAGAGCTGCTGAAACTTGCCGAACTAATCGGTGCGCCCGTGACCACAACTCTTATGGCTCGAGGCGCTTTCCCTGACTCGCACGACCAGCACCTAGGTATGCCAGGTATGCACGGAACCGTTCCTGCGGTTACCGCACTGCAGAAGGCAGACTTGCTAATCACCCTCGGCGCTCGTTTCGACGACCGAGTCACAGGTGACGTCAAGTCGTTCGCACCTAACGCGAAAGTGATTCACGTTGACATCGACCCAGCCGAAATCGGCAAGATTCGATTTGCCGATGTGCCAATTGTTGGCGATGCCAAAGAGGTAATCACCGAGCTTACTGATGAGCTGATTAACAGCCTCAAGGGTAAGAAGCCAGAGATTGGCGACTGGTGGAGCTTCTTGAACGGTCTTCGCGAGCGCTACCCGCTTGGTTACACCGAGCCTGAAGACGGCAAGCTTTCGCCTCAGCTCGTCATCAAGCGAATCGGTGAGCTCAGCGGCCCAGAGGCCATCTTTGCTGCCGGCGTCGGCCAGCACCAGATGTGGTCGGCGCAGTTCATCAAGTATGAACGCCCGAACTCATGGCTCAACTCGGGTGGTGCTGGAACCATGGGTTACTCGGTTCCTGCCGCCATGGGAGCAAAGGTTGGCCAGCCAGATCGTTTGGTTTGGTCAATCGATGGTGATGGTTGTTTCCAGATGACCAACCAAGAATTGGCCACCTGCACGATCAACAACATTCCGATCAAAGTTGCCATCATCAACAACTCTTCGCTCGGAATGGTTCGCCAGTGGCAGACCCTTTTCTACAATCAGCGTTATTCGAACACTGACCTTCACACCGGAACCGACACCATCATGGTTCCCGACTTCGTCAAGTTAGCCGAAGCCTATGGATGTCTCGGAATTCGTGTTGAAAAAGAAGAAGAGATTGATGCCGCCATCAAGCTCGCGATCGAAACCAACGACCGCCCGGTCGTGATCGACTTCATTGTTGGTCGCGACGCCATGGTGTGGCCAATGGTTGCAGCAGGCCTTTCGAACGATGAGGTTCAGTACGCTCGCGATGCTGCTCCGGTTTGGGACGGTGAGGAGTAAACATGTCAACCCACGTTCTCTCGCTTCTAGTAGAAGACAAGCCAGGTCTGCTAACCCGCGTTGCCGGGCTTTTCGCACGCCGAGGCTTCAACATTGAGTCACTCGCGGTAGGCGCATCCGAGCTCGAAGGGCTCAGCCGCATCACAGTTGTGGTTAGCGTCGAGGGTGCCCCGCTCGAGCAGGTGACCAAGCAGCTCAACAAGCTCATCAACGTGATCAAGATTGTCGAACTCGAGCCAGATTCGGTTCAGCGCGACCACATGCTGATCAAGGTAAAAACCGATGCCTCAACGCGCTCTCAGGTGCTTGAAGCGGTAACCTTGTTTAGAGCTCGCGTCATCGACGTCGTGAGTGATGCTCTCATCATTGAAGTGACCGGCGACACTGCAAAGTGCGCGGCCTTCGTCAAAATTCTCGAACCTTTCGGCATCAAAGAACTGGTGCAGTCTGGCGTCTTGGCTATGGGCCGTGGGTCTAAGTCGATCACCGAGAAGGTAAACAAGTAAAGCTTCGGGTCGAGACATCGACTCGTTTTGTGTTGCAAACGAAAAACAAACAAGGAGAAATCTAAAGTGGCTGAAATCTTTTATGACAAAGATGCCGACCTAGCTCTAATTCAGGGCAAGAAGGTTGCAGTTATTGGTTATGGCTCGCAGGGTCACGCTCACTCGCTCAACCTGAAAGACTCGGGTGTCGATGTAGTCGTTGGTCTGCAGTCAGGTTCGAAGAGCAAGGCAGTTGCCGAAGAGGCCGGCCTGAAGGTGCTCACCCCTGCAGAAGCTGCAGCATGGGCTGATGTCATCATGATTCTTACCCCAGACCCAGTTCAGCGTCACGTCTACGCATCAGACATCGCTCCAAACCTAAGCGCCGGCAAGGCACTTGTGTTCGGTCACGGTTTCTCGATTCGCTACGGTTTCATCAAGCCGCCAGCCGACGTCGACGTGTTCCTAGTGGCACCAAAGGGCCCTGGTCACCTAGTTCGTCGCGAGTACATCGGCGGCAAGGGTGTTCCAAACCTGATCGCCGTTGAGCAAGACGCAACCGGTGGCGCATTCGAGCTAGCGCTGAGCTACTCGAAGGCAATCGGTGGAACCCGCGCGGGCACCATCAAGACCACCTTCACCGAAGAGACCGAGACCGACCTATTCGGTGAGCAGGCAGTTCTTTGTGGTGGCGCTTCTCAGCTAGTCATGTACGGCTTCGAGACCCTTACCGAGGCTGGTTACCAGCCAGAGGTTGCTTACTTCGAGGTGCTTCACGAGCTAAAGCTCATCGTTGACCTTATGTATGAAGGTGGCATCGCCAAGCAGCGTTGGTCGGTTTCGACCACTGCCGAGTACGGTGACTACGTTTCAGGCCCACGCGTCATTGGCCCAGAGGTCAAGGAGCGCATGAAGGAAGTTCTAGCCGACATCCAAGACGGCACCTTCGCAAACCGCTTCATTGCTGACCAGGATGCTGGCGCACCAGAGTTCAACGCGCTTCGCGCCAAGGGTGAGGCCCACCCAATCGAGAAGGTTGGCCGCGAACTGCGCAAGCTGTTCTCGTGGTTGCGCAAGAGCGACAACGAGGGTGACTTCGTCGAGGGTTCAGCAGCTCGCTAAACCTGAGGTTTTTAGAAGACCCGTCACTTCGGTGGCGGGTTTTCTTTTTGCATGGATTTGTATACCCTAGGGGGTATACTAAATACACGTTTCAAGTAAGGAGATTTCTATGTGTGCACCAACTTCTTGCGGCACTTGCGGCAAAGTCACTTGGTCCGGTTGCGGACAGCACATCGAAGAGGCACTGGCTGGCTTTCCAGAAGACCAGCTTTGCACCTGCGGTGAGTAACTGAGGTTTTCTTAGTCGAGGTCGATTTCGACGAGCGGTCTGGCTTTGACCTGCTTGACGAAGTCGGCCTCTTCTTTTGCCCAGTCGCCAGCGGTGACGAATTGAACGTTTACCGAACGCCCTAAGTAGTTTTCGATGCGGGCTGCGGCGCGTGAAGCCTCGATGCGGTTCACGTAGCCAACGAGTAGCAGATCAACCTCGTGCGGGTCAGGCCCAACCTCGCGCTTGAGTCGTGAAGCCCATGCGCCAAACAAAAACGCGTGTTCGATTCCATCCACGCCATAAAGCGCGGCTGGCAAAACGGCGGCCGGGCCATAAGAGTAGGCGATGATCTGTTTTATCGAGTCGAAGAGCAGATGTGTGCGGTTGACCTGAACTAGTTTTGCTCGACCGAATGTCTTGGCAGTGACGATGCGGTCATCGAGCAGGCGATCGACCTCACGCATGGCCGTCGGCACGCTGGTTCTGGCGAACCGCGCCAGGTCTGAGATGCTGAACCCCTCATCTGGGTTCATAAACAGCTGCGCCAAAATCAACCCCTGAGTGTCGCTTCGCAGCAGGGGAGACAGTGCCGGTTTCTCTTGTTTCATTTATCGAAAGATAACGCACGCTTATTGAAAAAGTCAATGCGCGGCATTGGTTTTTGTTCGCCTACACTCGTGAATAGGCTCCGAGGTCGTAGCTACTTGCTCCCTCGCAGAACCCCCACTCGAGCATTCACTTTCAAAGGAAACCATGTCTAAGCCAGTCGTTCTAATCGCCGAAGAACTTTCGCCTGCAACTCTCGAGGCCCTAGGCCCAGACTTCGACGTAATCAACGTCGACGGCACCGACCGCCCAGCTTTGCTCAAGTCCCTTGCCAATGCAGACGCAATCTTGGTTCGCTCGGCAACACAGGTTGACGCCGAAGCCATCGCCGCCGCGCCAAAGCTCAAAGTCGTCGCTCGCGCAGGTGTCGGCCTCGACAACGTAGACATCAAGGCTGCCACCACCGCCGGCGTTATGGTGGTCAACGCGCCAACATCGAACGTCATCTCGGCGGCAGAGCTTGCCATCGGTCACATCTTTGCCCTCGCGCGCTTCATTCCAGACGCTAACGCTTCGCTCAAGGCTGGCGAGTGGAAGCGCTCGAAGTTCACCGGTGTCGAACTCTACGAAAAGACCATCGCAATCATCGGTCTCGGCCGAATCGGCAGCCTGGTCGCCGAGCGTCTGCGCGGCTTTGGCGCAACTCTGATCGGTTTCGACCCATACGTGACCCCGGCCCGTGCCGAGCAGATGGGCGTTGAACTTGTCTCGCTCGAAGATGCCATGAAGCGCGCCGACTTCATCACCATTCACATTCCAAAAACTCCAGAAACAACTGGGATGATCGGCGAAGCGCAATTCGCCATCGCCAAGCCGAACCTACGCATCGTCAACGCTTCGCGCGGCGGCATCATCGACGAGAACGCGCTCTATGCGGCGCTCAAGTCTGGCCGCATCGCCGGTGCCGGTCTCGACGTGTTCGTGCAAGAGCCGCCGACAGGTTCACCGCTGCTCGAACTAGACAACATCATCGTGACACCTCACCTTGGAGCATCCACTGATGAGGCTCAAGAAAAGGCGGGCATCTCGGTAGCCAAGTCGGTTCGACTCGCTCTTGCCGGCGACCTCGTGCCAGACGCCGTGAACGTTGCCGGTGGAAACATCGACGCTTCGGTCAAGCCGGGCATCTCGCTCATGGAAAACATGGGACAGATTTTGTTCGGTCTATCTGGCGGTAATGTCGCAGCCATCGAGGTTGAGGTTCGCGGCGAGATCGCAGCCCACGATGTTTCGGTGCTCAAACTTGCCGGCCTCAAGGGCTTCTTCGAGAACGCCGTGACCGACCAGGTTTCGTATGTAAACGCACCACTGCTTGCTGAGCAGCGCGGCGTTGACGTGAAGCTCGTGGTCGATTCGCGCAGCGACGAGTACCGCAACGTCACGAGCATCAAGGCGACCCTTGCCGACGGCAGCACCGCTTCGGTTTCGGGAACCGTTATTGGACCGAAGCTCGCCCAAAAGATTGTTGCCATCAACGGCTATGAGGTAGAGCTGGCCATGGCCGAGCACCTTGTGCTCATGGTTTACGGCGACCGCCCAGGTATCGTGGCCGTCTATGGTCAGGCATTTGCCGAGGCTGGCGTGAACATTGCAGCAATGCAGATTGCTCGCCAGCAAAAAGGCGGCAAGGCTCTTTCGGTTATCACCGTTGACTCACCAGTGCCGGCCGAAGTTCTCGAGCGCGTTCGCGTTGCCATCGAGGCCGACACCATGAAGGCGATCGACCTAACCGTTCACTAACCGCGTGCGGCTGCGGCTTGGGCAAACGCCCAGGTGGTGTATCCGCCTGATAGGTTCAGCGCTTTCACGCCGAGACCCGCCAAAATCTGGCTCGCGGTGTGACCACGCTGACCAACTGCACAGTGCACAATCACCTTGCCGGTTTTGGCTGCAAGATCCCGCACCTCTGCGATACGGTCGCGAAGCTCATCAACCGGAATCAAAACCGAACCGGGGATTCTCGCAGCAGCGTTTTCGCTAGCGGTGCGCACATCGATCACTGGGTGCATGCTCTGCTCGAGTTCGTTTGCGTGAATCACAGCGGTTCGACCTGCGCGCACGTTGTTTGCAACGTAACCCGCCTGGTTGATGGCATCTTTAGCTGAGCCATACGCCGGAGCATAGGCAAGTTCGAGATCCATTAGGTCGTCTACGGTCAGACCTCCGGCCATGGCAGTTGCAATCACATCGATGCGCTTGTCGACACCATCTTCGCCGATACCCTGGGCACCCAAGATTCGTCCACTTGATTTCTCGAACGTGAGCTTGAGTGACACACGCTTAGCGCCTGGGTAGTAGCCAGCGTGTGAGCCTGGGTGCAGGTGAACCGACTCAGCGTCGAAACCCGCATTGCGAGCCGCAGTTTGGTTCATGCCGGTCATGGCGGCAACCATGCCAAACGCGCCAACGATTGCTGTGCCAACACTCGGCTTTGCCGCGGTAGCGACTCCAGCGATGACATCGGCCACCAATCGGCCGTGGCGGTTCGCCAGGTTAGCAAGCGGAATCAGAGTTGCCTCGCCGCTAAGCATTCCGTGCTTTTCTACAGCATCGCCAACCGCATAGATGTTGTCGAAATTGGTACGTTGCTGGTCATCAACCTTGATGCCACCGGTCGCGCCTACTGCCACGCCGGCCTCGCGGGCAAGCCAAACATCGGGCACCACACCAGCTGCGACAAAAACGATGTCTGCTTCAAGGGTGGCACCGTTTGAGAGTGTCACGGTTGATTCACCGATCGAGACGGCCTGAGCACCAAACACCAAAGAGACACCATTGGTTTCGAGCCTTTGGTGCATCGGCTCAATCATCTCTGGGTCGAAGCCGCCAAGCAGTTGCGAGCCGCGCTGAACGATGGTCGCCTGTACACCGCGGTGCGCAAGGTTTTCAGCAAGCTCAACACCAATAAAACCTCCGCCGAGAATCACTGCGGTTTTGGGGGAGTTCGCGAGAGCATCCATGGCCTTGTCGGCGTCGCTTACGTCACGCAGGGTGAGGGCTCTCTCAATGCCGTCAATCTCAGGCAGCCGGGGCTTAGCGCCGGTCGAGATGATGAGGTTATCGAAACGCTCGGTGGTGGTTTCACCGGTAGCGAGTTTTAGAACTTGGATGCTCGAAGCAGCTGGGTCGATCGAAACTACGCGGTGTTGCACCCGCACGTCAATGCGAAAACGAGACCAGAGGCTGCGAGGAGTCTGCAGCAAAAGGGCGTCTCGGTTGTCGATAGTTTCGCTCAGGTAATAGGGCAGTCCGCAGTTTGCATAGCTAACGTGCTCACCCTGTTCGAAAACAACGATTTCGGCATTTTCGTCGAGTCGACGAAGGCGGGTTGCCGCCGACATGCCGCCGGCGACACCTCCGATGATGAGCGTGCGGGTCATTTGCTGATGCGCTGACCAGAGCGACGCCAGTTCATGGTGCCGCCCTTTACGTTAAATACGGTGTAACCGGCTTTGGCTAGAAGAGCGGATGCGCTGGCCGAACGTGCACCGCTCTGGCAGATAACCAATATCTCGCGCTCTTTCGGAATGCTACCTAGTCTGCGATCGAGCGAACCGAGTGGAATGTTCACTGCCGAAGGCGCGTGCCCGGTCTTGTATTCGTGTGGTTCGCGCACGTCGATGAAGTAAGCGCCCTGGTCGCTAATTTCTTTTGCTTGCTCTGGAGTTACCGACTCGAAAGCTTTTTTGAATAGTTTGTCGAAGAGTCCCATGATCCTTTTTCGAATTAGAGGCTGGCTTCGTACGACACCTCTCGGCCAGATGAAATCCAGCCATCGGTGCCACCGGCAACCGAAACCACGTCATAACCCTTGGATGCCAAGAAGTCTGCGGCGGTTTGGCTGCGACGGCCTGACTTGCAGATCACGAAGATGCGCTGCGTTTGAGGCACTTCAGAAAATCGGTCGGGCACGCTGTTCAGCGGAATGTGGTGAGCTTGAGGAACGTGTCCGTCTTCAAACTCAAAGTCTTCTCTAACGTCAAGCACCCAACCGCCGGCCTCGATTTCGAGAGCCAGGTCAGACACTGTTATTTCTGCAGCCATTTTCGTTTCGCCTTTCGAATTTATGTTTCGAGTTTAGGCGAGCGATAAAAAGGCTTTTTCGAGCTTCGCCCGGTCGGCTTGCCCTGCGTCATCTGAGGAGCAGGCTGCCATGCCGGTAGCGATGATCGAGAAACCAGCGCGGGTTAGAGCCGTGCTGGCAGCAGAAATCTGGTGAAGAATGTCGGTGCAGTCGCGCCCTTCGTCAATCATCTTGACGAGCCCACCAATTTGCCCTTGAACTCGCACCAGGCGGTCACGGGCTGCTTTTAGTTCGGCTGGGTCTAGCTGCATTCGGTTCTCCTTGCTTAAGACTTCTTTTTTAGTATACCCTAGGGGGTATAACAAAAGGAGCATCGTGAAACAGATTTTCAAACTCGTAGCTGCAATCTTGGTTGCCCTAACCGCAACCCTGAGCCTCACCTCTTGTTCAGCCGAGAAGGTAGACATGGCCAGCGTGGCTGCCGTCATCGACGTGCGTACCCCGGTTGAGTTCACCAGCGGTCACCTAGAAGGCGCGGTCAACTTTGACATTCAGGGCATGTCGTTCATGGATGAGCTCGCAACACTAGACCCGAACGCTACATACTTGGTTTACTGCCGCTCAGGCTCACGAGCAGCCGCTGCGGTAGACACCATGAAGTCGATGGGAATCGACAATGTCACCAACCTAGGAAGCGTGAACGATGCTGCGTCAGCAACTGGCCTCGCTGTGGTCACGGGTTAAGGCAAAAGCCCAACCTTCTTCGGTCGCTGCACCTTCTTACTGGAACGCCAAGTACTCGACCGACGAATTCATCTATACCAAGACCGCAAACCGCTTCGTTATCGAGCTTTGCGAAGGTCTTACCCCAGGGCTTGCGATTGACTTAGCCGGCGGCGAAGGTCGCAACACGGTTTGGTTGGCCGAACAAGGATGGCGCGTTGAGAACGTCGACATCAGCGAGGTTGGCTTAGCCAAGTGCGAGGCATTTGCTGCCGAGCGCGGCGTGTCTGAGCGGGTGAGCACCCTGTGTGCATCCGGCGCTGATTTTAGATCGACCCTCGCGCCAGTTGACTTAGGTATCGTGCCTTACCTTCAGGTGCCGGCAACCTTGCTAAACGCTTCGCTGAAGAATCTCATCAGCCAGATCAAACCAGGTGGCTACCTTGTTGGGGTCTGGCATGCGCGCGAAAACTTAGACGGCGGTTTTGGTGGGCCACAGAACCCGGATGTTCTGCCCTCGGTTGCCTCGATGAAGCAGTTCTGCGACTCGATGCCACTTGAAACGCAAGTTTGCGAGCTTCGCGAAGGTCAGGTGCAAACCAAGGATGGTCTCAAGCCCTCAATCACACTGATTCTCAAGGCTCGCGTTCTCGGCTAAGCACTAAAGTTGAGATAACCGACTCGACTTAGGAATCATCTTGACGCGTGTTTATGACATCGGAGTAATCGGTGGCGACGGCATTGGGCCAGAGGTCACCGCAATCGCCCTTGAGGCAATCAATCGCGTCACCGTGGGTTCGGGTGTCGAGTTCAAAACCACCGAGTATGACCTAGGCGCAAGACGCTATCTGGCAACCGGTGAAACCCTAACCGACGCCGACCTCGAGGCACTCAAGACTCACGACGCCATTTTGCTCGGCGCAATTGGTGACCCAAGAGTGCCCTCGGGCATCCTCGAGCGTCAACTGCTTCTCAAGCTGCGCTTCAGCTTTGACCACTACGTAAACCTTCGCCCGACCAAGCTTTACCCAGGTGTTGTCTCGCCGCTGGCCGACCCAGGCAACGTTGATTTCGTGGTTGTTCGCGAAGGCACCGAAGGGCCTTACGTTGGCAACGGCGGTGCGATTCGTGTTGGCACACCTCAAGAGGTGGCCAATGAGGTTTCGGTAAACACCGCGTTTGGTGTCGAGCGCTTGGTGCGTTACGCGTTCGAACTCGCCAGCAACCGCGACCGCAAGAAGGTCACGTTGGTTCACAAGCACAACGTTTTGGTTCACGCCGGTTGGTTGTGGCAGAACACCGTAGACCGCGTTGCCGCTGAGTTCCCGGCCATCAAGACCGACTACCTGCACATCGACGCGGCGACCATCTTTATGGTGACCGACCCTGAGCGCTTCGACGTGATCGTCACCGACAACCTTTTCGGCGACATCCTTACCGACCTGGCCGCTGCCATCGGTGGCGGTATCGGCCTCGGTGCTTCGGGCAACATCAACCCAGATGGCGCGTTCCCGAGCATGTTCGAACCGGTGCACGGTTCTGCCCCAGACATCGCGGGCAAGAACTTGGCCGACCCGACCGCCGCAATTTTGTCGGCAGCGCTACTTCTCGACCACATCAAGAACCCGGTTGCAGCGGCTCGCATCGAGCGCGCAGTGGCAGATGATTTGGCCACCCGCGGCGATGCCAAGCGCACCACCGACCAGGTTGCCGAAAGCATTTTCGCGAGACTCTAGAGCAGAAAGCCAACGCCGATGACACTCGAATTCAAGGTAACTCGCAACGAGCATCCGCTGCCCGCTGCCGAGCGCGAAGCCGTTCTCGACGCGCCCGTCTTTGGCGCATACCGAACCGACCACCAGGTGGTTTGCGTTTGGGAGAAAGACAAGGGTTGGGTTAGCGCCGAGGTCGTTCCTTATGGCCCGATCATGATGGACCCAGCCGCCGCCGTGCTGCACTACGGCCAAGAGATTTTCGAAGGTATCAAGGCCTACCGTCACGACGATGGTTCGATCTGGACCTTCCGCCCTTACGAGAATGCTCGCCGCTTGCAGGCCAGCGCACGCCGCATGGCTCTGCCCGAGCTGCCAGAAGAGCTGTTCGTCGAATCGCTAAGGCAGCTAATTGCCGTTGACGGCGCTTGGGTTCCGCAGCCGGTGAACGAGAAGACTCTTTACATTCGCCCGTTCGAGATTGCTGCCGAAGACTTTTTGGGTGTTCGCGCCGCTCACCGCGCCGAATACCGCGTTATCGCCAGCCCCGTTGGCCCTTACTTCACCGGCGGCCTCAAGCCAGTATCGATCTGGATCGCTCTTGACTCAGCCCGCGCCGGTAAGCACGGAACCGGTGAGGCCAAGACCGGCGGTAACTACGCCGCATCGCTGCAGGCTCAGGGCGAAGGCTATGAGCAGGGATGCTCGCAGGTCATGTTCCTCGATGCCGAAACCGGCACCTACATCGAAGAACTTGGCGGCATGAACCTGTTCTTCGTTTACAAAGACGGCCATGTGGCAACCCCGAGCCTCGACGGCACCATCTTGCGAGGCATTACTAGAAACTCTGTGGTTCAACTGATCAAAGACCGCGGCATCGAGGTTCAAGAGCGCAAGATCACGCTCGATGAAATGCGCGAAGGTCTTCTCTCGGGCGACATCACCGAAGTTTTCGCTTGCGGAACCGCAGCAGTAATCACCCCGGTTGGCCAGTTCAAGAGCCGAGTCGAAACCATTGGTTCGGCCGACGCCGAGCCTGGCGCACTAACTGCAAGCCTGCGCGAAGAGCTAACCGGCATCCAATACGGCCGCGTTGAAGATCGCCATAACTG
>JACCDQ010144678.1_pt1 | contig 13590 bp, 13 predicted proteins | sample 7446031 | NCBI WGS metagenome assembly JACCDQ01 (sample SAMN15323442, study PRJNA562643) | freshwater metagenome | isolation source: river surface water | place: USA:Blue River Watershed | collected 2017-08-17 | reverse complement strand
GTCCTGGCGGATGCGTTGCATCAATTGAGGGCTGACAATGCTCATGGGGTCTCTCGCATCGGTGGCACAGGGTTCAAACGGAGTTCGGCGGCGCGGGCATGGGCTTGCAGGCCTTCGCCATAAGCCAGCTCAGCGGCGATGCGGCCCAGTGGCTGGGCACCCGCTTCGCTCACTTCAATCAGGCTGCTGCGCTTCTGGAAGTCATAGACCCCCAAAGGCGCCGAGAAACGCGCCGTGCCGCTGGTGGGCAGCACGTGGTTGGGGCCCGCGCAGTAGTCGCCCAGCGATTCGCTGGTGAACGCGCCCAAAAAGATCGCGCCCGCGTGGCGCAGCAGCGGCTCCCAGCGGTGCGGGTCGCGGCTCGAGACCTCCAGGTGCTCGGGCGCAATGCGGTTGCTGATGGCGCAGGCTTCTTCCATGTTGCGCGTCAGGATCAAGGCACCCCGGTCGTTGAGCGATTTGGCGATGATCTCGCGTCGCGGCATCTCGGGCAGCAGGCGGTCAATGGCGGCCTGCACCTGGGCGATGTAAGCCGCATCCGGGCACAGCAAAATGCTTTGCGCCAGTTCGTCATGCTCGGCCTGGCTGAACAAATCCATCGCCACCCATTCAGCGGGTGTGGTGCCATCGGCCAGCACCAGGATTTCGCTGGGACCTGCGATCATGTCGATGCCCACAGTGCCGAACACGCGCTTTTTGGCACTGGCCACATACGCGTTGCCCGGGCCAGTGATCTTGTCCACTTTGGGAATGGTGGCCGTGCCATATGCCAGCGCGGCCACAGCCTGCGCACCGCCCACCGTGAAGGCGCGGCTCACGCCCGCCACACAGGCGGCAGCCAGCACCAGCGGGTTGCGCACGCCTTGCGGCGTGGGCACGACCATGATGATGTCCTGCACCCCGGCCACATGAGCGGGAATTGCATTCATCAACACGGACGAGGGATAGGCCGCCTTGCCGCCCGGCACGTAAATGCCCACGCGGTCGAGTGGCGTGACTTTTTGGCCGAGCAGCGTGCCGTCTTCGTCGCGGTAAGACCAGCTCTCGCCAGACGCTTTCTTTTGCGCCTCGTGGTACTTGCGCACACGGGCTGCTGCAGCTTGCAGGGCTTCGCGCTGCGCAGCGGGCAGGCTGTCCAGAGCGGCTTGCAGTTCGGCCTGGGTGATTTCCAGCGCCTTCACGTCGGCGGCTTGCAGGCCGTCAAAGCGTTGGGTGTACGCCAACACGGCAGCGTCGCCACGCTGCTGCACATCGGCGAGGATGTCGGCCACGCGCTGCTCGATGGCGGCGTCGGTGTCGGCAGACCAATGCAGACGGGCCGCAAAAGCCGCTTCAAAACCGGCGTCTGCCGTGTTCAGTTGCAAGGGCTTGGCCTGGAGTCCCATAGAGTTCAGTCTTTCTTCACTGCGCCGGCAAAGGCGTCAAGAATGGCGCGGATCGGTGCTTGCTTGAGTTTGAGTGCGGCTTGGTTCACGACCAGACGCGAGCTGATGTCCATGATGCGCTCGACTTCCACCAAGTGGTTGGCCTTGAGCGTGTTGCCGGTGGACACCAAATCAACGATGGCGTCGGCCAGGCCCGTGAGTGGCGCCAGCTCCATGCTGCCGTAGAGCTTGATCAGGTCCACGTGCACGCCCTTGGTGGCAAAAAAGTCACGCGCAATCGCAGTGTATTTGGTGGCCACCTTCAGGCGCGAGCCGGTGCGCACCGCACTGGCGTAGTCGTAATCGGCGCGCACGGCCACGCTCATGCGGCACTTGGCAATGTTCAGGTCCAACGGCTGGTAAAGGCCCTGGCCACCGTGTTCAATCAGGGTGTCCAGCCCGGTCACACCCAGGTCTGCCCCGCCGTATTCCACATAGGTGGGTACGTCGCTGGCGCGCACCAGCACCACGCGCACATCAGCCTGGTTGGTGGGCAAGATCAGCTTGCGGGATTTTTCGGGGTCTTCGAGCACCTCGATGCCTGCGGCTTGGAGCAGCGGCAGGGTTTCGTCAAAAATGCGTCCTTTGGACAGGGCCAGTGTGATCATGTGCTTGGCACCCGGGGCTTGCGCCCCCGGTTTTCAGTGAATTCGTTCAATGTCCGCGCCCACCGAGCGCAGCTTGGCTTCCATGCGGTCGTAGCCCCGGTCCAGGTGGTAGATGCGGTCCACAATGGTTTCGCCTTCGGCCACCAAGCCGGCAATCACCAGGCTGGCCGAAGCGCGCAGGTCGGTCGCCATCACGGTGGCGCCTGAGAGTTTTTCCACACCCTCGATCACCGACACCTTGCCGTCGATCTGGATGTGCGCGCCCAGGCGAACCAGCTCATTGACGTGCATGAAGCGGTTTTCAAAAATCGTCTCGGTCACTTTGCTCGCACCCTGCGAAATACAGTTGAGCGCCATGAACTGGGCCTGCATGTCGGTCGGAAAGCCCGGGTATTCGGTGGTGCGAAAGCTCTGGGCTTTCATGCGGCCATCGGCCTGGATGCGGATGAAATCCTCGCCTGCTTCGATACGGGCACCGGCTTCACGCAGCTTGTCGATGACAGCATCCAGGTGATCGGCACGGCCGTGGCGCAGCACCACGTCACCGCCCGTGGCCGCCACGGCGCACAAAAACGTGCCAGCTTCAATGCGGTCAGCCACCACCTGGTGCTGTGCGCCATGCAGGCGGTCAACGCCTTGGATGCGGATTTTGCTGGTGCCGTGGCCCTCGATCTTCGCGCCCATGGCGATCAGCATCTCGGCCAGGTCGGTGATTTCGGGCTCTTGCGCGGCGTTTTCGAGCACGGTCTCGCCTTCGGCCAGTGCAGCAGCCATCATGAAATTTTCAGTGCCGGTCACGGTCACCATGTCGGTGGTGATGCGCGCACCCTTCAGGCGTGTGCGCCCCGCAGGCAGGCTGGCCAGCATGTAGCCGTGTTCCACAGTGATCTCGGCACCCATGGCCTGCAGACCTTTGATGTGTTGGTCCACCGGGCGCGAGCCGATGGCGCAACCGCCGGGCAAAGACACCTTGGCTTTGCCAAAACGGGCCAGCAAAGGGCCCAGCGCCAGCACCGAGGCGCGCATGGTTTTCACCAGCTCGTAAGGGGCTTCGGGGTTGTTCAGGCCACCGGCATTGAGCGAGACGCGACCGTCTTCGTGGTGCTCGGCGCTCACGCCCATGTTGCGGATCAGCTTGAGCATGGTGGCCACGTCTTGCAGACGCGGCACATTGGCCAGCGTGACGGGCTCGGCACTCAGCAGCGCAGCACACAGCTCGGGCAAAGCTGCATTTTTGGCCCCCGCGACATCGAGCGTGCCTTGCAGGCGGTTGCCACCGCGAATTTTCAATTTATCCATGTCAGATCAGTGTGCTTGTGCCGCCCATTCAGCGGGCGTGTAGGTTTTCATCGACAAGGCGTGCACCTCGTCGGTATGCATCTTCTGGCCCAGCGTGGCATAGACCTTCTGGTGGCGTGCGATCAGGCGCAGGCCGGTAAAGGCTTCGGACACGACCACGGCACTCCAGTGGCGGCCATCGCCATCCACTTCAAGGTGGGTGCAAGTCAGGCCTGCGGCAATGATGGCGTGTAGTTGCTCTGCATTCATGAGGATCAGCTCCGGATTTTGTAGCCGGTGCGCAAAAGGTGAAGGGTCAGGCTGCTCACCAGGGCCAAGGCGGTGGCGACCACGGCCAGGCTGGTCCAGGGTGACACATCGCTTTGGCCAAAAAAGCCGTAGCGGAATCCGTCGATCATGTAGAAAAACGGGTTCAGGTGGCTGAGCTTTTGCCAAAAGGCAGGCAGCGAATGGATGGAATAAAACACGCCCGATAAAAAGGTCATGGGCATGATGATGAAGTTCTGAAAAGCGGCCATCTGATCAAACTTGTCCGCCCACAGACCCGCGATCACGCCCAAAGCCCCCATCATGGCTGCGCCCAGGATGGCAAATGCCAAAATCCACAGCGGATAGATGAACTGAATGTTCACCATCCAGCCCGTGATGACAAACACGCCCAACCCCACAGCCAGACCGCGCACCACCGACGAGCCCACATAAGCCACAAACCAGCTGCGGTGCGACAACGGTGTGAGCAACAAAAACACGATGTTGCCCATGATCTTGCTTTGCACCAGACTTGATGAGCTGTTGGCAAACGCGTTTTGCAGCACACCCATCATGATCAGGCCCGGCAACAAAAACGAGGTGTAGGCCACTTGGTCGTACACCTTGACGTGGTCTTCGAGCACATGGCCAAAGATCAGCATGTAGAGCACCGAGGTGAGGACGGGCGCGGCGATGGTCTGGAAAGCCACTTTCCAGAAACGCAGCACTTCCTTGTAAAGCAGGGTTTGCCAACCGGTCATGCCAATGCCCCTTGGGTGGGTTGTTTGCGGTTCATGACTTCAAGGAACACGTCTTCGAGATCGGCCTGGCGAATTTCAACGTCTTCGGCCACCAATCCGGCCGCACGGATGGCCGCCAGATGATTTTCAATTTCAAGAGCGTTGTGTACGGGCAGCTGCACAATGCGCCCCGTGACACGGGCGGCTGCAGCCACAGCGGGCGGCAATTCGCCGTCCACTTTCAAGCGAAGCACCTGACTGGTGGCCGAGCGCAACAGGTCCGACGTGCGCTCCAGTGCCAGCAACTGCCCCCGCTTGAGCATGGCGATGCGACCGCACAGGGCTTCGGCTTCTTCGAGGTAATGGGTGGTGAGCAAGACCGTGTGGCCTTGCTTGTTGAGTTTGGCGATGAACTGCCACAAGGTCTGGCGCAGTTCGACATCGACGCCTGCTGTGGGTTCGTCGAGCACGATCACGCGGGGTTTGTGCACCAGCGCCTGCGCCACCAGCACCCGGCGCTTCATCCCCCCCGACAGCTGGCGCATGTTGGCACCGGCTTTGTCGGTCAGGCCCAGGCTGTCCAGCAGCTCGTCGATCCAGTCATCGTTCTTCTTGACACCAAAGTAGCCGGACTGGATGCGCAGCGATTCACGCACGGTGAAAAACGGATCAAACACCAGCTCTTGGGGCACCACGCCCAGCAGTCGCCGCGCTGTGGCGTAGTCGGACTGCACATCATGACCGTGTACCTGAACCCGGCCTTCGCTGGCACGGGTCAGGCCTGCCAGGATGCTGATGAGGGTGGTTTTGCCTGCGCCGTTGGGCCCCAGCAGGCCAAAAAATTCGCCTTCCTGCACATCAAAGCTGACCTGATCGAGCGCTTTGAATGTAGCAGCGCCCGCCTGACGGGCAGGATAAGTTTTAGAGACGGATTGAAAGGACAGGGCAGGCATGGAAGGGGTTTATTTTAAGTGCTGGCCTGCCCGGGCACAGGCTGAATGCGGAGATCGTGCCAAAAAGAGCCCAAAACCACCGCCAGAACACCTTTTCTCAAGGGCTGGGCAGCAAATCCTGCACGCCATAGAGGGTTGCCAGCTCTTGCAGGCGTGGCGACATGCCCATGACCTGCAGGCTGCGGCCCTGAGCCAGCACCTCGCGGCGCAAACCCAGCATGACGGCCAGGGCCGATGAATCAAACTCAACCAGAGCTGAAGCGTCGAGCACCACGGGCCCTGTTGCCGGGTTTTTTAATTGCACCAACCATTGCGCCAGGCAAGCATTGGCCTGCGCATGCAGCAAGGTGGAGGGCAGCTTCAATTCGCTCATGGCCATCAGGCAGGCAATCAGGACTTGCCGGCGTTGGATTTGTTGCGCGCCACCAGGCTGGCGATCAGCGCGTCGATGCCACCGCTGTTGATCTCCTTGGTGAACTGGGTGCGGTAGTTTTCGACCAACCACACACCCAACACGTTCAAGTCAAAAATCATCCAGCCGTCCCCATTCTTTTCCAGGCGGTAATCGAGCTGGATCGGGTCACCCTTGCCACGCACTTCGGTGTTGACCACCAAATTTTTGTCGTCCTGGCCTGCACGCAGGGGCTTGACGACCACCACCTGGTCGGTGATCTGACTCAGGGCACCCGCATAGGTGCGCACCAGCAGGACCTTGAATTCATCTTGCAGCTGTTTTTGCTGTTCAGGTGTGGCCTTGCGCCAGGCAGGGCCTGTGGCCAGAGATGTCATGCGGCGGAAATTCACGTGCTGCATCAGCTTGCCATCGACCAGCTGCATGATCTTGACCATGTCACCGTTGCGCAGCGCCTTGTCGCCCTTGATGGTGTCCAGCGTCTCGTTGGTGATGCGCTTGATGAAGGCTTCAGGTGCTTCATCAGCCGCCTGCGCGGTGGCCACCCAAGTGGTCAACGCAGCCGCCACGGCTGCGCCCAACAAATGACGGCGGTTGAAAGAAGGGGCGTTCAGCAATTTGTTCATGATGTCAATGTACGTCGCAGGCGATGGCAGTGGGTGGGCTCACATCGCGTTGTTGTAAGCAAGTGTCGCGGGATGCCTCGATCAGGGGGCTTCTGGCTCTCCGTAATCGAAGTCAGACGGCGGGTTGCCGTCGTAAATGTCGTTTTCGCGTTTTTGCAAATAGGCATCGCGCACGAAGGTGTATGGGTCCAGCGATGCCGCTTTGACAGCATCCACTGTTTGCAACAAGCTGGCGCGCAAGTCGATGACCCGCAGCACCGTCAAGCTGGTACGCGCGCCCGTGTCGTGGATCTGCTGGGCCAGATCGCCTTTGTAATCGAGAGGCAGCGCCACCGCATCACGCAACGTCGAAGGCCCCAGCAAGGGCAACACCACATAAGGGCCGGGTTTGACCCCCCAATAACCGAGGGTCTGCCCAAAATCTTCCTTGTGCTTTTCCAGATTCATCTCGGTGGCCACATCCAGCAGCCCCCCCAATCCCAGCAGCGTGTTCACACTGACGCGCATCAAGGTTTCAACTGCAATTTGCCCCTTGAGCTGCAAAGCACTGTTGGCCAGGGACCAGACGTCACCCAAGTTGCCGACAAAGTTGTGCACCCCGGTGCGCGCCCAAGCGGGCACCACATTCACATACACCTGCGTCGCAGGCTTGATGGCCACGGTGTCCACGGCATCGTTGAAGTTGTAGATACTGCGGTTCATCGGCTCCCAGGGGTCACGCGCATCGGCGCTTTTGACGCTGGCACAGCCTTGCAGAGCCAGCAAGGTCAAAGCGGCCACAGCGATGGCCCAACGCTTGACCGTACCCCTCATGGCTTGGACCCTTCGGTCTTGGGCTTTTCAGCCTGGCTGTAAAGGAACTGGCTGATCAAGTTTTCAAGGATCACCGCCGACTGCGTGGAGCCGATCTTGTCGCCGGCCACCAGATTTTTCTCGTCAGCACCGGGCGTGATGTCCAGGTATTGCTCACCCAGCAAACCGCTGGTGAGGATCTTGAGCGAGCTGTCTTGCGGGAAAGCCGTTTGCTCTTGCAGAGCAAGAGTCACTTTGGCTTGAAAGGACTCGCCGTCGAATTCAATTTTTTTGACCCGCCCCACCACCACACCGGCGCTTTTGACGGCCGCACCGGGCTTGAGGCCCCCGATGTTGTCGAACTTGGCCGTGACCGCATAGTCAGCGCTGAAATTCAGGGTCAGCAAATTGGCGGACTTGAGTGCCAGAAACAGCACCGCCACAGCGCCGAGCAACACGAACAACCCGACCCAGACATCATTTTTGGAACGTTGCATGGCTTTACTCTTATTTCTTCTCAAATGCTGAACATCATCGCGGTGAGGATGAAATCCAGACCCAAAACCGACAAGGACGACACCACCACACTGCGGGTGGTGGCACTGGCCACACCCTCGGGCGTGGGTTGGGCCACATAGCCCTGAAGCAAGGCAATGAAGGTGACGGCCACGGCAAACACAACGCTTTTGATGACGCCGTTGCCGACATCCTTGAACACATCGACACCGCCTTGCATCTGGCTCCAGAACGACCCGGCATCCACGCCAATGAGCAAGACACCGACCACATAGCCGCCCAGAATGCCCACCGCACTGAACACGGCCGCCAGCAAAGGCAAGGCAATGATGCCGCCCCAAAAACGCGGGGCCAGAATGCGCTGCACCGGATCGACCGCCATCATCTCCAGCGCGGTGAGCTGCTCACCCGCACGCATGAGGCCAATCTCGGCGGTCAAGGACGCTCCGGCCCGCCCGGCATACAGCAAAGCGGCCACCACAGGTCCGAGTTCACGCACCAGACTCAGGGCCACCAACAGACCCAAAGCTTCGGCAGAACCATAGCGCTGCAAGGTGTAGTAGCCCTGCAAGCCCAGCACAAAGCCGACAAACAAACCCGAAACAGTGATGATGGCCAGCGAATAGTTGCCCAGGAAATGGACCTGGTCACGCACCAACCCGAAGCGGCGCAAAGCCGCACCCGACATGCCCACCAATTTGAAAAACAGGCGCGCACCAAAACCCCAATCGGCCAGGGCCTGACGCGTGGCAGCGCCCAATGCACTCAGCAGGTGAATCAAGTTCATGCCGCCCTCCGGTCGTAGTCCTGTGCAGCAGCCGGTGCGGGGTAATGGAAAGGCACCGGTCCATCACTGAGTGCGTGCACAAACTGGTGAATCAACGGATCGGTGCTGGCACGCAACTGGGCAGGGCTGCCCTGCGCAGCCACCCCGCCATGGGCGAGGATAACCACATGGTCGGCGATTTCGAAAGTTTCGGTCACATCGTGCGAGACGATCACACTGGTGATGCCCAGGCTGTCGTTCAGACGTCGGATCAAGCGGGCCGCCGTGCCCAGGGAAATCGGGTCCAGCCCAGCAAAAGGCTCGTCGTACATGATCAGGTCAGGGTCCAGGGCAATCGCCCGGGCCAGCGCCACACGCCGGCTCATGCCCCCGGAAATCTCGGACGGCTTGAGGTCTCGCGCCCCGCGCAGGCCCACCGCATCCAGTTTCATCAACACAATGTCGCGGATCAGGTCTTCAGACAAAGCGGTGTGTTCACGCAAAGGAAAGGCCACGTTGTCGAACACCGTCATGTCGGTGAACAGCGCCCCGAACTGGAACAGCATGCCCATGCGGCGACGGGCCGCGTACAACTCTGCCTGCTGCATGCGGCCCACGTCGTGGCCATCGACCAGCACCTGCCCGGAAGTGGCTCGGATCTGCCCCCCGATCAGGCGCAGCACTGTGGTCTTGCCGCCACCGGATACCCCCATGAGGGCAGTGACCTGACCGCGCGGTACATTGAAGCTCAGGTTCTTCAAAATGACACGGTCACCGTACCCAAAGGTCAGATCGCGCAATTCAACAAGAGAGGGCGTATTCGGTGTATTCATGAAAAACAAGAGCCGGACAGACCGGCTCTTGTGATGTTATTGCCCCAAGGTCAACGGCGTGTAAACCTGGGCTTTCTAGGGATTTTACCTAGAACTGCAGGGCTTCAGCGTGGCAGGTCGCTTGTACCCATCAGGAACTCATCGACAGCGCGGGCTGCCGGATGGCCTTCGCGCTGCGCGGCCGGGAGGCTGCGCTTCACGTTGTGCCCCATGGGCGACCGCGAAGGCCGCCCATGAATCTCAGCGTGGAAGGTCGCTTGCACCCATCAGGAACTCGTCCACAGCGCGTGCCGCCTGACGGCCTTCACGGATCGCCCAAACCACCAAGGACTGACCACGGCGCATGTCACCGGCGGCGAATACCTTGTTCACGTTGGTGGCATAACCCCCAGTGAAATCGGTGCTGGCCTTGGCGTTGCCACGGGCGTCCTTGTCCACACCAAAGGCGTCGAGCACGGTAGACACGGGGTTGGTAAAGCCCATGGCCAGCAAGACCAGATCGGCTTTGTATTCCTTCTCGCTGCCCGGCACTTCGACCATCTTGCCGTCCTTGAACTCGACCTGAACAGTCTTGAGGCCGGTGACTTTGCCTTTTTCGCCAATGAATTCCTTGGTGGAAATGGCGAATTCGCGCTTGAGCAGGCCTTTTTCAGCGCTTTCGTCGTGGCTGGAGCTGGTGCGCAGCTTCATAGGCCAGTAAGGCCAGACCATCAGCTTGTTTTCCTTTTCGGGTGGCTCGGGCATCACCTCGAACTGGGTCACGCTCACGGCGCCGTGGCGTGTGCTGGTGCCCACGCAGTCGCTGCCGGTGTCACCGCCGCCGATCACGATGACGTTTTTGCCGTCAGCGCGCAACTGGCCCTTGAGCTTGTCGCCCGCGTTGACCTTGTTTTGCTGGGGCAGAAATTCCATCGCAAAGTGGATGCCGTCCAGTTCACGACCGGGCACGGGCAAGTCACGCGACTGCTCGGAGCCCCCCGTCAGCAGCACGGCATCAAAGTCTTTCTTGAGCTGGTCGGCGCTGACGGTTTCCTTGGCCCAGTTGGTGACCTTGGAGTCTTTGGGCCAGTTGCCCACCACCACGCCGGTGCGGATCTTCACGCCTTCGGCTTCAAGCTGCTTGACGCGGCGGTCGATGTGCGACTTGTCCATCTTGAAGTCAGGAATGCCGTAACGCAGCAGGCCACCGACGCGGTCATTCTTCTCGAACAAGGTCACGTCGTGCCCGGCACGGGCCAGCTGTTGTGCAGCGGCCAGGCCAGCAGGGCCGGCACCGATCACGGCGACTTTCTTGCCAGTCTTGACCTTGGCGGGCTTGGGCTGCACCCAGCCTTCGGACCAGGCGCGATCGATGATGGCGTGCTCGATCGACTTGATGCCCACGGCGTCGCCATTGAAGTTCACCACGCAAGCCGCTTCGCAAGGTGCGGGGCAGATGCGGCCAGTGAACTCGGGGAAGTTGTTGGTGCTGTGCAGCACCTCGATCGCGTTCTTCCAATCGGCGTGGTACACCAGATCGTTGAAATCCGGAATGATGTTGTTGACCGGGCAACCGTTGTTGCAAAACGGCGTGCCGCAGTCCATGCAGCGTGCTGCCTGGGTTTTGGCCTGGTCTTCGGTCAGACCGATCACGAACTCACCGTAGTTCTTCAGGCGCTCGGCGACGGGCTGGTAGCCCTCTTCGATGCGCTCATATTCCATGAAGCCTGTGACTTTTCCCATGATGTTTCCTTCGATTCTTGTACGTGGGTTCAGGCGGCAACAGGCTGGGCGGCCTTGGCTGCTTTACGGGCGTTGATTTCGGCCAGAGCACGCTTGTATTCGTTCGGGAAGACCTTGACGAACTTGGTGCGGGCGGTGGCCCAGTTGTCGAGCAACTCGCGGGCGCGCTGGCTGCCGGTCCACTTGTGGTGGTCTTCCAGCAGTTTTTTCAGTTGCGCTTCGTCGGTCTGGTCACGGTGCCAAACCTTGCGGTCAATCTGGGCTTCCTGCTCGGCAGCGGTCAGCACTTTTTCCATGCTGACCATGGCCGTGTTGCAACGCGAGGCGAATTCGCCGTCTTCGTCGTACACATAGGCCAAGCCGCCGCTCATGCCGGCGCCAAAGTTGCGGCCGGTCTTGCCCAGCACCGCCACGGTGCCGCCGGTCATGTATTCACAACCGTGGTCGCCCGTGCCTTCCACCACCGCGGTGGCACCCGACAGGCGCACCGCGAAACGCTCACCGGCCACACCAGCAAAGAAAGCTTCACCGGTGGTCGCACCGTACATGACGGTGTTGCCCACGATGATGTTTTGGGCGGCAGTGCCACGGAACTCCAGGCTGGGGCGAACCACCACGCGACCGCCCGACAAACCTTTGCCGGTGTAGTCGTTGGCTTCACCGATCAGGTACAGCGTGATGCCCTTGGCCAGGAACGCACCGAACGACTGACCGCCTGTGCCTTCGAGCTGAATGCGCAGGGTGTCGTCTGGCAGACCTTCGGGATGCACTTTGGTCACGGCACCAGACAACATGGCACCGACCGAGCGGTTCACGTTGCGGGCCACTTCCATGAACTGCACTTTTTCGCCCTTGTCGATGGCGGCACGGCTCTTGGCAATCAGCACGTTGTCCAGGGCCTTTTCCAGACCGTGGTTCTGGGTGTCCACATGGCGAACCGCCACATCCGAAGCCACTTGTGGCACCGCCAGCAGACGGCCAAAGTCCAGGCCACGGGCCTTCCAGTGGCTCACACCGGCGCGCATGTCGAGCAGGTCGGCGCGGCCCACCATGTCGTCAAACTTGGCAATGCCCAGCTGGGCCATGATCTGGCGCACTTCTTCGGCGATGAAGAAGAAGTAGTTGACCACGTGCTCGGGCTTGCCAGTGAACTTGGCACGCAAGACGGGGTCTTGCGTGGCCACACCCACGGGGCAGGTGTTGAGGTGGCACTTGCGCATCATGATGCAGCCTTCAACCACCAGCGGTGCGGTGGCGAAGCCGAATTCGTCCGCGCCCAGCAGCGCGCCAATGGCGACGTCGCGGCCGGTCTTCATCTGACCATCGGCCTGCACACGGATGCGACCACGCAGGCCATTGAGCACCAGGGTCTGCTGGGTTTCGGCCAGACCGATTTCCCAAGGCGAGCCCGCATGCTTGACGGAAGACCAGGGCGAAGCACCGGTACCGCCATCATGGCCAGCGATCACCACGTGATCGGCCTTGCACTTGGCCACACCGGCCGCGATGGTGCCAACGCCGATTTCAGACACCAGTTTGACACTGATGTCGCTGTGGGGTGCCACGTTCTTCAGGTCGTGAATCAGCTGGGCCAAATCCTCGATCGAGTAGATGTCGTGGTGCGGGGGGGGCGAAATCAGGCCCACACCGGGCACCGAGTGGCGCAGCTTGCCGATGTAGTCAGACACTTTGCCACCGGGCAACTGACCACCTTCACCGGGCTTGGCACCCTGGGCCATCTTGATCTGGATTTGATCAGCGCTCGACAGGTATTCGGCCGTGACACCGAAACGGCCCGAAGCCACCTGCTTGATGCGCGAACGCAGGCTGTCCCCCGCTTGCAGTGGCAAATCCACATCAACCACATCGTCACCGATGATGGACTTGAGGGTTTCGCCCTGCTTGATCGGGATACCCTTGAGTTCGTTGCGGTAACGGTTGGCGTCTTCGCCGCCTTCACCGGTGTTGCTCTTGCCCCCAATGCGGTTCATGGCCACGGCCAGGGTAGCGTGCGCTTCGGTGCTGATGGAGCCGAGCGACATCGCGCCGGTAGCGAAGCGCTTGACGATCTCTGCCGCAGGCTCGACCTGCTCCAGCGGGATGGCTTTGGACGGATCGATCTTGAACTCGAACAGACCACGCAGCGTCATGTGGCGCTTGCTCTGGTCGTTGATGATCTGCGCGTATTCCTTGTAGGTGCTGAAGTTGTTGGCACGGGTGGAGTGCTGCAACTTGGCAATCGCGTCAGGCGTCCACATGTGCTCTTCACCACGGGCACGCCAGGCGTATTCACCTCCGGCATCCAGCATATTGGCCAGCACGGGGTCGTCGCCAAAAGCGGCCTTGTGTTGACGCAGCGCTTCTTCGGCAATCTCGAACACGCTGATGCCTTCCACACGGCTGGGCGTGCCGGTGAAGTACTGCGCGATGGTGGCGGTGTTGATGCCGATGGCTTCGAACAGTTGCGCACCGCAGTAGCTCATGTAGGTGGACACGCCCATCTTGGACATGATCTTGGACAGGCCTTTGCCAATCGCCTTGATGTAGTTGTAGATGGCCTTCTCGGTCGACAGGTCGGCCGGCAAGTCCTGGTGCAGGTTGGCCAGGGTTTCCATGGCCAGGTGGGGGTGAACGGCTTCCGCGCCGAAGC
>JACCDQ011890163.1_pt1 | contig 13594 bp, 9 predicted proteins | sample 7446031 | NCBI WGS metagenome assembly JACCDQ01 (sample SAMN15323442, study PRJNA562643) | freshwater metagenome | isolation source: river surface water | place: USA:Blue River Watershed | collected 2017-08-17 | reverse complement strand
TATGGGCCAAGACATTTCTCTCCGCAATCAAGGAGAAGACCGGTCGCACGCCAATTTTCTATTCGTATCCAACCTTCCTGGAAAGTGCGATGAGCCGCGATAAAGAGCTCGCTCAATATCCTTTGTGGCTGGCGCAATACGCCATCGATCCGGCGATTCCTACCGCTCAACCCGGACTTAAGAACATTGGTTGCTACGTACATTCATGGACATCGTCGTCCTGTAAATCCCAATGGACGGTATGGCAGTACACCTCGTGTGGAATCGCACCTAAGTACGGCGTCCCTGGAACCCGCCTTGATCTCAATGTCTTCCGCGGCACACAAGAGGCCTTCCTTGCACTGGCGTCTGGCACATGGGTACCGGAAGAGACCGATTTGATGCCACATAACGAAACTTCAACTGCAGTACTGGATTACATGGTTGCTACTGCCACAGATAAATATGTTGTCTTTTCGCTGCAAGTGCTGCGGCCAGATGGTTCTCCCGTTGTTACAGGTGATGTGAAATTTGTTTCCGGTCCAAATGCGACACCGTTTACGTTTTCACAATCAGTAACTCGAGCTACAAGTGGTTATTGGAAGATTGCACTCAAGACAGATTTACCTGGAACATGGAATGGCGAACTTCGTTTTAACGATCCATCAGGAACACATGCAGATGTGGCCCTACCGGTGACCTTTACATTAGCTCAAGGCGTCACACCTTCACCAACGCCAAGCCCAACACCTAAGGCAACGCCGAAGCCAGTTACTTCAAATGGTTGTAAGAACCAAATTAAGAATTGATAAGCGCGTTGAGCGCTTCTACTTCAGCAGCAACTTGATCTTTATATGCAGCTACTGAATCCTTCTTATCCTTTGCGCTCCAGCCCAAGACCGGTGCAATCAGCGATGCAATCTCATCTGCAAGATCGACGCCTGCATGAGGCGCCTCAAAAGCCAGACGCGTGCGACGAGAAATTACATCATCAACGCTCATCGCACCTTCATGCGATGCCGCATAAACAATTTCAGCCTTGAGGTATGGAAGGTCTGCCGCAAGGGGCTTTGCGAGCTTCTTATCTTCAGTAATCAACTCGAGAACTTCGCTGATCAGCGATCCATAACGATTAAGTAAGTGAATAACGGTTTTCTCTTCGAGTCCGTACTGAGCTGCAATCTGAGCGCTCTGTTGTGCAAGTGCGTAATAACCATCAGCGCCTACAAGAGGGAGTTTCTCTGTAATTGACTCTTTCACAATGCGACGAAGGTCGGTGACTGCAAGATCAATCGCATCCTTACCCATCACGCGATAGGTGGTGTATTTACCGCCCGCGATACTGACAAAACCTGGTGCACTGCGATCTGTTGTGTGTTCGCGGGAGAGCTTTGTTGTCGCAGAGCCCTTCTTATTTGCTACCAGTGGGCGTAAACCTGCATAGACACCGATGATTTCCTCACGCTTTAACTGTGGGTCGAGGACTTTATTGGCTTGATCCAAGATGTATTGCACATCATCAGAAGTTGCATATGGATGTGCGCGATCTCCATCGTAAGGAGTATCAGTTGTACCCACGATCCACTTATCGCCCCAAGGAATAAGGAAGAGGACAGATACTGCGGTCTTCAAAATAATGCCGGTGTTGGACTTAATCGCATCTCCAGGCACGACGATATGAACACCCTTAGACATTGTGACGCCATAGCCGGGTGTGAGATCAAACTTTGCATGCATCTCATCGCTCCAGATACCTGCGCACATGACGACAGATTTGGCAGAGACTTTAATCTTCTTGCCAGTCTCGGTATCAATGACTGTCGCACCGACGACCTTCTTGCCATCTTTAATCAGTTGGTCAACTTCTACGCGTGTAGCAATCGTCGCGCCATGGCGACGAGCTGTACGAATAATCGTCATTGTGTGGCGTGCATCATCGACCTGTGCGTCGTAATACTTCACGGCACCAGTGACGATGTCTTGTCGCAATGAAGGTGCAATTTCTGCGATCTTCTTCTGAGACATATGTTTGTGCCAGGGAAGTGCACGCTGGAATCCACGCAGTACGTCATAGAGAGCAAGACCTGCTCCAACGTAAGCGCGATCTTTCGCCTTTTCATGAAGCGGGTATAGGAATCCAACAGGCTTAACAAGGTGTGGGCTGAGAGATGAAACCATAAGTTCGCGCTCATGAAGTGCTTCGCGTACTAATTTAAAATCGTATTGTTCTAGGTAACGTAATCCACCGTGAATTAACTTGCTAGAACGACTTGAAGTACCGGATGCGATATCGCGGGCTTCGACGAGGGCAACTTTCAAACCACGTGATGCCGCATCGAGTACAGCGCCGGCACCGGTGACTCCGCCGCCGATTACGAGAACATCGAACTCCTCTTTCGCCAAGGTGCTGATTGCAGCATCGCGTTGTTCAGGGCTGAGTTCTGATGAAAACATGGCGGCTATACCGATTTCCTGAGAGTTTGAGTAGGCTTAAGGATATGGCATTCGTAGGCAGTTTGGACCAGGGAACCAGTAGCACTCGCTTTATGATCTTTGATCAGGGCGGAAAAGTCGTTGGTCAACATCAATTAGAACATCGACAGATACTTCCCCAGGCCGGTTGGGTCGAGCACGATGCAGCCGAAATCTGGGACCGAGTTCAAGAGGTCATCGCCGGAGCTCTCAAGCAGGCAAACCTCATTGGGTCACAGCTTTCATCCATTGGAATCACCAATCAGCGCGAGACCACAGTGGCGTGGGATGCATCTACCGGCCAACCACTTCATAACGCGATTGTCTGGCAGGACGTTCGAACCGCTTCTTACCTTGAAGGCATCTCCGAGCAATCTCGTACGACGCTGACACATAAAAGTGGCCTCACAGTTGCTCCGTACTTCGCCGGCAGCAAGATGCATTGGTTAATCGAAAATTCAGCCGCTGTGCGCGAAGCAATTGCTTCAGGAACCGCCCGCTTTGGCACTATCGACAGCTGGTTGCTGTGGAATCTCTCTGGCGGAACTCAAGGCGGAGTCCACTTCACAGATGTCACAAACGCGAGCCGCACATTATTGATGAATCTCGAGACTCTGGATTGGGATCAAGAACTTCTCGATATCCTTGAAGTCCCTCGCTCTGTACTCCCTGAAATTAAATCTTCATCAGAGATTTACGCTCACACCAACCCTCATGGCCCATTAGGTGCTGCAGTTCCAATTGCAGGAATCTTGGGCGACCAACAAGCTGCAATGGTGGGTCAGGTCTGTTTCGATCGTGGTGAGTCAAAGACAACCTATGGCACCGGAAACTTCGCTCTTCTCAATACCGGCACAGATATCGTGCGGTCTAAAAATGGTTTGCTGACAACTGTTTGCTACAAATTTGGTGATCAGCCTGCTCGTTATGCGCTAGAAGGATCCGTTGCAGTGACGGGTTCTGCAATTCAATGGTTACGTGATCAGCTGGGCATTATTACTCATGCTGCAGATACCGAAAGCCTGGCATCATCTGTGACGGATACTGCCGGTGTCTACTTTGTTCCTGCTTTCTCAGGCCTCTTTGCTCCTTATTGGCGCAGTGATGCTCGCGGAGTAATTGTCGGATTAACTCGCGCAGCAACTAAGGCACATCTTGCACGAGCTGCACTTGAAGCTATTTGTTATCAGACTCGCGATGTGATGGATGCGATGGTTGCCGACTCAGGTGTTCCTATGACCGAGATGCGGGTCGATGGTGGAATCACTGCAAACTCTCTCTGCATGCAGATGCAGGCAGACATCATGGGAATCGATATCACTCGCCCGCTGATTACTGAGACAACTGCACTTGGCGCTGCATATGCAGCAGGTCTTGCGGTCGGAGTTTGGTCCAATACAGATGAATTAAAATCTCAATGGCAGCAATCTCGTCGTTGGAATCCAACAACTACCGCTGAAATCCGTGAAGTTGGTTATTCAGGATGGAAGAAGGCAATCGAACGCACCCTGAACTGGGCTTAATCGGGATAGGCTTGCGCCACTATGAACGAGATTAAAGAACTTTCAGCAGGAGTCATACGTACCGATCGCACCATGAATGACGGTCGCACGATTCGTTATTACGACACTGCCGGACAATCTCGAACAGCTGCAGATCAGCGCGAAAAAGAAGAACAGCCTGGTATCGGCGAACTCCGCCTCGATCCCTTGGTCAACGAATGGGTTGCAATGGCAGCTCACCGCCAAGGTCGCATCTTCTTGCCACCTAAAGAGCTCTGCCCGCTCTGCCCAACAACTGGCGAACTCCTTACCGAAATTCCAGAATCTGAATATGAAGTGGTTGTCTTTGATAACCGCTCACCATCTCTTCGCCCGCCTATCGATGACTTTGCGTTGCCTGATTTAGTGGGCGCAGATACCGATGAAGGTGTCGCTGCAGGCAAGTGTGAAGTCATCTGCTTTACCGGTGATCACGGAGGGTCGTTTAAGACTCTCTCCCCTCAGCGCGTACGTACACTTCTTGAGGCATGGCGCGATCGCACCGCAGAGCTTTCAACACTTCCCTATGTCGAACACATCGCTCCCTTTGAAAACCGCGGTGAAGAAATCGGTGTAACTCTCGCCCACCCACATGGCCAGATTTACGCATATTCATACCTACCACCGCGCGTTCAAAAGATGCTCGCTGTCGCTCAGGCTCACAAGGAGAAGACAGGTCACGTTCTCTTTGACGATGTCTTGGCTCGCGAACTTCGCGACGGGGTACGCATCATTGCTCGCAACGAACATTGGGTTGCATACACCCCTTATGCATCACGTTATCCATTTGAGATTCACGTTGTTCCATTGCAGCCGGTAGCAGATCTCACTGAGCTCTCCCCTGCTGCTTGTGATTCCTTCCCGCCCATTGCAATCGAAGTCATGCAACGCCTAGACGGTGTCTTTGGAATCGAAATGGCATACATCGCAGCGTGGCATCAGGCACCTGTGCGCCAAGGCCGTGATTTATTACGCCTTCATTGGCAGATCACTTCTGTCCGTCGTGCACCAGGAAAGTTGAAGTACCTCGCAGGTTCTGAATCTGCAATGGGCGCTTTCATCATGGATATGAAGCCAGAGCAATCTGCTCAGCAGTTGAAAGATGTAAAGCTTTAAGCCATGGCAAGCCTTGAAAATACCTTTCTAGAAATCTTTGGCCATAAGGCAGAAGTTCTTGCTGAAGCACCAGGTCGCGTCAATCTCATCGGCGAACACATCGATTACAGCGAAGGTTTTGTACTTCCTTTTGCCATTGCAGATCGCACCTTTGCTGCGATTGCGCGCAATAACGATGGTTTAGTACGTATTGCATCACAGCAACGTAAGAACCGTATCTTCACCATTGATATCAAAGATGTTCATCCTGGAAGTGCTGGCGAATGGGAAAAGTATGTTCTCGGTGTCATCTGGACTATGGGCGTTACTTCGGGTGTCGATATCTTGGTCGATGGCCATGTTCCATCTGGCGCAGGACTTTCATCCTCGGCCGCACTTGAGTGCTCAGTAGCAGTTGGTCTGAATACTCTCTTTAATCTCGGCAAGTCACTTGAAGATATGGCTCGGGCAACTCAAAAGGCCGAGAACGATTACGTGGGAATGCCCTGCGGAATCATGGATCAATCAGTTTCCTTGATGGGCCGCGAAGGTTCTGCTCTCCTGCTTGATTGCCGCGATTTAACAACAGAGTCAGTACCGTTCGATGTTGCCTCTGCAGGACTCGAACTCCTGATTATTGATACCCAGGCGCATCACGCACTTGTTGATGGTGGATATGCCGAGCGTCGTGCATCCTGCGAATCAGTTGCTGCGAAATTTGGCATTCCTTCAATGCGCCACTTAACAATGGATGTGCTTGATGCTCGTAAATCTGAAATTACAGAGACCGAATTCATTCGCGCACGCCATGCAGTTACTGAGATTCAACGCGTTAAAGATGCAGTGACTGCTCTTCGCACTAATGATTTTGTAACTCTTGGCCATCTCATCAATGAATCCCACAATTCACTTCGTGACGATTACACCGTTTCCTGCGTAGAACTCGATGAGGCAGTGGATGCATCTCGTAGGGCAGGCGCACTCGGTGCTCGTATGGTCGGTGGCGGCTTTGGCGGAAGTGCGATTGCGCTGATTAAGGCAGACCAGATTGAATCTACGAAAGATGCAATCCGATCTGCCTATGCAGCAAAGGGCTTTAAAGCTCCTCGCTTCTTTACATCTCTGCCAAGTGCAGGTGCTTCAGCTCGTTCAGTGCATTAATTAGTTGAACTTGGCGCAGATCCCAGAGTCACAGTAAAGGTCTTATCTCCACCGGTTGGCAGAGTGACGGTTACCGTGACTTTAGAGCCAGGTGCCATAGAGCGAATCTTGACGATTGCACTTTCAGCATCGACTGTCTTTGCGCCGTTGATGGCAATGATGATGGATCCGATTGGAATGCCAGCCTTCTCCGCACCTTCACCTGTGCTCAGGCGAGAAATCTTCGCACCGACTCCGGTATAGCTTGAATCGAAGTAAACGCCGAGCACCGGACGAGTTGATTTACCGGTAGCGATAATTTCATCGATGATGCGCTTTGCCTCATTGATTGGAATGGAGAAACCAAGTCCGATATTTCCGCTGGCGCCTCCTGATGTAAGAGTTGCGATTGCAGAGTTAACACCAATCAATCGTCCCTGAGAATCTACAAGTGCCCCTCCGGAGTTACCTGGGTTAATTGCAGCATCTGTTTGAATCGCATTGACGTATGACTCTGCTCCTGTTGTTCCAGTGGTTACTGGGCGATTGAGGGAAGAGACGATTCCGCTGGTAACAGTATTGGCAAGGCCAAGAGGTGAACCGATTGCTAGTACTGGATCACCGACACTCACCTGAGTTGAGTCACCGAGTGTGATTGCAGGAAGATTGCCGATATTGACCTTAAGAACAGCGAGGTCGTAATTGGAGTCTCGACCAACGATTGTCGCCTTGTATTGATCTCCATTAACAAGCTCGACTGTAATAGTTCCACCAGTTGCAGCATCAGCTACTACGTGATTATTTGTGATGATGAACGACGATGTCGCTGATGTCTTATAGACAGAACCTGAGCCGTTGCCGCCTCCTGATGCTGTGGTTACTTTGATTGAGACGACTGAAGGCGTGACTAGAGATGCAATCGTCTTTGCATCGATTGCTGTACTGCCGCTTGCTCCACCGATGACAACAGCGGTGCGAGTACTTGAGCATGTGCCATTGGTGGCGAGATAGAGAGCCTTCGTACGATTATCGGCGCATGCTGTGAAGGTTTGAGTCGGTGTTGTTGCAGCAGTCGCCATAGTTCCGGCTACTGCTGCACCTGCTACAAATGCGATGATGGTTTTGAAGTTCTTCATGGGAGACATATTGCCCGAGGAGGCTGAGATTTTCCTGTTGAGCAGATGTGAGGATTTTTAAGCCTGGATGAGGTGAAGCTCCCTGACTTGGATTCGAACCAAGAACCTGTCGATTAACAGTCGACTGCTCTGCCGTTGAGCTATCAGGGATTAACGTTGTGCGGAGCGCACTCTATCGCACGCCTGGGAGAGCGACAAAATTAAAGGCTGCCGACCGCCAAATCATGCAGGCTTCGGCGGGCACTTTCCAGGGCCACCAATTGGGCAAATGCGGCGTTGTACTCATCCCCATTTTCAACTGGGTTAAGTCTTTGGAGGCGAGACTTGAGATCTGCAATCGCACGAGAGATTCCGACTTCACGAAGTCGCGCGACGATGCTGGAGACATAGCGTTCAGTGATTTCACCTTCTGCGCGAATTGGCTCGACAGATAATTCTGTGAAGAGCGCCTTCATCTGAGGGTCTTCAATTTCTTCTGTTGTAAATGCTCGCGTAGCACCAAGTGAGTTAATAGTCGCAGCTAGCGCCTTGTATGCAGGATGAGTAAATGAACCATCTTCAATTGTTGTCCAACTTGAAACAAGCGCTGGCAATTGAACGCGAGCTTTAAGAACTTCGCGCTCTAACATCAAAGTTGGTTCGAGTGGATCTGGACGCCATGAGTTCTCGGGTGTTCCCTCTTCGACTGCATCATGAGTTGGGGCAACTCGCCTGACTCCTTGTGCAACTGCACGAGAAACGATTTCAACTTCTACGCCGAGCCAGCCAGCGAGTAAGCGTGTGTACTCGGGGCGAAGAGATTTGTCACGAATCTGACTGACGAGCGGCGCAGTTGCATTGAGCGCGTTAACGCGTCCCTCAGCAGTATTGAGATTGTGCTGGTTGAGCTCAGTCTTGATCGCAAACTCAAATAATGGAATTCGACGAGCAATGAGATCGCGCAACGCTAAATCGCCCTTGTGCTGACGTAAATCGCATGGATCGAGACCATCGGGTTCGACTGCAACGAATGTCTGAGTCACAAACTTTTGGTCTTCATTAAATGCGCGCATGGCAGCTTTTTGGCCTGCGGCATCACCATCGAATGTAAAGATAACCTCACCGCGGAAAGCATCATCATCCATGAGCAAACGACGAATAATGCGAATGTGGTCTGCGCCAAATGCGGTTCCGCAGGTAGCAACTGCAGTTGTGATGCCGGCAAGGTGGCAGGCCATGACATCTGTATAGCCTTCAACAACTACTACCTGGCGCTTTTTAGCGATCTCTTTCTTCGCCATATCAAGGCCATACAAGACTTGGCTCTTCTTATAAATCGGAGTCTCGGATGTGTTGAGGTATTTAGGGCCTTGGTCTTCTGCATCGCTGGCAAGTTTGCGAGCACCGAAGCCAACTACATCGCCAGTAATATCTTTGATTGGCCAGACCAAGCGATTGCGGAACTTATCAATGGGGCCTCGTTCGCCCATCTTGGAAAGTCCTGCGAGCTCGAGTTCATCAATCGTAAAGTTGAGTGCGCGAAGATGCTTTGTTAATACATCCCAACCATTAGGCGCGTAGCCAACTCCGAATGCCTCACACGCTGCGCGATCGAACCCACGCTTTGTGAGGAGCTCGCGGCCAATCGCTGCATCAGGTGATGTATTGAGAAGGTGCTGAAAGAACTTTGCAGCTTCTACGTGTGCCGCCACTAAGCGAGAGCGATTTCCTACTGGAGCTTTCTGTCCGCCTGAATATTCTTCATATCGAAGTGTGTAGCCCATACGATCTGCAAGGCGTTCGATTGTCTCTGTAAATGAGAGATGGTCAATCTTCATTAAGAATGCGATGACATCGCCACCGGTTTGGCAACCAAAGCAATGGAAGTAGCCCTTGCTAGGCGTTACGTGAAATGACGGTGACTTCTCATCATGGAATGGGCAGAGGCCCTTCTTCTGTCCGCCGCCTGCATTCTTGAGCTGGACGTAATCGCCGACTACCTCATCGATGGGTGCGCGTTCGCGGATGTACTGGACATCTTCATCTCTAATGCGACCGCTCATGTTGCTACCTTAACCGCGACTTCCGGAAAGTCCACTTAAACGTGCATGGAGAGCGTAAGCGCCTGGGTCAGTCAGACTCGCAATCTGGTCAATCACGACACGAAGGCGAGCTGCATCATCGGCGGCGTTCTTCCAATCATCTTCAAAGATGGGATCCAGCTCAAGTGGCGCCTTTGTGTACAACATCTCTACGAGTTCACGAATAACAACTTGCTGCTTCTCGTAACGCTCTTGTGATGCCGCTGCATTAATTAGATAGTGGCCAGCAACTGCCTTGAGGAGATCGACTTCAATGACTGCTTCGCGAGGAATAACCAGGTTGGCGCTATAGCGAGAGAGATTACCTGCGCCGTGAATTGCACGAGTTTCGCGTTCTGCTGCTCCCACAAAACGACCAATTAACTGTGAAGTGGTGTCTTTCAGACGGGCAAGAGATGCGTGTGTGCGATCAAAACCTCTTGGCCAGCAAGAGAGTGAAGCAAGGCGCTCAAGAGCAGCTGCTGCTTCATCTTTTGTTGCATCAGATTTGTAATCTGTCGCCATCACTGAATAGAGAACATCAAAATCGCGCTCGAAATCATTGACTGTCACTTGGCCAGCAAAGATTGCATCCTCGAGATCGTGAACTGAGTACGCACAGTCGTCGGACCAATCCATGATCTGAGCTTCGATGCACTTTCGACCTTCTGGTGCGCCTATGCGCATCCAATTGAAGATTTCAACATCATCTGCATAGACGCCGAACTTCCGTGGATTTACTTGGTTGCTCCATGGGTACTTTGTTGCAGCATCTAGAGAAGCGCGGGTGAGATTGAGACCGATGCTCTTGCCGTTGGCATCGACTGTCTTTGCTTCGATGCGAGTTAATAATCTAAAGCTCTGCGCATTACCTTCGAAGCCGCCGCAATCGACCGCCACTTCTGCAAGTGCTTCTTCGCCATTGTGGCCAAATGGAGGGTGGCCCAAGTCGTGCGAAAGGCATGCAGTCTCAAGTAAATCTGGATCTGCACCTAGCGATTCGCCGAGTTCGCGGCCAATCTGCGCGCATTCGAGTGAATGTGAAAGACGTGTGCGCTGAAAGTCATTCTCCCAAGGGACGGCAACTTGGGTCTTGGCCGCCAATCGACGAAGGGCTGCGCTATGGATAACACGTGCTCGATCGCGCATAAATTCGGTACGGCCGGCACGTTTTGCAGGTTCATCCAAGAAGCGATCCTGATCGCTCGATGAATATCCTGGAACCTGACTGCTCATAGTCGTACCTTATAAGCCCTTCATTGATATTGGACTATTGGGTAAATGGTCACTGATATTGATACCTCGTCGCCCGAGGGTGATGTAGGCCAAATATGCACCAGCTTCGCGTGCCAGGTAGCGAAGACGTGAATTCTTCAATGAATTTGGACCTTCCTGGACCGGTGAACATGATGCAATCGCCCCGAGATCTTCTGCCATCGTGATGGTGCGATTGCAGTGATATGGGTCAGTCGCAATAACAACATTGGTGAGATTGCGCTTCTTCATCTCTGCAACATATGCAACAGTCTGAGTTCGTGTATCACGACCAGCTGGAATAGAGATGATTGCACTGCGCTTTACGCCATTATGGCGCAACCAATATGCGCCAGCTGCTGCCTCAGTTGTGCGATCGCCAGGTGCACCAGATCCGACAGTGATGATCAACGGCGTTAGTCCTAAAGAATAAAGTCGCTTTGCCTCTTGAAGACGAGCGAGGAGAACATCGCCAGGCGCTCCATTGAGTTGCGCAGCACCAGGAACAACGACAACTTCAGCGCTGCGAATTATCGGGTGGTGTGCGGCATTCCAAGTAACAAAGAGTGCGTAACCAGGAACCGCAATAACAATAGTCAGGACAAGTGTGACCAGGCGGCGAATGAGCTTAAACATCATCCACCTGAAAACATATCTTCGGCTTCGAGATGAATCATCTCGTCTGGATCCTTCAACCAGCCGTCAGGCAGTGTGGGTGCGCGTCCATGACTTGTTCGGCCACGAGGTTTTTCAGCTACTTCAACTGGGTATGGCTGATCCTCAAGCTGGTTGAGTAATGAACGCAGCTCTTCTAATGATGAGACCATTCCGAATTGGCGGCGAAGCTCGCTTGGAACTCGGAAGCCCTTGAGGTACCAAGCCATATGTTTGCGAAGATCGCGACAGCCACGGATTTCAGATTCAAAGTAATCGACAATTAATTCGCCGTGACGGAACATGACTTCCCGGACTTCAAAGAGAGTTGGTTGGACTGGTGATTGGCTACCTTGAAGAGCGGCAACTAAATCAGCGAACAGCCATGGGCGACCAAGACATCCTCGGCCCACAACTACACCTGCACAATTAGTTTGCTGCACCATCGCTACTGCATCTGCGCCCGTCCAAATATCTCCGTTACCAAGTACTGGCACGCCGGTCGGTTTCAAATGTTCAACGAGGTTCGCGATTGCAGACCAATCTGCCTTGCCTTCATACATCTGCTCTGCAGTGCGTGCGTGGAGTGCAACCCAAGCAACACCTGCTTCGGCTGCAGCCTTCGCCGCCTCTAAATATGTGTGGTGATCAGTATCGATACCGATACGCATCTTTACCGTTACTGGAATTCCGAATGGCTTAGCTGCCTCGACTGCTCCTTGCACAATCGCGCTAAAGAGTTTGCGCTTATATGGAAGCGCTGCTCCCCCGCCTTTGCGAGTTACCTTTGGAACAGGGCAACCAAAGTTCATATCGATATGGTCGGCAAGATTTTCGCGACCTATCATCTTTACCGCTTCAGACATATGGTGTGGATCAACTGAATACAACTGCACTGATCGAGGCCATTCACCTGGACCTGGTTCAATCATGCGCAGAGTTTCGGGGACACGTTCTAACAGCGCACGAGCAGTCACCATCTCAGAGACAAATAAACCAGCACCTTGTTCGCGACAGAGCATGCGAAAGGGTGCGTTGGTGATTCCTGCCATCGGAGCGAGGACAACAGGTGGATCTACCTGGTGTACCCCATCCCGAAGCGGAAGTGAGAGTGGTTTTAGCAACCTAGCAACTTCGGTGCAAGCCATGACTCAACCTGATCGATTGAGATGCGCTCTTGTTCCATCGTGTCGCGATCGCGAATTGTCACTGCGTTATCTTCAAGAGTTTCGAAGTCAACGGTGATGCAATATGGGGTACCGATTTCATCTTGGCGACGGTAGCGGCGACCAATTGCACCTGAATCATCGAAGTCGATATTCCAGTTCTTGCGCAAGGCAGCTGCGAGATCGCGTGCCTTCGGTGAAAGGTCGGCGTTGCGAGAAAGTGGAAGAACTGCAGCCTTGACTGGTGCAATGCGGTGATCGAACTTCATCACTGCACGCTTCTCCATCTCGCCCTTTGAGTTAGGTGCCTCATCTTCTGTGTAGGCATCCATCATGAAGGTCAGTGCACAGCGATCCACACCTGCAGCCGGTTCGATAACAAATGGTGTCCAGCGCTCGTTCTTCTCCTGATCAAAGTACGAGAGATCCTTACCAGAGGCCGCAGAGTGAGCCTTCAAGTCGAAGTCGGTGCGGTTAGCAATACCTTCGAGCTCGCCCCATTCGGTTCCGTTGAATTCAAACTTGTATTCAATATCTGTTGTGCCCTTTGAGTAGTGTGACAACTTCTCTTTAGGGTGCTCGAATAAACGAAGTCGCTCTGGATTGATTCCGAGATCCTTGTACCAAGCAAGGCGAGTCTCAATCCAATACTTGTGCCACTCTTCATCTGTTCCTGGAACAACGAAGAACTCCATCTCCATCTGCTCGAATTCGCGTGTACGGAAGATAAAGTTTCCTGGAGTGATTTCATTACGGAATGACTTACCGATCTGGCCGATACCAAATGGTGGCTTCTTACGTGATGTTGTCATTACCTGATCAAAGTTAATAAAGATTCCCTGGGCTGTCTCTGGGCGAAGGTATGCAAGACCTGATTCATCTTCAACTGGTCCAAGGAATGTCTTGAGCAAACCAGAGAATTGCTTTGGAGTTGTGAACTGTCCCTTGTTTCCGCAGGCTGGGCAGTTCATCTCTGAAAGCGATTCAAGCTTCTTCTTATGCTTTGCCTCGTACTGTTCTTCCAAGTGGTCGGCGCGGTAACGCTTGTGACAAGCTGTGCACTCTGTCAGCGGATCGCTAAATGTTGCAACGTGTCC
>JACCDQ010783141.1_pt1 | contig 13597 bp, 14 predicted proteins | sample 7446031 | NCBI WGS metagenome assembly JACCDQ01 (sample SAMN15323442, study PRJNA562643) | freshwater metagenome | isolation source: river surface water | place: USA:Blue River Watershed | collected 2017-08-17 | reverse complement strand
TGTTTTCTTTTGTTCTTTCGTCTGAAACAGTAGATGGAGTAAAAAGCGGTCTAAAATCCCTGCAAGGACTTTGGTTTGCTTTGGCATTTACAAGCATAGGTTTAGAAACCAAATTTTCCGATTTATTCAATAGTGAGGGCAAAAAGCCATTTTTAGCATTTATTATCGCTCAATTATTCAATATTGTAGTGACATTATTGATAGCTTACTTTTTATTCAAATGATATTTTTAGGAGGAGAAACCTATTTCTCCTCCTAAACTTTAAAAATACTTTTCCCTCGGTTTTTTCTAGCTTACCGAAGAAAAGAAAGACGATTCAGGGTTCTGACCATTCCTTCCAGTACTTCCACAGATTGGCTAATCCATTCGCTCCAGATGACAAGTCTAATATTTCAAAAATGTTAATCCTTCTGTCACATCTTCCGTCAAATCACCCACAGTTTTGACCCTAAAGGTCTTAAATATTTCATTTCTGCAAACAGTAAACTCATTGTGAAGGGGACAAGGATTTTCTTCTGAACATTCTTCCCTTCCCATAAAACATTTTTTCAAAACCCCCAGACCATCAATGGTTTCTATAATTTTTATAAGAGGAAGAGAGAGGGTTTCATGTTTTACATAGAAACCGCCATTGGGACCTTTTACAGAAAAAACGATGCCTTTTCTGACCAAATCTTGCATGATTTTTCCCATAAAGTGTTGAGGAACATCCAATTCTTCGGCAATTTCCAATATGCCAATTTTTCGATTTTCATTACTTTTTACAGCAAGAAGAACCACCCCCCTGATACCGTATCCGCAGGTCTTTGAAATCATTTTTGGTATTAATTTACTGAGCTTATTTTTTCTTCGAGAGCTTCGATTTTCGGAAATAATATATTATTTTCTAAATGAATGTGTTGTATCAAATCGGCATCGAGTTCGGCCAGCTTCGATAGCATCACCAAGTGCGAATGACAAGCATCGATAGGTGGTGTATAATTATTGGTCAGCTCTCTTATTTGAAACAGAATTTCGCCTGTTTGTTCATGCTCATGGTGCATGACTGCAATGGGATTTGCGACTTTGCCAAAAAACGGGATTTTGTGTTCTTGATACATATTTTTTGTATTAAATAATGCCTTGCCATACGGAAAAATAATATTTTCTTCTTTTGGTAAATGTGCAAGCAAGTCTTCTTCAAGTCTATGATAAAGCATCGATAATTTTTTCAAATATAAATACTTTTCGCCGTGTTTGGTTAAAACTTTCTCTACAAAAAACTTAATTTCTGGTAAATTTGTATAAAGATATCTGTGATGTACGTTTTTTATATAATCAATGAGAAAATCAATGTCAAAATTTAAAAAATCAAGGGATGCTGATTTTTTAGAGGATAATTCTTCTATTTCATTCCAAATTGCTTGAGGGTCTAGTCCTTGTTTTTCGCAAACATCTACAAATTTTTTTCTTCCACCACAACAAAAATCGACCTTTAGTCTGATAAATACTTCAGCAGATTTGGGGGTATTTGCCACTATTTCGCCAACAGTTAAGCCTTCAAATGGATTGTTTTCTATTTCTTTCATATTTATTTTTTTACAAAGATAAAAAGATGCTAATATCTTTATTTGTGATTTTTATCATATTTAATCCTTACAATCATCAGAAGTTTATCAGAATCTCCTTGATACATTTGTGATATAAAAGATAAAAAACTCTTTTAATATTATTAACTCTAAAATCACTTATCAAAATGAAGTCATTTTTTTTTGTTATCGTCTTTTTTATACTCATAATTTGGGGCTGTGGAGGGGCAAGCCAAAGAGCAGAAAGTCCCAAAACTGATGATGCTGTGCTTGAAAAACAAGCCGAAGTACATGGTACAGAAATGAAAGAAATAGCCCTTTCAACACCATTAGACCAAGCAATGGTAAAGAAAGGACAAGAAATCTATGATGTGAAATGCGGTGCTTGCCACAAGCTCACGAAAGATCGTTTAGTAGGACCAGGCTGGTCTGGTATAACCCAAAAACGCAAACCTACTTGGATTATAAACATGATTACAAATGTGGATATGATGCTTACGGAGGATGCAGAAGCCCAAAAACTTTTGGAAGAATGTTTGGTGCGGATGCCTAACCAGAATATTAGTGAGCAAGACGCCCGAGGGATTTTAGAATTTATGCGAAAAAATGACGGCGAAAAATAAAATAATCAGTCATATATATTGAGTCCAAGTTTCCTTCCTCAATTTCATAATCAAAATAATTACATAAAACTCACATGAAAACAAAACATTTTATTGGAGGAATCGCCTTTGTGGCAATGGCATTTTCTCAGATTGCTTGTAAACCAAGTAACAAAGGTGGGTCTGGCGGCTCTGAATTAGCTGGCGATGCCGCACAAAAAGTATATGTTACTCCTGGCACGCACGACGAATTCTATAACATTGTTTCGGGAGGTTTTAACGGGCAACTATCGGTGGTTGGCTTGCCTTCGGGACGAACATTTAGGGTTATCCCTGTTTTTTCACAAAACCCAGAAAGTGGCTATGGCTTTAGTGAAGAAACCAAACCGATGCTCAATACTTCGCACGGCTTTGTACCATGGGACGATTCTCACCACGTGGCACTTTCCACGACAAATGCAGAACATGACGGTCGTTGGGCGTTTATTAATGGTAATAATACCCCACGTATTGCTCGTATAAGTTTGAAATCTTTCCGTACTGAAGAAATCATCGAATTACCTAATTCGGGAGGAAATCACTCTTCGCCATTCATTACTTCAAATACTGAATATGCAGTGGCGGGAACCCGTTTCTCTGTTCCGCCTGATGATAAAGCCGATGTGCCGATTAGTTCGTTCAAACAAAACTTTAAAGGCTATATCAGTTTTGTGAGCATTGATAAAAATAGTGGTAGAATGGGTATCAAATTTCAGTTAAAAACCCCTGGTGTGAGCTTCGACTTAGCTCGTGCGGGTAAAGGGAAATCGGCTGATTGGTTTTTCTTCTCAACCTATAATACCGAACAAGCCAACTCGCTTTTGGAAGTAAACGCTTCGCAAAAAGATAAAGACTTTATTTTGGCAGTAAATTGGAAAAAAGCTGAACAATATTTAGCACAAGGAAAAGGTAAAAAAGAATCGGCAAAATATGCTCATAATGTATATGATGATAGAACACACTCTGCCACTTCAACCATTATGAACGAAGTCATGACCCTCGACCCGAAAGAGTGTCCCGATATGCTGTATTTTATGCCTTGCCCAAAATCTCCGCATGGCTGCGATGTTGATCCTACGGGTCAGTATATTGTTGGTTCTGGCAAATTAGCGGCAGTAATTCCAGTTTTCTCATTTGCTAAAATGCAAAAAGCAATTGAAGCTAAGAATTATGATGGTGATTTTGATGGTATTCCTATTTTAAAATATGATGCGGTACTTCACGGAGAAGTAAAAAAGCCTGGACTCGGACCGCTTCATACTGAATTTGATGGTAAAGGAAATGCAATTACATCGTTTTTTGTTTCGTCTGAATTAGTTCGTTGGAATATCGAAAAACTAGAGGTCATTGATCGCATACCAACTTATTATTCGGTTGGGCACTTGAGCATTCCGGGTGGACCAACTGCCAAACCTTGGGGTAAATATGTAGTGGCTTATAATAAAATTACGAAAGACCGTTACTTGCCGACAGGTCCAGAATTGACACAATCGGCTCAACTTTATGATATTTCGGGCGATAAAATGAAACTTTTACTTGACTTTCCAACGACAGGCGAGCCTCACTATGCAGAATCAATTCCAGCAAATTTGATTGAGAAAAACTCGACCAAAATCTACAAAATCGAGGAAAATTCCCATCCTTATGTTGCCAAAGGAGAGAAAGAGACAAAAGTGATAAGAAAAGGAAATGAAGTACATGTATATATGACGGCTATTCGTTCGCACTTTACGCCAGATAATATCGAAGGTGTTAAAATGGGTGACGTGGTTTATTTCCACTTAACAAACCTCGAACAAGATTGGGATGTTCCGCATGGGTTTGCTATCAGAGGGGCATCAAATGCAGAATTACTGATTATGCCAGGCGAAACGCAAACCTTGAAATGGATTCCGACAAAAGTAGGCGTAACACCTATGTATTGTACTGATTTCTGTTCGGCCCTTCACCAAGAAATGCAAGGCTATGTACGGGTATCGCCAGCAGGAAGCAATGTGCCACTGACTTGGAGTACAGGTAAAAATCCCGTAGCTGATGCAGAGAAAAAAGTGGCAAAAAAATAAGCTTATCTCACACAAACCCCCTCTTTAGTAAGAAGAGGGGGCTTAAATAAATTTAGATGAAACCTCTCAAAAAAATATCACAAACATTGCTTGCCATAGGCTCAATTGGATTGATAATAACGTATTTTACACCACTTTGGCGAATTGATTTATGGGCTCCACAATATCCAGAAGGGCTTTCGATGCAGATTTGGCTGACAAAACTTTCGGGACAAGTAGAAATTATTAATGGGTTAAATCACTACATAGGAATGGCTCATATCAAAGAAGAGATGTTTCCTGAATTTGAAATTTTACCCTATTTTGTCGGTTTTTATATCGTTTTTGGCTTGCTAACTGCATTTTTGAAAAATCGAAAAGTTTTGATTGTATTCTTATTGACAATCATTTTGGGTGGAGTTGCAGCTCTATATGACTTTTGGAGCTGGGGATACAAATATGGGCATAACCTAAGCCCTGATGCCGCTATAAAAGTACCAGGAATGTCGTACCAACCTCCTCTTTTGGGCTATAAAGAATTACTTAATTTTGGTGCATACTCCATTCCTGATATTGGCGGATGGGCTTTCTTATTGCTCGGAATTATTACCATTGCAGTAACTTTCTATGAACTCAAATACAATAAATAAAAATGAAAAAAATAGTTGCGATTATAGGATTTTGTTTAACATTCTTGACGAGCTGCTCAAGCCAAACCGAACCAATCAGCTATGGAAAAGAGAATTGTGATTTATGCAAAATGACCATTATGGAGAAAAAATATGCCTGTGAGTTGGTAACAAAAAAAGGTAAAATTTTTAAGTTTGATGAGGTTAGTTGTATGATAAAATACCTAAAAATCAGTCACACTACTGAGGAGGACTATGCTTTTATGGTCGTTAATGATTTTAATAATCCCCAAAACTTTATCGATGTAAAGAAAGCTACTTTTGTAGGTGGTGAAGATTTTATCAGCCCCATGCGTGGAGATTTAGCAGCATTCTCAGAAATCAAGGATATTGACAAAAAAAGACCCAATATCGAAGTATTTTCGTGGAAAGAAGTGTTTGAGAAGTTTAATAAATAAATCCAAATGAGAAACCTGACAATTCTATTGATTTTCGTTGCCAACGTGATTTTTGCCAAAACTTGGCGAGTCAGCAATGTAAATACACTTTATCGGAGTATTGAGAAGGCTACGAATGGAGATAGTATTCTGATTTTGAAAGGTATTTACAAAATTAAGAACATCGAAATAAACAAGCCTTTGACAATTATCGGCAAGGATTTTCCGGTGTTAGATGCTCAATTCAAAGGCGAAATCCTGACTATAAGAGCCTCTGGTACGCAGGTAAAAGGTATTTTATTTCAGAATGTTGGCGAAACGAGTTCGATTGATTGGGCAGGCATAAAAGTATTGGAAGCTGAGAATGTTGTTATCGAAAATAATCGTTTCCGAAACTGCTATTTCGGGGTATATCTTTCCGCTTGTGCAAAATCTAAAGTAGCTAATAATCAAATAGTTGGGCAGCCAAAAGAGGAACAAACTACGGGCAACGGAATTCATGCTTGGAAGTGTGATAGCCTTGTGATTGACAATAATTATATACAAGGGCATCGTGATGGAATTTATTTTGAGTTTGTTACCAATTCAAAGGTCATTCGAAATTATACTTCACAAAATATTCGTTATGGTTTGCACTTCATGTTTTCGCATAATGACATCTACGAATTTAACCAATTCGTGAAAAATGGTGCTGGGGTTGCTGTGATGTACACGAAGCACGTCACGATGAAAAATAATGTTTTCAGAGATAATTGGGGTGGGGCAGCCTATGGAATCTTACTCAAAGATATTGCTGATAGCCATATTGAACACAATCAATTTCAGTCGAATACCGTCGGAATTTATATGGAAGGTTGTAGCCGAACGTCTTTTCTACAGAATGAATTTTTACAAAATGGGATTGCCATGAGAATACAGGCGAATTGCGATGACAACAGCATTAAAAATAATAATTTTTTGGCTAATACATTCGATGTAGCTACCAACGGAAATACTGTCTATAATGATTTAGAACAAAATTATTGGGATAAATATGATGGCTATGATTTGAATAAAGATGGTGTTGGAGATATTTCATACAGACCCGTAAGTTTGTTTTCTACGCTTATCGAGCGAGTTCCGCAGGTTATGATGTTGCTTAGGAGTTTTACAGCGACCTTGCTGGATAAAATCGAAAAAATCATTCCGAATCTTACGCCAGAAAATTTGAAAGACGAAAAACCAATGATGAAACCCATAAAATTAGACCCAATACAAATGAAATTGCCGATAAATGCTTAATAATTATTTGCTCATTGAACCATTCACTAATTCTTTGGAATATGATACTTTTTGAAAACATAAATAAATCGTTTGGCAAACTGAATGTCTTGCAAAATATCAATCTTTGCTTCCAAAAAGGGCAATCTGTGGCGATTGTGGGCCCGAATGGCTCGGGTAAAACCACGCTTATCAAGTGTTTGCTGGGGATGGTGATGCCGAATAGTGGCAAAATTTATGTTGATTCCCAAGATACTAAACAAAATTTTATGTACCGGTCTAATATTGGCTATATGCCACAAATTGGACATTATCCACCTAACCTGAAAATTCGTCAGCTTTTCGAAATGATGATTGATATTCGATTAGAAAATAAATATACTTTACCATTGGATGAAGAAATAATAGAAGCATTTGCTCTAAAAGATATTTACGAAAAACCACTCGGAACGCTTTCTGGTGGCACAAAACAAAAAGTAAGTGCCGCTTTGGCATTTTTATTTGATCCAGAAATTCTGATTTTAGATGAACCCACCGCAGGCTTAGACCCTCTGGCAAGCGAGATTCTGAAAGAAAAAATTCTGAAAGAAAGAAAAAAAGGAAAATTAATCATCATTACCTCGCATATTCTTTCAGACTTGGAAGAACTATCAAGCCACATTCTTTATATTCAAGATGGGCAGATTCAGTTTTTCAAAGAATTAGAGAGCTTAAAAGAAGAAATCGGAGAAACAAAATTGAATAAAATTATTGCTCTTTTGATGCAAAAAAAAGTAAAATTTATTCAAAAACAACTCGAATTGGTATAAAAACACATTTTTATCCGAATAATTTCAACGAAGAAAATCCCTAAAAGTCATGAATAAAGTTATTAAATACGTAGTCTATGATATTATCCGAAACAGATTTGTGATTAGCTACACCGTATTATTATTGCTCATCAGTATTGCTTTTTTTGGTTTTGAAGCAGACCCCAACAAAGGTCTTTTGAGTTTGCTAAATATTATTCTGATGGTTGTGCCATTGGTAAGTATCATTTTTACAACCATTCAGTTTTATCATTCTTATGAGTTTCTGGAGTTGCTTTCTGCTCAACCGATTAGTCGAAAAACCATTTTTTTTAGCCAATATTGGGGCTTAACCATCTCTCTTTCATTGGCCTTTTTGATTGGTATAGGGCTACCAACCTACATTTTTGAAGGCTCAGCGAGTGGTCTTGTTTTGGTTTTATGTGGTTTGTTGCTCACTTTAGTTTTTGTTTCGTTGGCGTTTTTGGCTTCGATAATTACGAAAGATAAAGCAAAGGGAATCGGTATTGCGTTGGGTATTTGGTTTTACTTTTCTATCGTTTATGATGGTTTTGTGCTTACAGCTTTACTTTCTTTCAGCGATTATCCACTCGAAAAAGCTACGCTATTTTTCACCGCACTTAATCCCTCTGATTTAGCCCGAATTTTGGTATTAATGAAACTTGACATTTCTGCACTTTTGGGCGTAACTGGAGCAATTTTTCAGCAATTTTTTAGTTCAAACATTGGTTTTATAATAGCCATAACATTGTTATTTTTATGGATTTTCTTCCCGATTTTAGTGGCTTTCCGAATTTTCAACAAAAAGGATTTATAAATTTTCTAAACAATAGCAACCATGAAATCTGTATTTTATTCTTTACTTATCTTAACAACAAGCCTTGCTTGCCAGTCGAATACCGAACATCAATCCTCTAATAATCAGGAAAGTACAACCAATGCTGGGCAAGCGAGTGTAGTAGATAATGATTCTCAAAAAGATGTTGTAAAAGTAGCCGTGGGCTCAAAAGACCATACAACACTCGTAACGGCTGTACAGGCTGCGGGGTTGGTCGATGCCCTCTCCAATGCAGGGCCTTTCACTGTTTTTGCTCCTACGAATGCCGCTTTTGAAAAACTACCCAAAGGAACGGTTGAAAATTTACTAAAACCAGAAAATAAGGACAATCTCAAAACTATTCTCGAACACCACGTAATGACCTCTGCATTGGCTGCTGATTTCTTTCAGGATGGACAAACAATGGGCATGGTTGATGGGACAAACGTTACATTTACTGTGAAAAATGGTGCAACTTTTATTGGAGATGCCAAAATCATTGGCTCGGTAAGGGCATCAAATGGCTGGGTGCATGTGATTGATGGGGTGGTTGTTCCGAAGTGATTTTATATATTTTTTGACTCTTAACAGGTGTTTTTTTTGCCAAAGGCATTGACTAAATTTGAGACTTGCCTTATAAAAATAGAAGATATTAGTTAGATATAAAGCCTTGATTGTCAATAATTTATACAAATTGGCATCAAGGCTTTTATACTAAAAATTTACTCTTTTCGTATCCGATACCATTTGATTTTACTAAAATCAGAAAGTCTCAAAACTCCAAATAAGAGAAAGGTATCTTGAAAATATGTGAGAGGAATGTCAATAATTGGTGGCGTGCAACTTAAACTAAATTTGAAAAATTACTGAGCATCTATTGCTTCCATAAATTATATTCAGTCTTTCTTTGTTTCCCAAGCCTTTTTTCAATAAATTGCCACTGAGAATCGATAAGGGTTACAAATTCGAGCCTTTTTTCTTGATATTCCGGAACAATACGAGAGGAGAGATTCTTGTAAAAAGACAAAATATATCCTTCGCCAAATAAAATTAAAATTTCATGAATATTGCATATCGAAAAGCAAATATAGGCGACGTCGAGCAATTGGTACAAATGAGAATTGATTTTTTGAAGGAGGTTCAAGCTCCCGAAACAAGACTATATTCCGAAGAAGAATTGCGTGTTTCTCTCCTTCATTATTTCCGTACAAATATTACCATCGAAAAGTTCATTGCTTGGATTGCCTTAGAAAATGAACAAATTGTTGCTACAAGTGGTTTAGTTTTTTTTGAGGTTGCTCCTGGATTTACGTTAATTGATGGTAAAATTGCTTATATTATGAATATGTTTACCAACGAAAATTATCGAGGAAAAGGAGTAGCGAAAGAGCTGTTCGGATACATCGTTGAGGAAGCAAAAATGATGGGATATCGAAGAATTGCCCTCCATGCAACGGACGCAGGAAGAATCATTTACGAAAAATTTGGATTCAAATTGACCAATGATGAAATGGTATTGAATATTAATTAGATTATCCCAAAAACTATGGAATTTTTAATGTCTATTTTGACCCAAACTACTTGGTGGATGTGGGTGAGTGTATTTTTTGTGTTGGTATTTATTTTTGATATTTTTCAAAAAAAACATACAATCAAGCATAATTTCCCCATTGTTGGACACATTCGTTATTTTCTAGAAAGTATTGGTCCTGAGTTGAGGCAGTACATTGTGGCGAATAATCGTGAAGAATTGCCATTCAATAGGAGGCAGCGTTCGTGGGTGTATGCGTCTGCTAAAAAAGAGAATAATTTTCAAGGCTTCGGAAGTGACCAAGACATGAATGCTCCGGGATTTATTTTTATTAAACCCGCTCTGTTGCCATTAAAATTGACAGACAATCATCCTAATAAGAAAAATCCCGCCCTTTGTCCTGCTGCCAAAGTGATAGGTTTGGCTCATCAAAGAAAAAAGCCATACTTGCCTAAGTCGGTCATTAATGTTTCAGGAATGAGTTTTGGCTCTCTCTCTGCCACGGCTATCGAATCACTCAATCGTGGGGCGGCTAAGTTTGGTTGTTATCATAATACTGGTGAAGGGGGACTTTCGCCTTACCACAAACATGGAGCAGATGTCGTACTAAATATTGGCACTGCTTATTTTGGTATCAGAGATGATGAAGGGAATTTTGTCTTGGAAAAGTTGGTGAAGTTGTGCCAAGATAATCCAGCGATTAAAATGATTGAACTTAAACTTTCTCAGGGGGCAAAACCTGGTAAAGGTGGGGTACTTCCAGCTTCTAAAATTACGAAAGAGTTGGCAGAAATTAGACATGTTCCGATAGGAAAAGATGTGATATCACCTGCAAGTCATCGGGCATTTTCGACTGTATCCGAAATGGTCGATTTCATTGAGTTAATGGCGGAGGCTACGGGCTTACCAGTGGGTATAAAGTCTGCTGTTGGGAAGCTTGGCCTTTGGGAAGAGCTTGCTGATATTATGAAAAATACAGGTAAAGGACCTGATTTTATTACCATTGATGGTGGAGAAGGAGGGACGGGGGCTGCTCCTCCGAGTTTTGCAGACCATGTGTCTTTGCCTTATGTCTATGCTTTTTCGTCGGTTTATAAAATTTTCCAAAAACGAAATTTATGCCAAGATATAAGCTTCATTGGTTCGGGTAAATTAGGCATACCAGATTCTGCTGTCATGGCTTTTGCCATGGGAGCTGATATAGTAAATGTTGCTCGACAAGCGATGCTATCGATAGGTTGTATTCAAGCACAAATTTGTCATACGAATCGTTGCCCAAGCGGCATTGCTACTCAAAACAAATGGTTGCAATCAGGCATAGACCCTCTGTTGAAAAGTGAGCGTTTCTATAATTATATCACTACTTTAAGTAAAGAAATATTGGATATTTGCCACGCTTGTGGGTACGAGCATCCAAGTCAATTGACCATGGAGGATGTAGATGTAGCGATGGGAGATAATAACCGTACGCAATCGTTGAAAATGACTTATCAGTATGAAAAAACGCCAGTCGAATTTATAGGTTTTGATGCTTTATTGAGCAGTCCATATTTAGGAGGAAAACACGAAAGTGATAGCGTTAAGTAAAGAAAAATTGTCGATAAGCTAAAAGATTCTCTACTAATTTAAGAGAATCTTTTAGTTTTATAGATAAGCCGCATTTCTCAATTATTTTTTCTTCATATTTGATTTCAAAAAATTATCAACAATATCAAATATTTCTTTTGTCCAAAACTCAGATGAGCCATGGTCTGCTCCTTTGATTTGGTAAAACTCATATACATAGTTGTTTTTTTGAAGAGCATCGGCTAAAAGTACACTTTGTTTGAATGGAACGAGTCTATCTTTTGAGCCATGAAAGATTAGTATGGGTGCGGTTGTTTTGGGCGAATTCAGGTAGTTGATAGGGTTTGTTGCAGCCGCATCGTCTAAATGCTCCATGACATTTTTTCCCCCAATAATCATTCCTTCGGGGCTTTTGGCATCGGTATGGTCCATGATAGAAGGTTCGTAATTCATTTGAGAAATATCCGTAGGGCCATAAAAATCTACAATACCATTGACTTTAATAGAAAATGGTTGATAATCTTCTGTGTCTAATGCCAGATTGTTTTCAGTCAATCCTGTCATCAAAGCGGTATGCCCACCCGAAGAATCTCCCCATATAAAAATATTGTCCGCATCAATTCCGTAAGCATCGGCATTTTGTCTGATGAAGCGAATGGCTGTTTTGGTATCTTGTACTTGAGCCGGGAATTTTGCAATAGGAGAAGGCCTATATTCAACCATGGCAATCACATACCCACGTTTAGCAAAGTCAGCTAATTGAGGCAGATTTCCAAATAAATCTTGTTTAAACCATGCCGAACCTTGTACATAGACAATACAGGGTAATTTTTCTTTTGAATTTTTGGGTTTCAAGATTTGTAGGGTCAAATCGAGTCCGTTTCGAGTGATGTATTTAATGTTTTGTTTGTAATTGGTTTGAGGTACATTTTTTGGAATCGAGATGATTTTCATATTCGTATGGCTGGCATTCGATTCCGGAAAGTCTTCGTAACTTTGTTGTTTGGGTTCTATTCTTTGATTGGTCTGTGCCATTAGGTTGAGAGCAAAAAAGGCGGTAAAGGCTGTCAGAAAGAGTATTTTCATTGTTTAATAGTTTAGAGTTTAGTTTAAAAAGAATACTCAATGTGTATTTATTTTAAATGTCTTTTAAGAAAATGGATAACTTTTGTCCTAATGGTCTCATTATCAAATATTTCTCCAAAATGAGGTGCATTTGGCACAATGATTAACTCATTTTCAACTCCTTTTATCGAAAGCCAAGAACTCAATAGTTTGGATTGTCGATTCCAAACTAATTCGTCTTTTTCTCCGTGGATAATTAAAAAAGGAGGGTCATTTTTATCAATATATGTAATCGGACTAGCTATTGCTGCCAAATCGGGTCGATTTATTGGGGCTGCACCCAATAATATTGCTTCGGGTGATTTCTCTTCTTCACTACTTTTTAAAGAAATTAAATCTGATGGTCCATAGAAATCTACGACTCCCTTAATCACAAAGCTTGTTGAAGTTTTGGGCATAAAAAAATCAGACACGTGGTTGTTATGTGATAATCCTTGTAAGGAAGCTAAGTGGCCTCCCGCCGAAAATCCCATCAAAGCAAAGTTGTTCTTGTCTAATTCGTAGGTGTCTGCATTATCGTATAAGAAAGAAACGGCTCTGTTACAATCTTGAATTAAAGCGGGGAATTTAGCTTGGGAAGCAAATCGATAATCAATAGAAGCTAATGCAAAGCCATTGCTGATAATTTCAGCAACTGTTTTTTTCATATAACCAATATCTGCATATTTATCATTAACTAACCAGCCTCCTCCGTGAATTAGAATTACAAGAGGAAAATTTGCTTTTTTTTCTCGGGGAAGATATAGGTCTAACAAATGTTTTTTTAATGTATCATTATTATACGGAATATTGCCGTATAATCTTGTCCCTTCGGGAAAAATATCTAGTCTAGGATTAGATGATTGACTCTTTGCTGTCCCGATTGAGAAACAAAGAAAAAGGCTAAGAACAATGTTTTTGTACATAAATCATGAATATTTTACTTGATTTTCTGATACGTTTTTCTGAAATTATAGTTTAAGCCTACATTCCACATAAAGTTTTTATTGCCTGGTAAATTTGCTTTAAGCGTTTGATTAATGGTTGAACTCAAGGTAAAAGGTGATTTTTTATGCCCCAAAACTGCCGTAAAGGTGAAATAATCGCCTCTGTAGCCATCTGTTTTTAGAAAGAATATTGTTGGAAATAAATTGAGTCGTAGATTTTTGCTTAGTCCTAAATTGGTAAAAGC
>JACCDQ010544701.1_pt1 | contig 13597 bp, 14 predicted proteins | sample 7446031 | NCBI WGS metagenome assembly JACCDQ01 (sample SAMN15323442, study PRJNA562643) | freshwater metagenome | isolation source: river surface water | place: USA:Blue River Watershed | collected 2017-08-17 | reverse complement strand
TAGTACAGCCCATGGGGCGCGGCCGCTTCGCTGATGGCCAGGTTGCGCACACCGGCCTGCACCACAGCGGTCTGGGCCAGCGGGTCGATCTGGAGGATGCGGTTGAACTTGGCCAGGCTCAGCGTTACGCCCATTTCGTGTGGCATGGCGCCGCCCGACAAGCCCGTGCCTGCACCCCGCGCTACCACGGGCACCTGCAGGGCATGGCAGGCCTTCAACACGGCTTGAACCTGCTCGTAGGTCTCGGGCAAGGCCACCACCAAGGGCCGCTGGCGGTAGGCGGTCAGCCCATCGCATTCGTAGGGCGTGGTGTCTTCGGGCGTGTAAAGCAGGGCATGCGCGGGCAAAGCAGCCTGCAACGCGCTGACCACCTGCTGTTGGCGTGCGGCGCGGTCAGACCGCTGGACGGCGGCTGCCGCGGTGCCGGTTAAAGGGGCGTTCATGACACAACTCGCTTGAATATGAGTGGTGCCAGTGTAGGTCAAGGGTGCAAAAATCAGGTTGAAGTTTCTTGCACAGACGATTGCATAAGTTTTGGGTTTTGCAGGCGTTGAACGGCTTGAACCACCGCTTCGGCGGTGATGCCAAAGTGCTTGAACAGCATATCGGCCGGGCCGGACGCGCCAAAGCTGCGCATGCCCACAAACCCCCCGCAGGGGCCCAGGTAGCGCTCCCAACCTTGCTGAACAGCCGCTTCTACGGCCACGGTGACGGTTCCAGTTTGGAGCACCTGGCGGTGGTAGGCGGCGTCCTGCTGGTCGAACAGCTCCCAGCACGGCATGGATACCACCGCGGTGGGCGTGCCCTGCTGTTGCAATTGCTCGCGTGCGGCCAGCGCCAGTGCCACCTCTGAGCCCGTGGCCAACAGCGTCACTTCACGCGGGCCGCCTTGCGCTTCTGCCAACACGTAGGCGCCTCTGGCGCTGTGATTGTTCGTGTCTGCGGTGGCCCGCACGTGCGGCAGTGCTTGCCGCGCAAACACCAGCGATACCGGCCCGCTGCGGTGTTGCAGGGCCACTTCCCAGCATTCCACCGCTTCGACCGCGTCTGCCGGCCGCATGACCAGCATGTTGGGCATGGCGCGCAGCGAGGCCAGAATTTCGACCGGCTGGTGCGTGGGGCCGTTTTTGCCAATGCCGATGGAGTCGTGGCTGAACACAAACTTGACCGGCAGGCCCATGAGTGCAGCCATGCGCATGGCGGGCCGCATGTAGTCTGAAAACGCGAGGTAGGTGACGCTGACCGGAACCACGCCGCCGTGTGCGGCCATGCCGTTGCACATGGCGCCCATGAGGTGTTCGCGCACCCCGCAGTGGAGGTAAGCACCGCCCGGGTTTTGGGCGGTGAAGGCTTGCAGCCGCCTTTTGTGGCCGGTGGGGGCTTCCAGGTCGGCGCAGCCCACCAGGCGCTCGGGCATCAGGTCGGTCAGCGCATCGTTGATGGCGGCCGACAGGTTGATGCCACCTTGCGGCTGCTGCCCATGCAATTCGCTTTTGAGGGCTTGCAATGCGCTGAGCCAACCCTCGGGCAGCTGGCCTTGCAGGACGCGTTCGAAAGTGTTGCGTTGTGCGGTGGGCAGCGCCGCCAACCGGGCTTGCCAGCGGGCGTGCTCTTGGGTGCCGTGCTGGGTGGTGGCGCGCCAGGCTTTTTGCACTTCGGGCGGGATGTCGAACGGCGCGTGCGGCCAGTTCAGGTCTTGCCGCATTTGTTGGGCGTCCTCGTCGTACAGCCGGGCGCTGTGGCCGCCGCGTTGCCCTTGCAGGCGCGCCAGGCCGCGCGCAATGGTGGTTCGGCAGGCAATCATCGAGGGCCGCGGGTCTTGTTTCGCAGCTTCAATCGCGGCAGATACTGCGTTGATGTCGTGCCCGTCCACCTCCAGCACCTGCCACTGCGCCACGCGGAAGCGCTCGGCCACGTTTTCGCTGATCGACAGGGCGGTGCTGCCATCGTCGGTGATGAGGTTGTCGTCCCACAACAAAATCAGGTGGCCCAGCCCAAGGTGCCCAGCCAGGCTGATCATTTCCTGACCTATGCCTTCTTGCAAGCAACCGTCGCCCACAAAGGCGTAGGTGTAGTGGTTCACCAAGTCGCTGCCGAACCGGGCGCGCTGGTACGCCTCGGCCACCGCCATGCCCATGGCGTTGGCTATGCCCTGGCCCAGCGGCCCGGTGGTCACTTCAATGCCGGCCGCTGGGTCGTATTCGGGGTGTCCAGCGCAGTGCGACCCGAATTCGCGGAAGCTGCGCACCTGCTCCAGGCCCATGCGTTCGTAACCGCACAGGTGCAGCAGCGAATACACCAGCATGGAGCCGTGCCCGTTGGACAGCACCACCCGGTCGCGGTCCCACCAGGTGGGATCGGCGGGGTGGTGTTTGAGGTGGTTTGCGTAAAGCGCGGTGGCAATTTCAGCCATGCCCAGGGGGACCCCCTGATGGCCTTCGGTGGCGCGCACAATGGCGTCGACCGACAAAAACCGGATGGCGTGGGCCAGCGGCTGCAAAGGGTGAGGCTGGTCCATGGCGTGCGGGCGACAGCTCAGTGAATCAACATGCCGCCATTGACGTCCAGTGTGACGCCGGTGCAGTATTTGGCCAGGTCGCTGGCCAAAAACACCACGCAGCCTGCCACGTCGTTGGGTTCGCCAATTCGGTTCAGCGGAATCTGCTCCAGAATCCCGGCCATGCGGTCGTCCGGGATCAGGCCTTTGTTGATGTCGGTGGCGATCAGGCCCGGGGTGACGCAATTGATGCGGATGTTGTGCACGCCGTATTCGCGGGCCATGGCGCGGGCCAGGCCCAACACGCCAGCCTTGGCTGCCGAGTAGTGGGGCCCACCCAGTATGCCGCCGCCACGTTGCGCCGATACCGACGAAGTGCACACAATGGCGCCCTGTTTGCGCGCGATCATGTGCGGCACCACGGCCTGGGTCATGTAAAGCGTGCCGCGCAGGCTCACGTCCAGCACCGCGTCGTAGTCGCTGGCAGAAATGTCCAGCGTTTTGCGCGGTTGGGTGATGCCCGCGTTGTTGAACAAAATGTCGATTTGACCCAGTTGGGCAACCACCTCGTTCGCGGCGCGTTCGCAGGCGGCTTTGTCGGTCACGTTGGCCACCACACCGATGTGCCCAGCACCCAGTTGCGCGGCTGCTGCTGCGGGGTTGGCATGCTCCAGGTCCAGTATGGCCACACGGGCGCCTTGTGCCGCCATCATGCGGGCGGTGGCGTAGCCCAAACCATTGAGGCCGGCGCCTCCGGTGATCACCGCAACTTTGTCCTTCAACAGCATGTCATGTCTCCTTGGGGGTTGATGCGCAGGCATTGTGTGAGGCGCTCAGCATGATGACAAGCGATAAGATTTCAACTTGAGATGACAGACTGTCATCAGAAGCGGGGCGGTTGCGCTCCACCTTTGCACTGGCTTTGAACCCGTGCCTCAAACCACCGCTTTGCGCAACCAGTCCGAAAAGGCCGCGCACTCCCAGCGGTCCATGGTGCCGGTGCGCCAGCACAGGTAATGTGCGTGCGGGCTGGGCACATCCATGCGAAAGGCAGGCCCATCGCCCAGGCGCACCAGTGTGCCGTTGTCCAGCCAGGGCTGGGCCAATTTGTGCCGCACCAAGGCCACCCCCATGCCCGCAGCCGCGCCATCGCACATCAGGCCAATGTCGTTGAACTGGGAGCCGTCGGTCGGTTCTGGCCAGTCCAGGTGCTGGGCCGAAAACCAGGTGCGCCAAGGTTCCAGCGGGCTGCGCAGCAGTGGCACGCCTTCAAGGTCTTGCGCGGTTTCAAACGGCCCGTGTTCCCGAATGAAGGCGGGCGAAGCCAGTGGCGACACCACGTCTTTGATGATGCAAAGGTGCTCCATGTCCGCATAGCGGCCTGTGCCAAAGCGTATCGTCAGGTCGGCGTCTTCGGCCACCACGTCCAGCAGCGGGATGCTGACTTGCAGCGTCAGATCAATTTCGGGGTAGGTTTCGGCAAACTGTTTCAGCCGCGGCATCAATATCGACCGCGCAAAGGTGGGCGTGACGGCCAGCCGCAGTTTCCGCCGTCCGCTGGGGGCTTGGCCGCTCGGAAACTTTTGCAGCGTGGCCAAGCCCTCGCGCACGTGGGCCAGGTACTCGCTGCCCTCTGTGGTGAGCGAAAAATCGGCCCGCCCAAACAACTTGACGCCCAAAATTTGCTCCAGCTGCTTGACCCGGTGGCTGACCGCGCTGGGCGTAACGCACAGCTCCTCGGACGCCTGGGTCACACTGCGCAGCCGGGCCAGCGCCTCAAAGGTCAACAGGCACTGGATTGGGGGAATGCGTATGGGCATGCAAGCCTTGTTTGAAAATCACACGGGGGTGGAATGGCTTGCGCAAGGGGGTTCGGTTAAGCCCGGGGCGCAAACAGCTGCGCGTGCAGCAATTTTGCACCATGCGGCCATACTTGCACCTTTGCAAAAACAGCAGAGGGATATTGCATGAAAGCCACCCCGGGGTTGAGGGTGTTGGGCACCTTGGTGGGTGCCGTGTTGGCCGCACAGGTGTGCGTTTGGTGGCGCACGCCCATTCCTTGGATGCTGGGGCCTTTGCTGGCCACGGCGGTGGTGTCCCTGCTGGGGGCGCCCACCGCCAGCCAGTTGCAATTGCGCAACGCGGGCCAATGGGTCATTGGCACAGCGTTGGGTTTGTATTTCACGCCGCAGGTGGGGGCTTTGGTGGCCGGTTTGTGGTGGGCCGTGGTGCTGGGGGTTTTGTGGGCGCTGTGCCTGGGAGCGGCATTTGGCGCTTGGCTCTACCGCCTGCATGCACCGCTGTTCCCCAACCTGTCACCCCAAGTTATGCGGGCCACCACCTACTACGCCGGGTCCATAGGGGGCGCGTCTGAAATGACGCTGTTGGCCGAACGCGCGGGCGCCCGCACCGATTTGGTGGCATCGGCCCACAGCCTGCGGGTGTTGATGGTGACAGTGCTGGTGCCGTTTGGCATGCAATTTTGGGGTGTGACCGGCCTGGACGCCTCGGGCACTGCGCTCAAGGCCATCCATTGGGGTGGTTTGTTTGGGTTGCTGTGTTTGACCGCCTGCGGTGCTTGGGTGATGCACAAGTTGGGGCGCGCCAACCCGTGGTTCATGGGCGCCTTGTTGGCCGCCATGGTTTTGACTTTGTCCGGCCAGAGCTGGTCGGCCCTGCCCGCTGCGCTGACCAACGCTGCGCAGTTGGCCATAGGCATCAGTCTGGGGGTGCGGTTCAGGCCGGTGTTTTTGCGCACCGCGCCCCGTTGGCTGGGTTCGGTGGCTCTGGCAACCGTGGTCATGATCGTGCTGTGTTTCGGGTTGGCCTGGGGTTTGTCAAAAGCCACCGGTTTGCATTTGGCCACGCTGGTGCTGGGCACGGCCCCCGGAGGCATTGCAGAAATGGCCATCACCGCCAAAGTCTTGGCGCTGGGCGTGCCGGTGGTCACGGCTTTTCAGGCCTGCCGCTTGGTGGCGGTTTTGTTGCTGGCGGCCCCCTTTTTTGGCTGGATGCAGCGCTGGCGCGCAGCAAGGGGGTGACGCTGTTCAAATGGCGCGGCGTTCGGCGTATAAAGGCCACTGTGGTGCGGCAGTGGCTGCGCCTGTGTGCCAGTTTTGGTATTGACTTTGAGGAGACTTTCGCATGGCCAAAAAAGCCCCCATTCTTTCTGCTGCAACCGTTCGCATGGACATAGGCATTGGTGACAAAGACCGCGCCGCCATTGCCCAAGGCCTGAGCCGTTTGTTGGCCGACACCTACACCCTGTACCTCACCACACACAATTTTCACTGGAATGTCACTGGGCCCATGTTCAACAGCCTGCACGTCATGTTCATGGCGCAGTACACCGAACTGTGGAACGCAGTGGACCCGATTGCAGAACGCATACGGGCGTTGGGGCACCCGGCTCCGGGTTCTTACGCGCAATACGCCAAGTTGAGTTCACTGCCCGACGCACCAGCCGAACCGCCCCGCGCAATGGAAATGGTGCGCATATTGGCCCAAGGCCACGAGGCAGTTGCCCGCACTGCCCGCAGCATGTTCCCCTTGGTTGAAAAAGCCAGCGACGAACCCACCGCTGATGTGTTGGTGCAACGCTTGGCCGTGCACGAGCAGGCCGCTTGGATGCTGCGCAGCTTGCTGGAAGACTGATTTTTCAGTGAACCACCACGGGGGTTTGCGCCAAGGTGGCGTAACCCTCCAGGGTGCTTTCCACCTCTTCTTGGGTGGGGGTGTTTTGTTGCCAGGCGGTTATTTTCAGTTGGAACATCTCGGCCCACGAACCGTCCAGGTACAGCTCTTTGCCTGAGCGTTTGTCCACAATTTCAAAGCCGTGGCGGGGCATTTGGGGGGGCGCACTGCTGCCCGTGCCCTGCTCTTCTGGGGCATTGGCAAATATGTGGACGACAGCAAAAGTATCGGAGTCGTAGAGCATGTTCATGGTTCAAATGTCCTCGAAATGCCATAACCCTGCAAGCTGATGCCAGGTGTATCGGCGCAATTACAACGGTCCTTAGGTCTTGTTCACCAAGTGGCGGTGTTGTGCAAAATTTCAAGGGCGTGTCAGCACCTGATCGGCCACGTCGCCATTGGGGTGTCGAATGCGTATGCGCGCGGGCAGGTGCCTGAGCTGGGGGGCCAACCACAGTTCGATGCGCTGGTCATCGGGGTGGCGGGCCTCGCGTTCCAGCAGGCGGCTGGGCATGGGCCCGCTTGAGGTGTCCACCGGCGCGTCTTGTCGGTAAACAAAGGTCCAGGTCTCAAAACCATTGAGTCCCATGACCGGCACATGCCAACGCTGCCCCAGTTCCGGCAGTTGGGGCGCTGCATTGAGCCACCCCGCCAGCTGCATGAACACGCTCAGTCGGTCCTGTATGGCTTTGGGTATGGTTTCGCTGGTGCCTTCGGGCAGGTGCTGGGCGGTGAGCTGCTGGGGGTCAAACACCACAGCCCGCAGTCGCCGGCTTTCGTCTTCAAATCGCAAAGGTTGCAAACCGCTGGCGCCCACCGTGCCTTGGCTGCGTTGATGCCTGGACCCGAGCAGGAACACCTTGAATTCCATGTGCGCTTGGTAGCGGGTGCTGTCAATGTCCCATTGCAGAGCGGCCTGCGCCCGGTAAGGTATGCCGTTGGTTTTGCCCGAGACGTGGTAGCGCAGTTGGGTGGTGGGCGGGGCACTCCAAGGGCTTTGCGTGGCGGGCAATGCGGCCCATGCGCCGCTGCCCCAGCAGCAAGCCGCGACCCAGATTGCCAGCAATTTGCGGCGCATCATCAACTCAATGGGCCTCTTGGTGGCCCAGATCGGTGCTCAACTGCCGCGCACATTGCCGCAAGGCTTGCGCCACGGGGCCGTCCCAATCGGTGTTGAGTGTGGCCACCGAGCCCACAGTGAGCAGCCCCAGCTGCAAATGCCCCTGCGCGTCGAATACCGGCGCGCAAAACCCCGCCACGCCGTTGAGCAAACTGTTCACCACCCGGCCCAACCCCTGCGCCCGGGTGGCGGCCCACAACGCTTGGGCCTGTTCCAGGGTGCAGGGCAAGTCGGTTTGCGGGTGCTGGCGCGCTGTTTGCAATTCGGTTTCCAGCATGGCTTGTAGGCGGTGGGCGTCTCTGTTGCGCGCTTCCATAAAAGTGGCAAAGCACCGCCCGGTTGCTGATGACAGCAAGGGCATCACGTCGCCCAGCCGCAGTGACATGGGCACGGTTTGCGGTGCCTCGGCCCAATGGACAATGGTGGGCCCCTGGTTGCCCCACACCGCTATTGCCACCGTGTGGCCGGTCTGCTCCAGCAAGGCGTCTACCCGTTCGCGGGCCAGCTTGACGGCGTCGAGCCGACTCAAAGCGGCCAGGCCCAGGCGCAACGCAGCCGGGCCCAGGTTGTAGCGGGTGCTTTGCGCGTCTTGGTGCACCAAGTGCAGCCGCTGAAAACTCACCAAATACCGGTGCGCTTTGGCCGCACTCATGCCGGCGGCGGCGGCCAGGTCCCGCAACATCAGGGGGCCGGGGGCCTGCGCCATCACCTCCAGCAGCGCAAAACCCACTTCCACCGACTGTATGCCTGCGCGCTGGTCAGCCACGGCGCTCTCGGCGTCGTCGGTTTCAAGGCGGGCGGCGTTTTGGGTTTCGCGTTGCATGGCGCTGGAGTTGTTGTAAAAGGTGTAGCGAAAGCGGCAATTGTGTTCTAAAATTCAATAATGGTGAATGAGTTTCACTATTCGTAATTATCAGCCCGGCGCCGTTCTGCCGGCCACAGGAGACATGACCGATGAAACTGGCCACTTACAAAGATGGGTCACGCGACGGGCAGCTGGTGGTGGTTTCGCGTGACCTGGCCACCGCCCATTATGCGACCGGTATTGCCGCTACCTTGCAGCAGGCCTTGGACGACTGGAACTTCATGGCCCCGCAGTTGCAGGACCTGTACGTGACGCTGAACCAAGGCAAGGCCCGCCACGCATTTGCTTTTGACACCGCCATGTGCATGGCCCCTTTGCCGCGTGCTTACCAGTGGGCCGACGGCTCGGCCTACATCAACCACGTGGAATTGGTGCGCGCGGCCCGCAACAGCGAAGTGCCCGGCACCTTTTACACCGACCCCCTGATGTACCAAGGCGGCAGCGACGACTTTTTGGGGCCGAATCAGGACGTGGTGGTGCCCAGCGAGGCCTACGGCATTGACTTTGAGGCCGAAATTGCAGTGGTGACCGCCGACGTGGCTATGGGCGCCACGCCCGAACAGGCCCTGGAAGGCATACGGCTGGTGATGCTGGCCAACGATGTGAGCCTGCGCAACCTCATTCCCGCCGAGCTGGCCAAAGGGTTTGGCTTTTTCCAAAGCAAACCGGCCACAGCGTTCAGCCCGGTGGCCGTAACACCTGATGAGTTGGGCGACGCTTGGCAGCAGGGGCGTTTGCACCTGACCTTGCAATCCACTTGGAACGGTCAAAAAGTGGGCATGTGTGACGCAGGCCCCGAAATGACTTTTCACTTTGGGCAATTGATTGCCCACATTTGCAAAACCCGCAACGTGCGGGCCGGTTCCATTGTGGGCAGCGGCACCGTGAGCAACAAAGGCACCGAGGTGGACGGTCGCAAGGCCTGGCCCAAAGGCTACAGCTGCATTGCTGAAAAGCGGGCCATTGAAACCATTTTGGATGGCAAGCCCAGCACCGAATTCATGAAGTTCGGCGACACCATCCGCATTGAAATGCACGGCCGCGATGGCGCGAGCATTTTTGGTGCGATCGACCAAACCATTGCGCCGCTGACCTGAGCCCGCGTTCAAGCCCCGTGGTGGGGGCTGTGTTCGGCTTGGTCCTGGCAAGCCACGCAGCGCGAGGCCACGGGGTTGGCGTGCAGGCGCGCGGTGGGGATGTTGCACCCACATTCGGTGCACAAACCATAGTCGCCGTTGGCAATTCGGCGCAGCGCAGCATCAATCTCAATCAGCTCCGCTGATTCACGCTCTGCCATGGCAACAGCGAGGTCGCGTTCTGCATCGTCTTGCGCCCAGTCACCGGATTGCTGGTCTCGTGCATCCACTGCGGCCTCGGCCCGGCCTAAGCGCCCGCCGCGCTGGGCGCGGATTTGCGCCAGCACGTCGGCCCGCATTTGCTGCAACTGTTGGCCAAACGTGGCCGAAATGTTTTGAGCGGTGATGTTCACGGTGCTACCTCCATGGGTGCATCGTCGCGCAAAACAGATCGGGGTTTGTTGACGCCGGTCAATGAAGCGGTTTTATTCCAGCCAAGTTTTGATTCGGCGGGACAAGGTTTCGGTGCTGATGCCGTAGCGGTCGTGCAGGGTGGGCAGGGCACCCGCGTCGAGGTAGGCGTCGGGCAGCCCGGCCAAGCGGTAGCGCGCGGGGTGTACAGCGTTTTGCAACAAGGCGCTGGCCACGGCTTCGCCCAGCCCGCCCACCACTGAGTGGTTTTCGGCCACCACCACCAGGCGGTGTTTGCGTTGCACTTCGGCCAGGACGGTGGCTTCGTCCAGCGGTTTGATGGTGGGGCAATGCAGCACCGACACGCCGATGCGGTCTGCACTCAGGGCTTGCGCCACTTCCAACGCGCGCATGGTCATGAAGCCGCTGGAAATGATGAGCACGTCGTTGCCATCGCACAGCCGCTTGGCCTTGCCCAGCTCGAAGGTGTAGTCGTATTCGTCCAGCACCAAGGGCACGTTGCCGCGCAGCAGGCGCATGTACACCGGCCCGTTGTGGGCGGCCATTTGGGGCACGGCTTGTTCAATGTCCAGCGCATCGCATGGGTCGATGATGGTCAGGCCGGGTATGCCGCGCATCATGGCCAGGTCTTCGGTGGCCTGGTGGCTGGGGCCATAACCCGTGGTCAGGCCGGGCAGTGCGCAACACATTTTGACGTTGAGGTTTTCCTCGGCAATCACCTGGTGAATGAAGTCGTAGGCCCGGCGCGTGCCAAACACAGCATAGGTGGTAACGAAAGGCATCAGCCCCACTTTGGCCATGCCGCCGGCCGCGCCCATCAGCAGTTGCTCGGCCATGCCCATTTGAAAAAACCGCTCCGGAAACGCCTGGGCAAACAGGTGCAGGTCGGTGTATTTGGCCAGGTCAGCGGTCATGCCCACCACGTTGGGTTGGCGTTCGGCCAGTTCGACCAGCGCTTTGCCGAAAGGCGCGGCTTTGACCCTTTGCCCCTCGCTGGCAATCGAGGCAATCATGGCGGAGGTGGTGAGGCGGGGTTTTTTGTCTGCGGTGGTGTTCATGGCGGGCTCCTCAGGCTTGTGACTGGTCCAAGATGGCAAGCGCTTGCTGCCACTCGGGGGGGTCCACGCGAATGAAGTGGTTCTTGTCACGTGTTTCCAGGAAAGGGACGCCCTTGCCCATGAGGGTGTCAAACAAAATCACCCGAGGTTGCTGGCCCGGCAAAGCCCGGGCTGCGTCAAAAGCAGCCAACACCGCGGGCAGATCGTTGCCATTGACGCGTTGCACCCACCAGCCGAATGCGGCCCATTTGTCGGCCAGGGGTTCAAACCCAAGCACTTTGGTGGAGGGGCCATCGGCTTGCTGGTTGTTGATGTCCACCAGGCAAATCAGGTTGCCCAGCCCATGGTGGGCCGCCGACATGGCAGCTTCCCAGGTGGAGCCCTCGTCCAGTTCACCGTCGCTCATGGAGTTGTAGACAAACGCTGGGTTGCCGCTGTGGCGCAAGCCGAGTGCCATGCCCACGGCAATCGGCAAGCCCTGCCCCAGTGAGCCCCCCGAAATTTCCATGCCAGGCGTGTAGGTGGCCATGCCCGACATGGGGAGGCGGCTGTCGTCGCTGCCGTAGGTTTCCAGCTCTTCTTCTGGAATGATTTTGGCCTCGATCAGGGCAGCGTAGTGGGCAATTGCGTAGTGACCGTGCGACAACAAAAAGCGGTCGCGCCCTTCCCATTCGGGTTGGTCGGGTTTGAAGTTCAGGGCATGGCCGTAGGCCACGGCCAACACGTCGGCCCAGCCCAATGCCTGGCCTATGTAGCCTTGGCCTTGCACCTCGCCCATGCGCAAGGCATAGCGGCGGATGCGGTGGGCGCACTGGGCCAGTGCGGGCATTTGGTCTGCGTAAGAAGTCATGGAAGTGATCCGAAAAGCAATGGGGGGCAACGGTCAGCGCAGAATGCTGGCGGGCACGTAGGAAACCAGCGCCAACACCAAAAAGGCCACGAAGTAAAACGGTCCGAGTTCGCGCACGGTTTGGCCCACTTTGACCTTGGCCAAGGCGCTGGTGATGAACAGGGTGGTGCCCACGGGCGGGGTGTAGAGGCCGATGGCCAAATTCACCACCATCATGATGCCCAGTTGCACAGGGTCCATGCCTATGCTTTGGGCCAGGGGCAGGAACACAGGGGTCAACAGCAACACAGCGGCGGGCAAGTCAATGAACATGCCGAGCAACAGCATCAGCAGGTTCATGATGAGGATGACGATCCAGTCCTGCTCTACGTTTTGCGTCACCCAATTGGCAACCCCGGTGGGCATCTGGTCGAACGTGAGCAACCAGCCGATGGCGGCCGACGACATGATGACCAACAACACCACGCCCGTGGCCAGCCCGGCGTGCACCACCGACTCGTTCAGTCGCTTCCAAGAAAGGTCGCGGTACACCAGCACCGAAACGGCACCGGCGTACAGGGTAGAGAGCACGGCCACCTCTGTGGGCGTTGCAATGCCAAAGCGGAGAAACACCACAATCAGCACCGGCAGCACCAGGGCGGGCGAGGCGTACAGCAGGTGTTGTCGAAACTCGCTCCAAACCATGGGGTTGGTGTCACGCGGGAAATTGCGCCTGCGGCCCACCCACCAGCACATGAACATGAAGCCGCCGCACATCAACAAGCCAGGCAATATGCCGGCCACAAACAGCGCCGCAATCGACGCATTGGCCGTCAGGGCGAACAGAATCATGGGAATGGACGGCGGAATCAGAATGTCAATGGTGGCTGCAGCTGCCAGCGTGGCCGCTGAAAACGCAGGCGGGTAACCCAGGCGCTTGTGCCAGGGAATCAGCAAAGAACCGATGGCAGACGCGTCGGCCACGGCCGAGCCAGATACGCCACCAAACAGCGTGGATGACAGCACACCCACCTGGGCCGGACCGCCGTGGAAACGGCCGATCAGCGTGGACAGCACACCCACCAGGGCTGCCCCCAGTCGCCCGCCCATCATCAAAGAACCGGTCAGCATGAAAAATGGAATGGCGATCAGCGGAAAGCTTTGCACCTGCGCCACCATCTGCTGCACCAGCAAGTCCAATGGAATGCGCTCAGACGACGCAGCGGCGGCCATGGCGGCAATCAGCAGCGCGTGGGCTATGGGCACGGCCAGCACGGCTGCACCCAGAAAAACGAGGAGTATGAGGGCGCTCATGGCGGTTTCCTTTGCGGGCGTGGTGGCTTACCAGTGCGCTTCTGGCACGGCGGGTTCGTCACTGGGGTTGCGTTCCATGGGCGGTGTCAGCCAAGCGTTCCAAGCCGATTTGAGCGCCAGCAACCCCAGCATCAACAGCCCAACCATCACGCAGCCATAGGTCAGGGAGCCCGGCACTTGCATGATGGGGGACTTTTCGTCGTGGACGATTTCCAGCATTTGGTATGTGGCGCCCGCCAGCGTGCCGTACAGGGCGGCCACCACCAGCCAGGTGCCAATTGCCGTCCAACGGCGCACTGTGGCGGGTACTGCGTCCATCAGGAAGCTGGTGGTGATGTGGGCACCGTGCGCGGCGGCCAACACCACCCCGGACATGACCAGCCAAGGAAACAGCAACTCAGGGATCTCGTTGGCCCACTGCAAGCTGCTGCCGGTGGCGTAACGCAGCACGGTGTTGCCGACCAAGATGGCGAATATGACAGCGGTGCTGAGCCAAAGCAGCACACGGCACAGGCCGACGATGGCCCGTTCGATGAGGTTCATCGGGAGACTCCTAGGGCCGCACGGGCAAACGCCCGCGCAGCGACTTCAGGGCAAAACAGTGGGATTGCGCAGTGCAATCAGCGTGCAGCGGCAATCACCTTCTTCAGGTAGGGGCCAATCGGCGTGGCCAGCCATTTGTCGTCCACAGACTCGGTGGCCTTGGCAAAGGC
>JACCDQ010493057.1_pt1 | contig 13599 bp, 10 predicted proteins | sample 7446031 | NCBI WGS metagenome assembly JACCDQ01 (sample SAMN15323442, study PRJNA562643) | freshwater metagenome | isolation source: river surface water | place: USA:Blue River Watershed | collected 2017-08-17 | reverse complement strand
TTTTTGGACAAAGAAAGCGCGGGCAAACACCTGGCAGCGGGTGCCAAAAAGGTGGTGATCTCTGCACCGTCAAAAGACGACACCCCCATGTTTGTGTACGGCGTGAACCATGCGACATACGCCGGGCTAACCATCATCAGCAATGCCAGCTGCACCACCAACTGCCTGGCCCCCATCACCAAGGTGCTCAACGACAAGTGGGGCATCAAGCGCGGCCTGATGACCACCGTGCACGCAGCCACCGCGACCCAGAAAACCGTGGATGGCCCCAGCAACAAAGACTGGCGCGGTGGTCGCGGCATTTTGGAAAACATCATCCCGAGCAGCACCGGCGCCGCCAAAGCGGTGGGCGTGGTGATTCCCGAAATCAAGGGCAAGCTGACGGGCATGGCGTTTCGCGTGCCCACGTCAGACGTGTCCGTGGTCGATTTGACCGCCGAACTGAACACACCCGCCACCTACGCCGAAATTTGCGCCGAAATGAAAGCGCAAAGCGAAGGCGCGCTCAAAGGCGTGCTGGGTTACACCACCGACAAAGTGGTGTCCACCGACTTCCGTGGCGAGGTGTGCACCAGCGTGTTCGACGCCGACGCGGGCATCGCATTGGACAGCACCTTCATCAAAGTGGTGGCCTGGTACGACAACGAGTGGGGTTACTCGAACAAGTGCCTTGAAATGGCGCGCGTGGTCGGACGCTGAAGCGGTATTTGCGCTGCTTGCGGCGCTTGTTCGCCCTCCAAAAACCGCTCAAAGGCCACCCACACTGTGGGTGGCCTTTTTGTTGTCTGGACAGGGGAACTACTGAACCGGCCCCAGCTTGGCCAATGCTATGCTCAAGGCCCTCAAGCCAAGCCAGCGCACGCGCCCAGTGCGCGCGTGCCCGCCATCGGCAAAACCCATCATTCCCACTTTCAGGAGATCTTGTCCATGTTCAAAAAATCCATGCTTTTGGGCGCCATGGTCATGGCCGTCAGCTTGTCGGCTGCGGCCAAAGAGTGGAAGGAACTGCGCGTCGCCATCGACCCAACCTACAAGCCTTTCACCTACAAAACGCCCGACGGTAAACCCACAGGGTTTGACGTGAAGATTGCACAGGCCCTGTGCGACAGAATCAAAACCAAATGTGTGTTCGTCGAACAGCAGTGGGACGCCATGATCCCAGGCCTGATGGCCAAAAAATACGACACCATCATTTCCTCCATGTCGGTGACCGAGGAACGTCTGCGCCAAGTGGCGTTCACGGGCAAGTACTACAACACGCCCTCCAAGGTGGTGGTGCACAAAGACATCAAAACCGATGGATCGCCCGCCAGTTTGAAGGGCAAGAAAATCGGTGTGCTCAAGGGCTCGACACAAGAAAAATACGCCAAGGGCGAGCTGGCACCCGCCGGTGTGAGCGTGGTGGGCTATGACGCCCAAGATCAGGTGTACCTCGACATCAAAGCCGGTCGCCTGGACGGCACCGTGGCCGACGTGGTGGAGGTGCAAGGTGGCTTTTTGAGCACGCCAGATGGCAAAAACCATGTGTTTGCAGGCCCTGCGCTGCGCATGAAAAAGTACTTTGGCGAAGGTGTGGGCGTGGCCATGCGCAAGGGCGACAAAGAGCTCAAGACCGCTTTGGACAAAGCCATCCAGGACATCCGCGCTGACGGCACCTGGAAAAAAATCGCCGAGGAATTCGTGCCTGGCGTGGACATCTGGGGCGAGTGACCCCCGCGCCACCACGCTGCCGCTGGCATGACCCCTTACCTCCTCAGCATCCTGGAAGGCTCGCTGCTCGTCCTTGAGGTCGGGCTGGCGTCCTTGGGGGTGGCGGTGGTGTTGGGCATTGCCGGGGCCTTGGCCAAAATTTCTGGCCGCCCCGTGGCGGTGTGGACCGCCCATACATACGCCACGGTGATCCGCGGCGTTCCCGATCTGGTGTGGATGCTGCTGCTGTTTTACGGCGGACAGATCGGTCTGAACACCTTGCTGGAAACGCTGGGCGATGCCGGTCCCATCGAGATCGATCCCTTTGCAGCCGGGGTGCTGACCATCGGCTTCATCTACGGGGCCTACATGACCGAAACCTTCCGGGGGGCCATCTTGGCCATCCCCAAGGGTCAAATGGAAGCCGGCATGGCCTTTGGCATGCGGCCCTGGCAGGTTTTTGTGCGCATCACCTGGCCGCAAATGGTGCGACTGGCCTTGCCCGGCTTCACCAACAACTGGCTGGTGTTGATGAAGTCCACGGCCTTGGTGTCTTTGCTGGGTTTGCAAGACATGACCTACCTGGCCAAACAAGCCGGAGCGGCCGCGCGTGGCGAGATCGCCAATGCGCCGCTGCTGTTTTTGGCATTTGCTGCCTTGCTGTACCTGGCGATGACCTCGGTCTCGATGCTGGTGCTGGGCTGGCTGGAAAAAAAGTACAGCATGGGTGTGCGGCAGGAGCAGGGCTAGATGGAATTTGACGTCATCTTGCGCCCGGAAAACTTGAACTTGTTCTGGGAAGGCACCCTCAACTCGCTGATGCTGCTGCTGGTGTCCTTGGCTCTGGGCGGTTTGTTGTCGTTGCCCTTGGCGCTGGCACGGGTGTCCGCGCGTGTCTGGTGGCGTGGGCCGGTCTGGCTGTTCACCTATGTGCTGCGCGGCACGCCTTTGCTGATCCAGGTTTACCTGATTTATTACGGCCTGGGCCAGATGGAATACATCCAGGCGCGCTGGGACGATTCGCTGTTCTGGCAGGGCTTCAAAAACCCGTTTTTTTGCGCCGCCCTGGCGTTTTCCCTGAACACCTGCGCCTACACAACCGAGCTGCTGGCCGGGGCCATTCGCCATGTGCCGTCCGGCGAAATCGAGGCCGCACGCGCGTGCGGCCTGAGTGAATGGACTTGCCTGCGCCGCATCGTGCTGCCCTCGGCCTTGCGCCGCAGCCTGCCCGGCTACTCCAACGAAGTGATCATGATGCTGCACAGCACATCGTTGGCCAGTGCCGTGCCCGCCTTGCTCGACATCACGGGCGCGGCGCGTTCGATTTACGCCGACTTTTACCTGCCCTTTGAAGCCTTCATCAGCGCAGGCGTGATCTATCTGGCCCTCACCTTGGTGCTGGTTCAGTTGTTCCGCCTGGCCGAAAGGCGCTGGTTGGCCCATTTGCGGCCACGCCCCAGCGTCTAAGCGATCGCCGTTTTTCACCCCAAGCGCCGTGGACACACGCCAACACCCCCTGATCTCGCCCGCCTGCGGCACATCGCGCAACCTGTGCAGCTGGCACTTTGGTGCACCGGGCACCGGGCCCAAGGTGTACATCCAGGCCAGCCTGCATGCCGATGAGTTGCCGGGCATGCTGGTCATCCAGCACCTGCGCCAGCACTTGCAAAAAGCCGAAGCTTCGGGCCAGCTGCGCGGTCAGGTGGTGCTGGTGCCCATGGCCAACCCGATTGGGCTGGACCAAACCTGGCTGCAGCAACAGATGGGCCGGTTTGAGATGGCCAGTGGCCAAAACTTCAACCGCCATTACCCGGTGTGGTCGCATTGGCTGCGCGAAAACGGCCACGATGTGGCCGACCAACTGGGCTGCGATGCGCTGGCCAATGTGCACACCGTCCGCCAGGCCATGCACCAGGCCTTGCTGCGCCACCCGCCCAGCACCGAGCTGGACAGTCTGCGCCACACCCTGATGGGTTTGGCGTGTGATGCCGATGTGGTGCTGGACCTGCACTGCGACTTTGAAGCCGTTGTGCACCTGTACATGGAGCCCGAATGTGAAGCGGGCCTGAGACCTTTGGCCCAGTGGCTGGGCGCCCAGGCGGTGCTGCTGGCACGCGGCACAGGCGCACACTGTTTTGACGAGTCACTCAGTGGCGTCTGGTGGCAACTGCGTGAATCCTTGCTGGCCAGTCACGGCAGCGATTTTGTGGCCACCCACCCCCTGCCACAGGCTTGCCTGAGCACCACCGTGGAATTGCGCGGGCAAACCGATGTGAGCGATGCGCTGGCCGAACGCGACAGCCAAGCCTTGCTGGCGTTTTTGGCCGACTTGCAGGTGCTTGCGCGGCAGGGGCCCGCCGCAACCCAAGCGCCACCCGCGCTGTGTCTGCCCACCCCTTTGTCGGGCTCCCAATACCTGTTGGCCCCATGCGCAGGGGTGGTCAGCTTTCAGCGCCAGCCCGGCGACCGGGTGCAGGCGGGCGATGTGATCGCCAGGGTGGTCAATCCCCTGACCGGAGAAAGCCAGTCCGTTTGCAGCGAGGCCGACGGCGTGCTGTACGCAAGGCACCATTTGCGCTGGGCCACCACCGGCATGGAACTGGCCAAAATTTCAGGCACCACACCCAGACGCACTGGCGCCCTGCTGGGGCCTTGACCCACGCCATGCCCTTCACCCTTTTTGTTTCAAAGTACACCCCATGAGCACCAAGCTCCAAGTCCTGGACATCCACAAACGCTTTGGCAGCCACGAAGTGCTCAAAGGCGTCTCGCTCACGGCCAAGGCGGGCGATGTCATCAGCATCATCGGCTCCAGTGGCTCGGGCAAAAGCACCTTTTTGCGCTGCATCAACCTGCTGGAGCGGCCCCACAGCGGCAGCATCTGTGTGGCGGGCGAAACCTTGTCGCTCAGCCTGGGGGCAGATGGCATGCTGCAAGCCACCCAGCCACGGCAACTGGAACGCTTGCGCACCCGTTTGGGCATGGTGTTTCAGCATTTCAATTTGTGGAGCCACATGACGGCGCTGGAAAACGTCATGGAGGCCCCCATGCAGGTGCTGGGTTTGAGCAAAACCCAAGCCCGTGAGCGGGCTGAAACCTACCTGGACCAAGTGGGTCTGAAACCGCAGGCCATGCAACATTACCCATCCCACATGTCGGGCGGCATGCAGCAACGCGTGGCCATAGCCCGCGCGCTGGCCATGGAACCCGAGGTGATGCTGTTTGATGAGCCCACCTCGGCGCTGGACCCGGAACTGGTGGGCGAAGTGTTGCGTGTGATGCAAGCGCTCGCCCAAGAAGGCCGGACCATGGTGGTGGTGACCCATGAAATGGGCTTTGCCCGTGAAGTCTCCAGCGAAGTCATGTTTCTGCACCAAGGCCGGGTGGAGGAACAAGGTGCGCCCCGCGACATCCTGCTTCAGCCCAGCAGCGAACGCTTGCAACAGTTCTTGTCAGGTCACCTGAAGTGAGCCGTTGCACACGCTGCAGCGGCTGGCGAACACCGGCCAAACAGGGCCTTGCCGGTCAGGCTGGTGTGCCATTTCCTTTGCCTTTGGGCGCGTTGACCGCCTGCCATGCACACCCTTGAACAACTGCGCAGCGGCGCCCTGGCCGGCGCACGCCGCCTGGACCTGGCCTGTGGCCTGACCGAGTTGCCCGACGAGGTGTTTGCCCTGGCCGACACGCTGGAAGTGCTCAACCTCAGTGGCAACCGGCTGCATGACTTGCCCCATCAACTGCCGCGCCTGCACCGGCTGCAGGTGCTGTTCGCCTCGGACAACGACTTCACCGCGTTGCCCGAAGTGCTGGGCGACTGCCCCCAACTGCACATGGTCGGCTTCAAGGCCAACCGCATCGCGCAGGTGCCGCCTGCCGCGCTGCCACCCGCACTGCGCTGGCTGATCCTGACCGACAACGCACTGGAGAGCTTGCCCGAAGAACTGGGCGAACGCCCGGCTTTGCAAAAGCTGATGCTGGCGGGCAACCGACTGACTCACTTGCCAGGCAGCCTGCAAGCCGCGCAACAACTGGCATTGCTGCGCATCTCGGCCAACCGCCTGACCACCGTGCCCGGCTGGCTGACCAAATTGCCACGACTGGCCTGGTTGGCCCTGGCGGGCAATGCCATGGGCTGGACATTGCCAGCGCAGCCCGAATTGCCGAGCGTGCCCTGGTCAAGCCTGACACAGGGCCGACTTTTGGGTGAGGGGGCTTCAGGCCACATCCGCCAGGTGCACGCCGCCCACTGGCCGCAGCCCCTGGCGCTCAAGCTGTTCAAAGGCGCGGTGACCAGCGACGGCTTGCCCGAAGACGAGTTGGCTGCCTGCCTGGCGGCGGGCCAACACCCCGCGCTCACCACACCCGTGGCACGCCTGGCCGACCACCCCGCGCAAACGCCAGGTTTGCTGATGCCCCTCATCCCGCCAGAGCATGTCAATCTGGCCGGACCGCCCAGTTTGCAAACCTGCACCCGCGACGTGTACCCGCCGGGCTTTCGCTTGTCCGCCCCCCTGGCCCTGGGCATTGCCTGCGATGTGGCCGATGCGGTGGCGCACCTGCACCAGCGCGGCGTGATGCACGGCGACCTGTATGCACACAACATCCTGATCGACCCCGTGCAGGGCCAGGCCCGTCTGGGCGATCTGGGCGCGGCCACACGACTGCCCCCACAGCCGGAACTGCGCCGCCGCTTGTTCGCGCTCGAAGTGCGGGCCCTTGGGTATTTGCTGGAGGAATTGACAGCCCATGCACCCGCGCCGGTCAGCCAGGCCCTCCATGCGCTGGCGCAAGCCTGCCTGTGCGATAACCCCGCTGACCGGCCCACGATGACCGATGTGGCCTGGCAATGTCAGGCACTGACCGCCACACACTCGGATTGAGCCACCCTGCTCAATCCAGAAATCGGGCTTTCACATCGGGCGACGGCACCATGCAACTTTCTGTGCGCCCGAAAATCCGGTAACGGTGGCGGGCCACCCAGCGATAGAGTGTGTCGCGCAGCGCAGCAGGCACCAGCCAACCGACCCAAGCCGCCCGCCAAGGCCAGCCCAGCTCGTGCAGCACCCGCAAGATGGCGCTGGTGTGCTGCCAGCTGTGGGCGCCGTCCACCAGCAAAAGGGTTTGCAGCCCCTCGACCTGCAAACCCGCCTGGTGCAACAAGGCCTGACCGGTGGCCCCCTGAATGGCCGCAAAACGGAAAATGCCCCGGCGGTCATGCCGCAGCACAAAACACACCCAGGCATTGCACAGCAGGCACTGCGCATCAAACACCAGGGTCAGCGTTCGGGGTTCAGCGGCCATGCTCACAACGCCAACGCCGTGGTGTTTTTGACTTCTTCCATCACCGCATAGGTGCGCGTTTCGCGCACGCCGGGCAACTGCCACAGCACGGTGCCTGCAAACTCGCGGTAGGCGTTCATGTCGGCGGCGCGGGTCTTGAGCAAATAGTCAAATCCGCCCGCCACCATGTGGCATTCCATGATCTCGGGGCGCACCTGCACCGCCGCCTTGAACTGGTCGAACACATTGGGGCTGGTGCGGTCGAGCAGCACCTCCACGAACACCATCATCCCGGCCCCCAGCTTCAACGGGTTGAGCCGCGCCTCGTAACCCAGGATGAAACCCTCGCGCGTGAGGCGCTGCACCCGCGCCAGCACCGCCGTGGGCGAGAGCGACACGCCCTCGGCCAGCTTGAGGTTGCTGATGCGCCCATCGCGCTGCAACAGGTCCAGGATGCGGCGGTCAGTGCGGTCAATGTCGTTGGTTTCGGCAGTCATATGAATTTTTATCCGGCTGATTCAATGAATTTTGGTGAAACATTTTGCGCCGCATCTGGATGATAGCGATTCATGTCACCCGCAAGGAGAACGCCATGAACGCCCCAATGAACCCCACGCCCTTGCCAGAAGGCGCCCACTTCACCCCCGGCGGCCCATTGCCCGAGCGCAGCGCCCTGCGCGAAGCGATCGCCCGCGCCACCCGTCTGCCCGAAGCCCAGGCGCTGGCCCCGCTGCTGGCCGCCGCCCGCATGGGCCCGGCCCAGGCCGAACGCACCGATGCCCTGGCCCGCCAACTGGTGATCGGCATGCGCGAAGGCCCACAGCAGGGCGGCCGTGCAGGCCGTGTGCAAAGCCTGATGCAGGAATACGCGCTGTCCAGCGAAGAGGGCGTGGCGCTGATGTGCCTGGCCGAGGCCTTGCTGCGCATCCCGGACGCAGCCACGCGCGACGCGCTGATCCGCGACAAGATCGGCCAGGGCGACTGGCACCAGCATGTGGGCCGCAGCCCGTCGCTGTTTGTCAACGCCGCGTCCTGGGGGCTGCTGCTCACGGGCAAGCTGGTGGCCACGCACAACGAAGGCGCGATGCTGGCCTCGCTCACGCGGCTGGTGGGCAAGAGCGGCGAACCCCTGATCCGGCAAGGCGTGCAGCTGGCCATGCAGATGCTGGGCGAGCAGTTTGTGACCGGCGAGACCATTGATGAAGCCCTGCAACGCGCCCGCACCCTGGAAGCACAGGGCTTTCGTTATTCATACGACATGCTGGGCGAAGCCGCGCTGACCGAAGCCGATGCACAGCGCTATCTGCAATCCTATGAAAACGCGATCCACGCCATTGGCCAAGCCTCCAACGGCCAAGGCGTGTTGAACGGCCCCGGCATCTCGATCAAGCTGTCGGCCCTGCACCCGCGTTACAGCCGTGCCCAGCACCAGCGCGTGCTCCATGAATTGCTGCCCCGCGTGGTGCAACTGACCGAGCTGGCCCGCCACTACGACATCGGCCTGAACATCGACGCCGAAGAGGCCGACCGATTGGACATTTCGCTGGACCTGCTCGAAGCGCTGTGCCAAGCCCCCAGCCTGCAAGGCTGGAACGGCATCGGTTTCGTGATCCAGGCCTACCAAAAGCGCTGCCCGTTGGTGATCGACTTCGTGGTCGATCTGGCGCGGCGCACCGGCCACCGCCTGATGGTGCGCCTGGTCAAGGGCGCATATTGGGACAGCGAGATCAAACGCGCCCAGCAAGACGGCCAAAGCGACTACCCGGTTTACACCCGCAAGCACCACACCGATGTGTCTTACCTGGCCTGCGCCCGCCAATTGCTGGCCGCGCCCGACGCCGTGTACCCACAATTTGCCACGCACAACGCCCACACGCTGGCGGCCATCGTGCAACATGCGCAAGAGATTGGCGGCGACTACACGCCAGGCCAATACGAATTCCAATGCCTGCACGGCATGGGCGAGCCGCTGTACCGGCAGGTGGTGGGGCGACCGAGCGCCGCCGGACCGTCCCAAGGCGCGAGTGCCCCCTCGGGGGGCAGCAGGCTACACGAAGTGAGCCTGCGTGGGGGTACACCATTCTCACGACCGTGCCGAATTTACGCCCCCGTGGGCACCCACGAAACGCTGCTGGCGTATCTGGTGCGCCGCCTGCTGGAAAACGGGGCCAACAGCTCGTTCGTGAACCGCATGGCCGACGCCAGCGTATCCATCAGCGACCTGGTGCAAGACCCGGTGGCACGCAGCGAGCAAGACGCACTGCGCGAAGACGCCAGCCCTGGCCAACCCCACCCGCAGATTGCACTGCCCGCCGCGTTGTACGGCGCGGCCCGTCGCAACTCCAGCGGCCCCGACCTGGCACACGAACCCACCTTGCGCCAACTGGCCGCCAACATGCAGGCGCAGCGACACCCCCTTCAGGTGCGCCCCATGCTGGCGCACGCGGCCGTGGGCGGGCCGTGCCATGTGCTGCGCAACCCCGCCGACCTCAGCGACGAACTGGGCAGCGTGCAATACGCCAGCGTCCAAAACGTGAACGCTGCCTTGCAAGCAGCCACCGATGCCGCGCCGGCTTGGGCCGCCACGCCCCCCTCACAACGCGCCGCCCTGCTGGAACGTGCCGCCGACCTGCTGCAGGCCGACGGCCCGCGTGCCATGGCCTTGCTGGTGCGGGAAGCCGGCAAAACCTGGGGTCACGCCGTGGCCGAACTGCGCGAGGCCGTGGACTTTTTGCGCTACTACGCGGCCCAGGTGCAGCGCGACTTTGACAACACCAGCCACACGCCGCTGGGCCCGGTGGTGTGCATCAGCCCGTGGAACTTTCCACTGGCGATTTTCATGGGCCAGGTGGCCGCTGCGCTGGCGGCGGGCAACCCGGTGCTGGCCAAGCCGGCCGAAGCCACCCCGGCCATCGCCGCGCTGGCGGTGCAGGCCCTGTGGCAGGCGGGTGTGCCGCCCGCCGCCGTGCAACTGCTGCCCGGCCAGGGCCGCGAAGTGGGCATGCAGCTGGTGCGCGATGCGCGTGTGCAGGGCGTGATGTTCACCGGCTCCACCGACACCGCCCGCATGCTGCAAGCCGCCCTGGCCGAACGCCTGAACGCGCACGGCCAGGTGGTGCCCCTGATCGCCGAGACCGGCGGACAAAACTGCATGGTGGTCGATTCATCGGCCTTGCTGGAACAGGTGGTGCAGGACGCCGTGGCCTCGGCCTTTGAAGCGGCGGGCCAGCGCTGCTCGGCCCTGCGCGTGCTGTGCGTGCAAGACGATGTGGCCGACCGCCTGATCGCCATGCTGCAAGGCGCCATGGCCGAAATCGAGATGGGCACGCCTGCGCGCTTGAGTGTGGACATAGGCCCCGTGATCGACGCCCGCGCGCGTGACGGCATCGAGGGACATGTGCGCGCCATGCAAGCGCGTGGCTGCAAGGTCCACCGCATCTGCCGCAACACAGGCGACAGCCTGCCCGCAGGCACCTATGTGCCCCCCACGCTGATCGAGATCGACCACATCGCCCAGCTGGAGCGCGAGGTGTTCGGCCCGGTGCTGCACATCGTGCGTTACGCCCGCAACACGTTGGGCAGCTTGTTGCAGGCCATCAACGACACGGGTTATGCGCTCACGCTGGGCGTGCACTCGCGCATCGAGGAAACCATCACGCAGGTCATTGAAAACACCCACGCGGGCAATGTGTACGTGAACCGCAACATGGTGGGCGCGGTGGTGGGCGTGCAGCCCTTTGGGGGCGAGGGTCTGTCGGGCACGGGCCCCAAGGCCGGTGGCCCGCTGTACCTGCTGCGCCTGCTGGCTCACTGCCCGGCCACCGCGGCTTTGCGCAGCGTGCAAGCCAACGGGGCCGCTGCGCTGCCGCAGGCCACGCCCGCGTTGCAGGCCTTGCACGACTGGGCCGTGGCGCACCACCACTTGCCCCTGGCTCACACCTGCGCGCAATTTGCCGCAGCCAGCCCCGCAGGTCTGGAAGCCGTTTTGCGTGGCCCCACGGGCGAGCGCAATGTGTACCGTGTGCAGGCCAAAACCCAGGTCCTGTGCCTGACGGGTGAGCAAGTCAGCGCCGAAGCCGACCGCCTGGTTCAGCTGGCCGCCGTGCTGGCCGTGGGCAGCCATGCTGTGTGGCCACGCACTGCAGAGGGCTTGCGCCAGCGCCTGCCCGTGGCCGTGCAAAACGCCATCACGCTGCAAGACCCCACATCGCCAGCGCCTGTGGACGCCGCCTTGCTGCACGCCGACGCGCCCACCACCTTGCGCACCCAGGCCCTGTTGGCCCAGTGGCCGGGCGCCATCGTCACGCTCACGGCCATGGCCCCGGGTGAATCAGCGGTGCCGCTGGCGCGCCTGGTGAGCGAGCGCAGCATCAGCACCAACACCGCGGCGGCGGGAGGCAACGCCAGCCTGATGACCTTGAGCCTGTGATCAGCGGTTTCTGAGCCGGTCGCGCAGCTGCGCTTGCTGCTGCGCTTCGGTCTGCAGCTGTTCTCGGGTCTGGCCCAGGCTGTTTTCCTGGGTTTTGAGTTGGTTCAAAAGCCGCTGCTGACTTTGCTCCTGCTGGCGCAAGGCGTCCAGCAGTTCGGGCTTGTCTTGGGCGTGGTCCTGAAGTTGGGCGCGGGTGCGGGTGAGCAACTGGTCTTGTCGCTGGATCTGGTCACGCGTTTGCTGGAGCAGTTTGTCCTGCAGCTTGATCAGGTCGCGTGTCTCGGACAGGGTTTTTTCTTGCGTGCGGATTTGCGCCTGGTGGTGGATGGCCTCTTTTTGCCGCGCCACAAACTGTTCTGTTCTGGCTCCCAAACCGGTGGCAGAGCCGGTGGTGGCGCCCGTGGCAGAGCCTGCACCTGCACCCGGCCCAGAACCTGAGCCCGGGCCGGCACCTTGGGCCAAAGAGGCGGCACTGGAAACAGCCAGCACAAGAGCGGCGGCCGCAGAAGCGGATTTGGCAAATCGAGAGGTCATGAGAGGGTCCTTGGTTTTTGCAGTGGAAAGACAAAGCAGTCTGCAAAAACGCCCCCCAACCGTGAATCCACCTGACGGTCAATTGGCATTGACCGATGGGCCTATACCGTCGGTTGCGCAGGCGGGGCGTTGACACCGCACACACAACACACACCGACTTCCACCGGGCAGCGGCTGAACACACGCCACCCCGCACGCCCGCCAGCGCCCCCAAAAACGCCACGACCCGCGTGGCGTTCAGACCTTCGACCCAGACGGGACTCAGCTCAGGTGCTTGCCAATGATCCCGGCCAACTCGAACATGGTGGCCTGGTCTTTGCCGAACACGGCCTGTAACTTGCCATCGGCCTGGATGGCGCGCTTGTCTGCCGGGTTTTGCAGGTTGTTGGCCTTGATGTAGTCCCAGATTTTCTTGACCACTTCGGTGCGGGCGTAAGTGCCATCACCGATCACCGCAGCCAAGGCGGCGCTGGGCTTCAAGGTACCGACAGCGGCTTTGCGGGGGGCCTTTTCAGCCGCTGGCTTGGCGACTTTTTTGACGGCGGGGGTTTTGCCCGCTGCGGTTTTGCCTGCGGTCTTCTTGGCCGCCGCTTTGCCAAAAGGTGTTTTGGCCGCTGTCTTGCGGGGTGGGTATTTCTTGCCGCCTTCGCGCTGCTCGAATTCGAAGGTCACTTTGCCTTCTTCGGGGTTCCAGGCCAGCATGGCCTTGAAGCTGCGGCGGGTGCGGTTGCTGACAAACTTGTCCAGCAGGTCGGTCTTGCCGGTGGCCAGCAATTTGACGACCTGTTCGCGCTCCACCGGCTGCTGCAAGATGACCTTGCCGCTCTTGAAGTCGCAGCTGGGCGTGGGTTGCGCGTGGGTGGGCACGGCCTTGCTGCACACGTAGTTGCTGCCGTGCTCGTGCACCGGGCTGCCGCACTTGGGGCAAGCGCCCAGGGCTTCGTCGGTGAACTCGACGATCTCGCCGCTGTCTTCGCTCTTTTTGTCATCGCCAAAGTCGAATTCGAGCTTCCAGTTTTTTTCTTCTTCGCTGTATTTGAGCGCCATCTCGGCCACAAAAGGCCAGCCCGCCTTGGAGCGGAAACCGTCCAGCGGACCGATCTTCTTGTCGCGCATGAACTGTTCGACTTCGTCGGGCTCAAAGGTGCGGCCCGCAGGCGATTTGCCAAACGAAAAGCCGCAGCCTTCGCTGGCGCCTTGTGGCCCCGTGCAGGTGTAACGGCGGTAGTTTTCCTTCACCACGCCGCCGCAGTTGGGGCAGGGCGTGGCCAGGGTGGCGTAGTCGCCGGGCACGGTGTCGCGGTCGTACTCTTTGGCCTTTTTGACGATGTGCTCGGTCATGGCCGCGATCTCGGCCATGAAGGTGGCGCGGCTCAGCTTGCCCTGCTCCATTTGGGCAAGTTTGTATTCCCACTCGCCCGTCAGCTCGGGCTTGGACAATTCTTCCACCTGCAGTCCGCGCAGCAGCGTCATGAGCTGGAAGGCCTTGGCGGTGGGAATCATCTCGCGGCCTTCGCGCAGCATGTACTTCTCGTTGATCAGGCCTTCGATGATGGCCGCGCGGGTGGCTGGCGTGCCCAGACCTTTTTCCTGCAGGGCTTCGCGCAGTTCTTCGTCTTCGATCAGCTTGCCCGCGCCTTCCATGGCGCTCAGCAGCGTGGCCTCGG
>JACCDQ010304269.1_pt1 | contig 13600 bp, 5 predicted proteins | sample 7446031 | NCBI WGS metagenome assembly JACCDQ01 (sample SAMN15323442, study PRJNA562643) | freshwater metagenome | isolation source: river surface water | place: USA:Blue River Watershed | collected 2017-08-17 | reverse complement strand
TCGAAAAGTATAGTTTGTGATTTCGAAAAAGAAGCAAAGAGAAAGCTTATTGATTTTACGCTGACGAGCAATAATCCGGATTTGGAGGTTTATATTGACCGAAATTTGATGGATAAGGTTTACTTTAATTTATTGTCCAATGCCTTTAAATTTACTCCTGAGAGTGGTAAAATTGCTGTTGCAATCAATGAAGATAAAATTAATAATGTTGTTCGGATTTCTTTCAAAGATTCAGGTATTGGAATTCCTGAAAATGAAATAGAGGAGGTTTTTAAAGCTTTTTATCAAGGGTCAAATAATTATAGAAGCAACAGTTCCGGCATAGGGCTGCATTTGTCAAAGAATTTTATTGACTTGCATAAAGGTAAGGTAGAAATTAATTCTAAAAACGGGACTGAATTTATTATTAGCTTACCATTGGGCAAAGAGCATCTGGACGCCAAATCAATAATAGAAGATCAGGTCCTGGATTTAATATACCAATCGGATTATTTGGATTCGGATATCCAGGTAAGCGAGCCAATGATCAATGAGGATAAGTATTCTATTTTTTATATTGAGGATAATGTTGACTTATTGGATTTTATAACCAATAAATTTTCGACACAGTACACTATTTATACCTCAGACGGTACTGATGCTATAGAACGCGCTTTGGAGTTAATTCCAGATGTTATTATTTGTGATTTGAATTTGCATGATAAAAATGGTTTTGAAATTTGTGAAATTTTAAAGAAAGACCTGAGAACCTCCCATATTCCTATTATTATATTAACAGCATCAGAAGATCAGGATTCTTATTTGAAAGCATTAGAAAGCGGTGCAGATATCTTCCTGACAAAACCTTTTGACTTAAAAGTTTTATCTCAGTCTATTAAAGGGCTTTTGTATAACAGAGAAAAATTACGATTTTATTATACCAATAATATTTTAAAAATTGACGATAGTGGTTTTGGTTTTTCTGAGCAGGATTTTTTACGAAAACTCAATTCGTTAATTGAAAAAAACATGGAGAATTCGGCTTATCTGATAGAAGATTTAGCGCATGATTTAAATATTTCCAGAGTGCAACTCTATCGAAAAGTAAAGGCGATATTAGGGATTAGCGTAAGTGATCATCTTCTTAATCTTCGATTGGAGAAATCTAAAATACTGCTTAAGAAAACGAATCAGAATATTTCGGAAATAGCTTATGCCGTAGGTTTTTCATCGCCTAATTATTTTTCGACTTCTTTTAAAAATAAATTCGGTGTAACACCAACGGAATATAAAGGGGTGAAATAGGTTTTGAAGGTTTAATTGTCTTCTTTTTTTATTGTATTTATGTTACATAATTATAAGTCATGTAACATGAGTATTCTTTTGGGATAGATTTTATAATTGGTTTTTCGTTGTCAGGCTTTGTTTTTAAAGGCTTTGTAGTAGTGTTGATGTCCTTTTGTTGAAATTGTGCCAATTGAAACATATTGAGAATGTAATTATGATTTTTAATGTGAAATTAGCAGGGTTTGATTGTAAAAATAGATTTGGATTTAATCATTTGTACATCGATACTTGCTTACCTATTGCTATTAATTCAAAAAAAATAAACCACTATTATTATGAAACAGGATATCGTTTTCTCTTTGTTAAAAGGCAATTTCAAATTTGTTGTTGTTTTCTTTTACAGTTTGCTAAGCTCTTATGCACAAAATATTACAATTCCGATAGAGACTAAAGACCATGCTTTAGTATTGCAAACAGATAATGATAAACGATTGCGAAATATTTATTTTGGTAAACCACTACAAAACAAAGCCGAATATGATATTATAGCTAAGAGTTTTGATTTTAATGATGCTAATGCAGGAATTTATAATATCGCTTATACTCCTTCGGGGACTTCTAATTTGTCGGAGCCGGCTTTGCAGGTAAAACATGCTAATGGTAATACTTCTCTGGAACTTAAATATGTTAGTCATAAATATCAGAAGATTGATGCTGATGTTACTTTAATCAGTATCGTTCTTAAAGATCCTGTTTATCCGTTTGAGGTAACTTTGTTTTATAAAGTATGGGCTGCTAAAAATGTTATCGAGCAGTGGACTGAGATAAAACATCAGGAGAAAAAGGCTGTTTTATTGCAAAAATATGCTTCGGCTAATATGTATTTTACTAATAAGAATTTTTATCTGACCAGTTTTCAAGGGGAGTATCTTAAGGAAATGCAGCCTGTCGAAACTAAATTGGAACAGGGAATTAGGGTGATTGATTCAAAACTGGGGACAAGGGCAATGCTTTTGCAAACGCCAAATTTTATGGTTTCATTTGGTCAGCCTGCTTCAGAAAATGAGGGTTTGGTTATGTTGGGGCAGCTTGCCTGGAGCGGTAATTTTAAACTTGATTTCGAAATCGATTCATATAAAAATCTTCGTTTGATTGCCGGAATTAATCCTTATGCTTCCGAATATTCTCTGGTGCCTAACAGGGTTTTCAAAACTCCGTCTTTAATTTATGCATTGTCTAATCAGGGTACCGGAGAGGCTAGCCGTAATCTTCATGAGTGGGCCAGAAAATACAGGGTCTTAGATGGTGAGGGTGAACGTTTGACTTTGTTGAATAATTGGGAAGCTACTTATTTTGATTTTGATGAGGCTAAGATTAAAGATTTGTTTAAAGGAGCTAAATCATTGGGTGTTGATATGTTTTTGTTAGATGATGGCTGGTTTGGAAATAAATATCCCCGAAATAATGACGATGCAGGTTTAGGGGATTGGCAGGAAAATAAGAAAAAATTGCCTCATGGATTGGGTTATTTGGTAAAAGAAGCCCAAAAAGAAGGCGTTAAATTTGGTATTTGGATAGAACCTGAAATGGTTAATCCAAGAAGTGAATTGTATGAAAAACATTTGGATTGGGTTATTCGTCAGCCGGAAAGACCTGAAATTTATTATAGAAATCAGTTGGTTTTGGATTTGTCAAATCCTGAAGTACAGGATTTTGTTTTTGGGATAGTAGATAATTTGTTTACTAAAAACCCTGATTTGGCTTTTATCAAATGGGATTGTAATGCGGTAATCTATAATGCTTACTCTGCTTTCCTTAACCAAAAAGGAATCCCTCAGTCTAATTTATATGTGGATTATATTCATGGATTGTATAAGGTTTTGGAAAGAATCAGGGCAAAGTATCCTAAAGTTCCTATGATGTTGTGCTCTGGCGGAGGTGGTAGGGCTGATTATGAGTTCTTGAAATATTTTACTGAATTTTGGCCTAGTGATGATACAGATCCTATTGAAAGAATATTTATTCAATGGAATTATTCCTATTTTTTCCCTTCGATAACTACTGATAATCATGTGACTGATTGGGGAAAACAACCATTGAAGTTTAGAGTTGATGTAGCGAGTATGGGGAAATTGGGATTTGATATTGTTGAAAGTCATTTAAGTGAAAATGATAAAGTGTTTTGTAAGCAGGCAATTTCAAATTATAATTCGTTTAAAGATATTGTATGGCATGGCGATCTGTATCGTTTGTTGAATCCGCACGAAAATGATATTTCGTCTTTAATGTATGTGAATAAAGAAAAAAATAAAGCTGTTGTTTTTAATTATCTGGTTAATAACCGATATAAAATTACAGCTACTGAAAGACCAATTGTTTTGGCGGGATTGGATCCGAATAGTAAATACACTGTCAAAGAAATAAATTTATATCCTGATACAAAATCCACAATTAATACAGAAAATGTTTATTCAGGTAACTTTTTGATGACAGTAGGGATAAATCCAAATGTCACTCTAAAACGTACAAGTGTTATATTAGAAATAACTCAGGTAAAATAATGATTAATAAAGGATAAGAAATTAGGGGAACTTTTCATTTAAATTAAAAATGCAGTTGATTTTTAAATCAGCTGCATTTTTTTTATGCGATAAATTTAAGCTGACTTGTTGTTGTTTTGATAAATGTTTGTTTTCTGTTTAATGGCTGCTGATTTTGGTTCAAATTATATTTTTTACCTGTTGTAGATGAATATAAAGGGCTGAAAATTCAAAAGAAACAGATAATAAGAAGCCGAAATATATTATTCAGACTAAATGCTTTTCTGGTGAATCCCTTTTATAAATCGAATTGATTATTGGGCTGGTATATTGCTGTTTTTTATTCTAATTGTTACGGTTTTAGTCATTAGTTATATATAAAAGGATTCGCTTTTTATGAAATATTTTAGATGTTTTTGAAGCTTTTTTGATTTTGCTTTTTGTGTAAAATATAATTAAAAAGTATCAAAAAAGCAGGAAGTGGAATTTTAAGGTTAATTAATTGATTATTTCTTTATTGAATCATGTAACAAGGTTGTAGATTATGTAACATAAGTGTAGTACAACCTTCTTTCCAAGCCCGTTAAATCGGTTTTTTTATTAGTAATAAATCCTTGTAAAATAAGGGTTTGTGTGATTTTCACATTCTCTTAACATTTTCAAACACAATTGTAACACTGTTTAAATAGGTGGTTCTATTAAGCAGATATCTTAGCAACTGAATTTAAAATTACAGATAATGAGAAAAATATTTATTTGATCTGTTATTGCTTCACTTGCAGGATTTCTGTTTGGTTATGATACTGTTGTGATTTCCGGAGCGGATAAAAAAATACAGAAGCTTTGGTATTTCTCAGATGCTTTCCAAGGAAGTACATTAATAGGGATGGTTTTATGGAGTGCTGCTTTAAGAACCGTTTTAACCAATAAAAAATAAGCGTTACAAAATTTATATAAAATGAAAAAACAAATTTTTTGCCTTGTCCTAATCCCATTCTGCTTGAGTTATGGAAGTTCAGAAGCGCAAACCAAATCTGTCGATGGTTCTTTATTGGCTCCAACTCCACCTATGGGTTGGATGACTTGGAACTATTTTGCTGATAATTTTAATGAAACTGATATACGTGAAATTGCAGATGCTATGGTAAGCAGTGGTATGGTGAAAGCGGGTTATAATTATCTGTTTATCGATGATGGATGGCAGGGCGGAAGAGATAATAGAAATAATATTATTCCCGATTCTAAAAAATTCCCATCGGGTATAAAAGCACTTGCGGATTATGTGCATAGCAAAGGATTAAAATTAGGAATCTATTCGGACGCGGCACCATTAACCTGCGGGGGCTATACAGCCAGTTTGAATTTTGAAGAACAGGATGCTAAAACTTTTGCTTCTTGGGGGATTGATTATTTGAAATACGATTATTGTGGTGCTCCTGATGATATGGAAATTGCCAAAACGCGTTACAAAAAAATGGCAGATGCTTTGCGTAAAAGCGGACGTGATATTGTGTTAGGTATTTGCGAATGGGGTGGACGTAAACCTTGGCTTTGGGCAGGACAGGTTGGTGGTCAGTTATGGCGTACAACTGGTGATGTTAGAGACAAATGGAGAAGTCTTAAACCAGTTAAAACACTTAAAGATGTAGATACTGAGGGAGCCGGAATATTAGATATTGTAGATTTTTCTCAAGATTACGAAGCTTATGCCGGACCCGGACATTGGAATGATATGGATATGCTTGTAATAGGACTTTATGGTAAAAAAGGGCCTTCGGGTGATTTTGGTGGGGTTGGGTGTACAGATGCAGAATACCAAAGCCAGATGAGTCTTTGGTCTATTATGAATTCTCCATTGGCAGCATCTAATGATATTCGGAATATGAATGCAGAAACCAAACGTATTTTATTAAATGATGAGGTAATTGCCATCAATCAGGATGCTTTGGGTAAACAGGCAGTTTGTAAAATCAAGAATGATATTTGGAGCGTATTTGTAAAACCATTAGCAAATGGTGATGCTGCAATCGCAATTGTAAATCGTTCTGAAACCATCCAGAATGCAAAAATAAATTTTGCTGAATTAGGATTGAGTGAAATTTACGAAATCAAAGATTTATGGGGACCCAAAGTCATTGCTAAAGGCAAAAAATGGAATGGAAAGGTGCAGCGTCATGAAACAAAGATGTTTCGACTGAAAAAAATATAATACATATGCTAAAAGAGAAATTCTCTTATTCTATCTCTTTTAGTTTTGATGTTTTGCATTGGACTTTCTTGTGAAAATCTTACATAGAAAGTATAGTATAATATAATATAGTTTCTTTTTTAATTCAATCTAATAATTTTTGATAATGAAAAAAATATTTATTTGGGCTTTAGTAGCATCACTTGCAGGATTCCTTTTTGGTTTTGATACTGTTGTGATTTCCGGAGCGGATAAAAAGTTACAGACCCTATGGAATTCATCGGATGCTTTTCATGGTACAGTTGTAATGGGCATGGCTTTGTGGGGAACCGTAATAGGAGCCATATTTGGAGGGATACCAACAAACAGAATAGGTAGAAAAAACACCTTACTGTGGATTGGAATATTATTTTTCTTTTCAGCTATAGGTTCTGCTTTAGCAAATGGGCCTTATGTGTTTGCTGCTTTTAGATTTGTTGGTGGATTGGGAGTTGGAGCATCTACTATAGCGGCACCGGCTTATATCTCAGAAATTGCACCGGCAAAAGACAGGGGGAAATTGGTAGCGTTTTACCAGTTTAATATTGTCTTAGGAATTCTTATTGCCTTTCTTTCTAATTATCTGTTACGAAACGTAGGTGAAAATTCATGGAGATGGATGATGGGTGTACAGGCGTTTCCTTCTTTTATTTATTCAGTATTAATTTTTTCTATTCCTAAAAGCCCAAGATGGTTATTGTCAAAGAACAGAGATGAAGAAGCTAAAAGCGTTCTACAGCGAATGGGATTGGAAGCCGATTTTGAAGAAATGAAAAAAGATATAGATGCTGATAATGCTAATGCAGCTCTTGCTAATGACAGTATCTTTTTAAAAAAATACAGAACGCCGTTGATATTGGCATTTTTGATTGCTTTTTTCAACCAATTATCAGGAATTAATGCTTTTCTGTATTATTCCAATAGAATTTTTCAGGAAGCCGGTTTAGGAGAAAGTACTGCTTTGTTGAGTAGTATTGGAATTGGAGTGGTAAACTTAGTGTTTACTTTGATTGGTGTTTTCTTAATAGACAGACTGGGTCGAAAAATTCTCATGTATATAGGTTCAGTAGGCTATATCATTTCGCTTACTTTAGTGGCTATGGCATTTTTCCTTCATTGGCAGGGGATTATGGTTCCGGTATTTTTATTCTTATTCATTGCAGCACATGCAATAGGTCAGGGAGCAGTAATCTGGGTTTTTATATCCGAGATTTTCCCTAATCACCTCAGAGCTTCAGGGCAGGCTTTTGGCAGTACGACACACTGGATTTTAGCTGCAATCATTCCGTCATTGATTCCTTTTTTATTTTCTACGATTGGAGCCGGGGTTGTGTTTTTGTTTTTTGCCATCATGATGGTATTCCAACTGTTTTTCGTTGCCTTTTTAATGCCTGAAACCAAAGGAATTTCTTTAGAAGAGTTAAGTAAAAAATTAATTAAAAATTAATAACATGAACAAAATAAGAACTAAGAAATGGTTAGGATTAATAAGTAGTCTGGTAGTTTTTGTGGGTTTGTTTTCTTGTAAAGAATCTACAGATTCGGATGGGAAAAAATATACAGAAGAGGAACTTTATAGACCTAATTTCCATTTTACACCTAAAAAAGGTTGGATGAATGATCCTAATGGATTGTTTTATTATAATGGATATTACCATCTTTTTTATCAGCATTATCCGGATTCAAATGTTTGGGGACCAATGCACTGGGGGCATGCCATAAGTACCGATTTAGTTACCTGGACAGAAAAACCTATAGCACTTTATCCGGATGCCAAGGGGTATATTTTTTCAGGAAGTGCGGTTGTAGATCTAAAGAATACCTCTGGTTTTGGTAGTCTAAAAAACCCGCCAATTGTGGCAATGTTTACTTACCATGATCCGGTAAAAGAAAAAGCCGGAGCTGTAGATATTCAGTCGCAGGGAATTGCTTATTCATTAAATGAAGGTTTGACCTGGACAAAATATGAGGCCAATCCTGTGATTAAAAATCCGAACCTTAAAGATTTCAGAGATCCTAAAATGACCTGGGATAACATTCACAAACAGTGGTTAATGGTTTTAGCAGCCGGAGACAGCATTTTTTTCTATGCTTCTAAAGATTTAAAGAGTTGGGAATTGCTTTCTGATTTTGGAAAAAACATAGGTGCGCATGGTGGTGTTTGGGAGTGTCCGGATTTCTTTCCAATGTTAATTGAAGGATCTGATGAGTATAAATGGGTGCTTTTAGTAAGTATAAATCCGGGAGGTCCAAACGGCGGTTCGGCTACTCAATATTTTATAGGTGATTTTGATGGTAAGCACTTCACTCTTGATAAATCTTTTTCTCAGGATTTAAAAGAGAAAAAATCGTTTTGGATTGATTACGGCAGAGACAATTATGCAGGGGTTACATGGTCAAATATTTCTGAAGTGGATGGAAGAAAATTATTTGTCGGATGGATGTCTAACTGGAATTATGCTCAAAAAGTGCCAACTCAAAAATGGAGAAGCAGTATGACATTGCCAAGGGAATTAACACTTGTTAAAGAAGACAGACATTATAAAGTTGCTTTTCAACCAGTGAGAGAATTACAAAATTATGTGTCAAAAACAATAAAAAAAGAAACTCTTAAAATAACCAAAAAGACGGTTTTGATTGATAAATCATTTGTCGATTTATCCAAAATAGATATCCGATTTAATTTGAGTAATCTTAAAAACGATGTCTACACATTCTCATTATCCAATAGCCTGGGGAATACAATTGAATTTGGAATTAATAAAAAAGATAAGTTCTTTTTTATTGACAGAAAAAAATCAGGAGACATTTCTTTCTATGATGATTTTGCAAAACAAATTTCAAAAGTAGCTTTTACAAAGGATTTTGATAAAATGGATGTAAGGGTTGTTATTGATAAAACTTCAATTGAGGTATTTTATGATAATGGCAAAACAGTTATGACCGAGGTGTTTTTTCCTAAAAAACCTATGGAAACATTCTCGGTTAATAAAGGAAATTTCGACTACACTATTGAAAATCTAATTATTAACCAACTAAATTTTAACTGAAACTAATAATTATTAATCAACTAAATTTTAACTAAAACTATTTAAATTATGAAACGAAAAATCATTCTCTATTTAATTTTAATGGGCTCCTTTTTTTCTTTATCGGCTCAAAATATAGGAATAAAAGGGACAGTGACGTCTTCTGAAGACGGAATGTCATTACCAGGTGTATCAGTGGTAGTCTCGGGGACTAATAAGGGAACCACAACGGATCTTGATGGTAAATATGAACTTAAAAATGTAGATGCAAAAGCTACTTTGATTTTTAGTTATGTAGGTTTTACAAACCAAACAGTACCGGTAAACGGTCAGGAAACTATTAATGTTGCTTTGAAAGCAGAATCACAACAATTAACCGAAGTTGTGGTAACGGGGTATTCAAAAGAACGCAAGGTAGACGTTACAGGATCTGTTGTTGTTGTTGAGATGAGACCTATTGCAGGACAAAGTATGAGTTCCGGTAATGCCATGCAGGCCATGCAGGGTAGGGTTGCGGGTTTGTCAGTAGAAAAGTCCGGAGACCCAAGTGGAGCCAGCAGCAAGATTTTAATCAGGGGGGTAAGTACTTTAGGAAATACGGATCCATTATATGTAATTGATGGTATTCCTACGGTAAGACCTGAAGTTTTTGCGAGTTTAAATCCAAGTGTTATAGAATCTGTTCAGGTATTAAAAGATGCTTCTGCTTCTTCTATTTATGGTTCCAGAGCGGCCAATGGTGTTATTGTGGTAACAACTAAAAATGCTTTTAAAGGAGAAAAAATGAATGTGACTTACAATACCAGTGTTTCTTCTATGTCAGAGAAAAAACAAAGATATAAAATGTTGAATGCTGTTGACAGAGGTAAGATTTTATGGCAGGCATCGGTAAATGACGGAGCGCTTCCTGAGGATGGTTATGGAGAGATCTATAATTTTGACTGGAATCATAATTTAGCTAATCCAGTTTTAAATAGTGTTACAGTTCAACCTTATGTAGGTGGTAATACAAATGTTCCTGCAGGAGATACTAATTGGCAGGATGTAATGTATAAAAGAGGATTTCTTACTAATAACGATTTGTCTGTTTCAGGAGGAAGTGATAAATCGAATGCAATATTAAATCTTGGGTATTTGAACAATACAGGGATGTTGAAATACACAGATTATGAAAGATATACTGCCAGATTAAACGCTAATTTTAAATTGTTTAATGATAAAGTGCGATTTGGAATTAATTCACAGTTTACTCAGTCGAATGAAACTTTAGCATCTACCGATGTGGGGAGTGCTCCTACTCCTGCTTTAGCTGTTTCATTAGTCCCAACAATTCCCGTATATACGAGCACCGGAGATTTTGCTGGTCCTTTAGGTTCGGGATATTCTGATAGAAATAACCCTTTGTTGATGCAGTATTTGAACAGATGGGATAATACCAGAAGAATGTCTTTGTTTGCTAATGTTTTTACAGAAATTGATTTGGTTAAAAATCTTACTTTCAGAAATAGTATTGGAATGGATTTCAATGACTATAAGAAAAAAGATATTGAACCTACAGTAAACAATGGATTTGTTACAAGAGCGAATAATAGTTTGAGTCTTGATACTAATAAATATTCCAGTTTGACTATTTCAAATACATTAAATTATAATGTAAAACTGTCTGATCATAAAATAGGTGTTATGATTGGTACGGAATCAGTTAAAACAGATTTTAACAGTATCTATGCACGTGCAGAAGGATTTGCTGTAGAAAAAGAATCTTATTTTGTATTGGCATCCGCTTCAGGAGCCAGAACATCAAATGGACTTTCAACAGGAAGCAGATTGCTTTCTCAGTTTGGTAAAGTGAATTATTCATTTTCAGATAAATATTTAGCAACTTTCACAATAAGACGTGATGGTTCTTCACGATTTGGAGCAGATAACAGATACGGTATTTTCCCTGCTGCTACGGTAGGTTGGAAAATCAATAATGAAGATTTCCTTAAAAATGTTGAAGTTATTTCTTTATTGAAACTTCGTGCAGGTTATGGTGAGGTAGGAAATCAATCTATTGGAGATAATGCCCGTTTTGGTTTATATGAAGCAAGATACGGTCCTAATCAAAATGTATTCGACCCATGGTTTTTTAATATCTATTATAATGTTGGAACAGCTTATGATTTGAATGGAACTAATACAGGTAACTTGCCTTCTGGTTTCGTTTCTATTCAGGCAGCCAATTCAGGATTGAAATGGGAGTCGACTAAGGAGATTAACGTTGGTTTGGATTTTGCATTTTTACAAAACAAATTATCAGGTTCATTTGACTATTTTTCAAGAAAAACCGACGGGATTTTAATTAAACCACCAGTTGCTTCAGTTGTAGGAGAAGGACAACAACGTTCTGTAAACGGAGCTTCTACTGAAAATAAAGGTTGGGAATTAATTTTAGGTTATTCGGATACTTTAGAGAACGGATTGAATTTTAATGTTACAACCAATTTTGGAGCTACAAAAAATAAAATTACTCAATTACCGGAAGAGGTAAGATCGGCTTATCCGGGAACGGCTGCAAATTCAATTGTTGGTCATTCACAGTTTGAAATTTTTGGTTACAAAACCGAAGGATTGTTCCAGTCGCAAGCTGACATTGATTCACATGCTACTCAGGTGGCTTCCCGATTAGGAGGTATTAAATATGTGGATATTAACAATGATGGGGTTATTAACTCTAATGACAGAACTTTCATTGGGTCAACACAACCTAAATTAGAATATGGTATCAATATTAGTTTAGCTTATAAAAATATAGATATGTCCATTTTTGGTTCAGGAGTTACAGGAAGAAAAGGGGTAGATCCTTATATTTATTGGAATAATTTTGTACAAGGAAGAGAAAACGTAGGGCCAGGAACTTTAAATGCTTGGACTCCTACAAATACAAATACTAGTATCCCTTCACTTACAACCAATAATACTGACTATGCAAATATGTCCGATTATTTATTGAGAAACAATTCTTATTTCAAAGTTCGAAATATTCAAATTGGATATACATTGCCAGAAAGTATAACTGACAAAACCGGTTTTATAACTCATTGCAGAATATATGCTCAGGGAGAAAACTTATTTTGGTTTACTCCAAAAGGTTATATAGGTTCTGATCCGGAACGTACGGATATAAACAGAATACCGGTACCTACAACTCTATCATTAGGTGTAAACTTTAATTTTTAATTAATTCTCATGAAAAAATATAATAAAATAGTTATTTGCTTCATGTCAATCTTAATGTTGGCATCATGTAGCTCAGATTTTTTAGATTATGAACCTACCGGGGTACTGCAACCGGACGAAGTTGCAACCGCTAAAAATGCAGATGCTCTTGTAAATGCAGCTTATGCCGCAATAGGCAATGACGAGATGGTTGGACCTATAACTCATCAATGGGTTTATGGAAGTGTGCGTTCGGATGATGCTTATAAAGGCGGAGGTGGTCGTGGCGACGTAGATGTTGTGGATCGCTACGAGCAATATAATTTAACTATTCCGGATTATGGGGATTGGATGTTGCCTAGAACCTGGACTAATCACTATAAAGCAATTTCCAGAGCTAATTTTGCTTTGTCAGTAATTAATTCTTTGTCGGAAACAGAATTTCCGCTTAAAAAAGTGAGACAGGCAGAACTTCGCTTTTTAAGAGCACACTCTTATTTTATGCTGAAGTTATTGTTTAATAAAGTTCCTTTTATTACTGAAGATCTTTCTAAAGAGCAAATTTTAGAAACTTCAAATGACTTAACTTCTGACGCATTATGGAATAAAATAGCCGAAGATTTTATTTTTGCTCACGATAATTTACCACAATCCCAGGATCAGGTAGGTAGAGCAGATAAAAATGCAGCATCGGCTTATTTAGCAAAATTAAGATTGTATCAGGCTTATGAGCAAAATGCTACTCACCAAGTGATAAATATTAATGCAGCCAGATTACAGGAAGTTATTGATTATGCTGATCAGGTAACCGGAAGTTTAGAGCCTGATTTTGGAAATAATTTCTTAGATGGTCATGATAATGGACCTGAATCTATCTGGGCAGTTCAGTTTTCTATCAATGATGGGACTAATACTGGCAGAGTAAGTTTTGTTACAGGATTGAATTCTCCTCATGGAACGCCTCTTTACGGATGTTGTGGTTTCCATATGGCAAGTCAGAATATGGTAAATGCCTTCAGAACTGATGCTGTAACAGGTCTACCATTGTTAGATACTTTTAACAATTCGGATATTTATAATACCGTAGATAGTAATGGAAAAGCGCCATTGACAACGGGAGTGACTATAGATCCAAGAATTGATCACACAGTTGGGGTACCTGGAAGACCATTTAAATACAAAAATACGTTGAAAACAACCGGAGATATGGTGTACAATTTTAGTTGGGCGAGAGATCCGGGAGTTTATGGTTATTTTGGAAATATGAAAGAACAACAATCTCCGGACTGTTCTTGTTATGTGAAAAACGGACCATTCGTAGGAACTTCAAAAAATGT
>JACCDQ012072046.1_pt1 | contig 13604 bp, 12 predicted proteins | sample 7446031 | NCBI WGS metagenome assembly JACCDQ01 (sample SAMN15323442, study PRJNA562643) | freshwater metagenome | isolation source: river surface water | place: USA:Blue River Watershed | collected 2017-08-17 | reverse complement strand
GATTCGGGAGCTTTGAAAGGAATGCCATCGACGACTTCGTCATCCACCCCGTTCGGAATCACGAGGGTGTCGGTGATGACGCCGTGTTTTTGTAGTTCACGCGAGAAGTGCCCAGATGGCGAAGCGACGAAGTTGGCGTTCTTGGCGATCTGCCCCTGGAATGCCCAGAGCGAACCCGGCTTTTCTGGCATCGGCTGGTCGAGAAAAGTCGAAGCCCACGCGTTCATCACACGGCCAACGGCCTTGCGGCCTATCTTGCCAACGTTGTGGTCGAAGGCCACCTGAAGGTTGGTGTGTACCGTCCAGACCAGCGGAAGATTGTTTTCTTTTGCCCACTTGGCACCGAGAATTGCCTGCCACATGTCGGCCTGGATGTGCACGACATCGACCGGTTCGGCTAGTTCGGCTAGAGCCTTTTCGGCTTTGCGAAAAGCGAGGTGAAGTGAAGGTTGAAGTGAGTAAGCGCCGGTTGGAGGAAGCGGAAGAGCGGGCACCTCGATGAAGCCCTCGGTGCGGTTTCGGCGGTAACGACGCGAGGCAACCACGGTGACTTTGTGCCCGAGTTTTTCGAGGTATTTCTTCTGTAGCAAAAGACTGGTTTGCACTCCACCCAGTGAGTCCGGGTGGTGGTCGGAGAAGAACACGATGTGCATGTTTTTAGGTTACCTAACCCTAGAACTTAGGGGCATTGTGATGTTCGATGACGCTCTCGTAGTAGCCGAGCATGATGTTGGTAGCACCAGACTGCAGAAGGTGGTCTTCGTTCACTAGCTGCTCGCCGCGTCGGTCGCCAGCCTTGATCTCGGCGACCGCTTTGGTGATGGTTTCGGCGAGTGAATCGACCGAGTCGTTCGGCACCAGCCAGTGCGCACCCTCGGCAAACTCGCCAGCGATGTTGTGATCACAGAGGATGCTCGGCGTGCCCACGGCCGCCGCCTCGTAGACGGTCATGCCCTGAGTCTCAAATCCCACAGAGGTCTGCACCAGCGCATCCGAGTCGGCAAAGACACCGAGCATGCGGCGGTAAGACACCGAGCCCTTGAGGTGGATCTTGTGTTCCATGCCAAGTTCTTTGACCAGACGCTGGGCCTTCTTAAAGAGGTAGCCCTTGCCGTAGACATCGACGGTGGCATCCGGGTTGGCCTGCGCGAAAGCGCGAATGAATTCGAGCGGACGCTTCTCGAGCTGGAGACGCCCTGACCAAACCAGCTTCACCGGTCGTTTGGTCGCCGGCTGCTTCTCATCGGTCTTGGCCTCTTCGAGAATCTGGCCGATAATGTCATCGTCGATTCCGTTGTGCATGACCTTGACGTTTTCACTCACGCCTTGAGTGACCAGGTCGTGCGCGAAGTGGTGCGAAGGTGCAAACACGATGGATGCCTCGTCGGCCAACAACTTCAGATAGTGCCACGGGTCACCGGTGGTTCCGCTGCGCGGACGGTTTACGTGCTTGAGCAGCTCGCGCGAAAGCAGCCAGAACAAGAAACGTGTGACGCGCTTGCCGAGCAGGTTCGAAATCGAGGTGCTCATGTTGAAGTGCATGGTGTGCACGATTGGTAGGCGGTGACGCTGGGCGAATCCGAGCCCGATGATGCCGGCCCACATGTCGCCCTGAATGTGCACGATGTCGAACTTGTGGTGCAGCTCGTCAAAACCACGGTCTAGGCGCTTGCGCGAACGACGAACGTTGGCAACGAAAGAGTATTCGCCGTTTAGCGAGATTGGCCAAGATGGCAGCAGCCAGTATCCGTCGGTGGCGCGAACCTTGCTGGAGTTTGGGCAGATGATGGTGACGCGGTGGCCACGGCGCTCCAGAAATTTCTTCTGCAACAGAACCGAGGTCTGGATACCACCAAGAGATCTCGGATGTTGGTCTAGGAAGATTGCAATGTGCACGCTGTGAAACTCACTGTCTGTCTTACCGTCAAGTCTACCCAGCGCCCAAGTGCGAGAATAGAGCCATGAGCATCCACACTTCAGTAGCAACCATGCACACCAACCACGGTGACATCAAGATCAACCTGTTTGGCAACCACGCCCCGATTACCGTCGCAAACTTCGAAGGTTTGGCCGAAGGAACCAAGGAGTGGATCGACCCACAGACCGGCGCGAAGAAGAACACCCCGCTTTACGACGGCGTCATCTTCCACCGCATCATCCCTGGCTTCATGATTCAGGGTGGCGACCCACTCGGCATGGGTTACGGCGGCCCGGGCTACAACTTCAAAGACGAGCCACACGCGGAACTGACCTTCAAGGACCCTTACAAGTTGGCCATGGCCAACGCCGGTCCGGGCACCAATGGTTCGCAGTTCTTCATCACCGTTGCCGACACTTCTTGGCTCTGGGGCAAGCACACCATCTTTGGTGAAGTTGCCGACGAAGTCAGCAAAGACGTAGTCGACAAGATCGCCAACGTAGCCACCGGTGCGCAAGACCGTCCGCTGGCCGAAGTGATCATCAAGAACATCACCATCGAGCGCGTTTAGTTCGAATGTTCTGCTACCGGCATCCCGACCGAGAGGCCTACGTTCGCTGCCAACGCTGCGAGCGTTTGATCTGCCCCGACTGCCAAGTTGAGGCTTCGGTTGGTTTTCTCTGTGTCGAGGATGCCGGCGGCAGTCAACGCCAAAACAATGTGCGGGCGCTGAGGTTCGCTCCGGGTCGCCCGGTTATCACGCAGCTCCTCATTGCGATCAATGTGGCGCTTTACGCACTACAAATTCTCACCAACGGCACGCTCACCTCGTACCTCTATTACGTGCCGATCGCCACCCTCATCGAGCCGTGGCGCATGATCACCGCCGGATTCATCCACTCCGACTCGCTGTTTAGCGACCCGAGCTCGGTGCTGCACATTCTGTTGAACATGTATTCGCTTTGGATCTTCGGTCAGGTGCTCGAGCCAATGCTCGGTCGCGCTCGTTTCCTGGCGCTGTATCTGATCTCGATTTTCGGCGGCTCGGTTGCTGTGCTCTGGTTCGGTAATGTGATGGGCGGAGTGGTCGGAGCATCCGGTGGAATTTTCGGCCTCATGGGCGCTTACTTCGTCGTGCTGCGCAGCCTGGGTGTGAACTCGAATTCGATGGTCGGTGTCATCGGCATCAACCTGGTGTTCACGTTTTTGAACCCAGGCATTTCTTGGCAGGCACATGTCGGTGGATTGGTGATCGGTGCGCTGGTGACCTATGTCTATTCGCAGACTCGCAACGTCAGTCAGCAAAAGGTGCAGACGATTGCGTTGATTGCGATTTCGGTCGCGTTGGTTGCGGCCAGTTACATCAGGGCCGAGCAGATTATGAGCGGTCTAACGCTGTAAAAACGAGGTTGTTGGATTACTTCCAGCGGGTGGACATACCGAAGCCCACCATGAGCAAACCAAAACCGATTGCGATGTTCCAACTTCCGATGTTCACATCAGGAAACGCGCCACCTAGAGGCAACTGCGCGCCTGAGATGTAGAACACGATGATCCAGGCCAGACCGACAAGCATGAAACCGAACATCACAGGCTTGAACCAAACCGGGTTAGGCAGGTTGCTGGTGTCTACTTTCGGAGCCTTGGCCGGCTTTGCTGGCTTGGCTGGACGAGCTGGCTTCTTGTTCTTCTCTACAGATTCGGACATAGGGCAATTGTAGACGCAGGTTAGGCTTAAAGCGTCATGACAAAAATCCTCGTGCTAGATAACTACGACTCGTTCGTTTACACGCTCAACGGCTACCTGCAGCAGCTGGGCGCTGAAACCGAGGTGCTCCGCAACGACGTCGTAACCGAGGCCGAACTTCCGGCGCTGCTCGCTAAGTACGATGCCGTTTTGATTTCCCCGGGGCCGGGCACACCGGCGGATGCGGGACTCAGCATCCCCGTCGTAAAGTTTGCACTCACTCACGAGCTTCCGGTGTTTGGCGTTTGCCTCGGACACCAGGCGATCGCTGAGGCTATGGGTGCGACCGTTCGCCAGGCCGAGGAACTCATGCACGGCAAGACCTCGCAGGTTCAGCACGATGACTCGTTGGTCTTCAAGAATGTCGCCCAGCCGTTCACGGCAACCCGCTACCACTCGCTCGCTGTGGTTGATTCGACGGTTCCGGATGACCTCGTGGTCACCGCCCGCACGATTCCAGGTGAAAACAGTGCCGGCGGCGTAATCATGGGGCTGCGTCACGTTAGCAAACCGATTTTCGGTGTTCAGTATCACCCGGAGAGCGTGCTTACCGAGGGCGGCTATCTGATGCTCGGCAACTGGCTCGAATCAATTGGGCTCAAGGGTGCTGCCGAAAAGGCTAAGTCGCTCAGCCCAATGGTTAACCTCTAGCCCTAGCGCAATCTACTATCGCTGACTTATGCCGCCAAGCGACGCTTGGCGTTACGGGGTGCAGGAAACGTACAGCACGATCGTCGAACCGGCCTCGATGGTGCCAGGCAAGATCGACTGATCGAGAACTATGGTTCCCTGCGGATCGGTTTCACAGGCATCCATCGTGCTGATTTCAACACCCAGGTTGACATCTGGCGCAGTCAACAGACTCTTCGCTTCGCTAATTGAGTAGTTGCGAACATCTGGAACCACAACCAAGCCATCCGAAATCGTCAGGTTAACCACGGTGCCTTCGGCAACCATGGTGTTGGCGGCAGGGTCGCTTTCGATGATCTGACCCATCGGCACGGTAGCCGAGTGGCCTTGCAAGATCTCACCGAGAACAAGTTTGTTTTGCCCGAGCAGGTCGGTGGCCATGACCTCGGTCATGCCCTTGAGGTCGGGCATCATGATTTGGGCCTTGCCGGTCGATACGAACACAGTGATGGTGGTGTTCTCGATCACCGAGGTTCCGGCGGTCGGGTCGGTTCGAATCACGGTGTCGGCAGGGATTGTGTCGCTGGCCTCATATTGGCGATCAACCAAAAGCTTCTGTGCGGTCAAGGTGTCGTAGGCACTCTGGTAGCTGGAGCCAACCACGTTAGCAACCTGGATCCCGCTAGGGTTCGGGTTTACCGAAGGGAAAGCGAGCGTGAGAATCCAGACCAGCATGCCAACCACGAAAACCACGGCGCCAGAACCGGCACCCCAAAGGAAGCCAGGGTTTTGAAGCAACGGTTTCTTGGCAACCGCGACCGAACCCGATTCGGTTCTTGCGATTGAGTCCAGCGTTTCGTCTTCTTTGAAGCTCACGCCTAGGACGCCAAACGGGTTGGTGTCGGTACCGATGATTTCGGTCGGTGGAATCGGGCTCGAGAAGCTCGGACGATAAACCGGCTTCGGCTCTGGCTGCTCTTCGGGTGCCGACTCAGCTTCGGTTTGTTCTGGTTCGGCGGCAACTTCGGCAACCGGTTCAGGCTCGGCGACCGGTTCGACCTCAACCGGAGCCGCGGTGATTACCTCGGTCGGAGCGATTGGCTGTGCCGAGGTTGCGGTGTTCTCGGTAGCAGATGCCAACAGAGCTTCGAACTCGTCTAGGGCATCCGGTTCTGCCGCAGCGGCCGGCTCGACAACCTCGACGATTTCGGGCTCGACGAATTCAGGTTCGGTGGCTTCGAGAACCTGAGGCTCGCTCGGCGCTTCCGGTGCGACGGCAGGAGCAGGAGCCGGAGCGCCAGGGGTCAGGTCGGCAGCCAACAGGTGCTCGCGGAATTCTTCTGCGCTCTGGTAGCGGTCGTTGCGATCTTTGGCCAGGGCGCGAAGCACAACCTGGTCGAGCTCGGCGCTGATCTCTGGGTTATAAACCGATGGCGGAGTGACTGCCTCACTCACGTGCTGGTAGGCAACCGAAACGGCGGTGTCACCCTTGAACGGCGGGCGACCGGCAAGCATCTCGTAGAGTAAGACGCCGGTCGAGTAAAGGTCGGTGCGAGCATCCACCGATTCGCCGCGAGCCTGCTCTGGGCTGAAGTACTGCGCGGTGCCAACGATACCGACGGTGTGAGCCTGGGTGGTCGACGAGTCGCTGATCGCGCGGGCGATGCCGAAGTCCATGACCTTCACGAGACCAGTGTCGGTGATCATGATGTTGGCCGACTTAATGTCGCGGTGAATCACTCCGGCGCGGTGCGAAAACTCGAGTGCGGTGAGAACGCCTTCGGCGTAACCAAGGGCTTCTGGAATTCCGAGCTGACGTTCGTGCAGCAGGTCACGCAACAGAGTACCGCGCACGAATTCCATGACGATATAAGGAGTGCGACGTTCATTGCCGTTTGAGTCGGTCGAAATCTCTTCGCCGGCGTCGTAAACACGAACGATGGTCGGATGCGCCATGCGGGCAGAAGCCTGGGCTTCTTGCTTGAAGCGAGCCTCGAACGATGGGTCATTGGCTAGGTCAGACTTGAGCAGCTTGATTGCCACTTTGCGGCCGAGTCGGGTGTCGGTGCCTTCATACACGTCGGCCATGCCGCCGCGCCCAATCAGGCTGCCCACCTCGTAGCGATCTGCGAGGATTCTCTGGTTTTCGGTCACTTCTTCACTCCGCGTCTTCTTGCTTCAGTCTAGCCTTGGGGGTCTTCGGTGGCGTTGGCGAAAGGTATGTAATAGGTCAACGAGATCGTCGACCCCACAGTCAGCTGACCGAGTGGGCTCGCGTCGTAAACGGTGAGTAGCCGGATGTCATCATTGGCCACCTCGAGACCCTCGTAGACATCCACCACCAGGCCGAGCGATTCGAGATAGCTTCTCGCGTCATCGATGTTCAGCCCGAAGATGTCGCTCGACAGCACCACCACGGTGTTCGGATCGGTCGGGGTTTCGCTCGGAGTTTGGCTTTGCGTCTGGCTCGGCGATGGCGAATGGCTCGTGGTCTTGCTTGGCGTTGGACTCTGGCTCGGCTGCGGTGAGCCGCTGAACACCATCGCGGCGATGATGACTACCGCGGTCAGAATCATCGCGCCGATCACGGCGATCCAGGGCCAAACCACGGTCGGATTCTCGGTCTTCTCGGGAGCCGTGTTCAGCACTGTGGTCGCCAGTGGCACTGTCGGGGTCGGCGCCGTCATCACACGGGTCGCGGTGCTGCGACGCGGGCGATTTTGCATCAAGGTTTCGGCTCGCTCCGCGAGCTCAAGTGCGGTGGCCGGGCGACCAGCCGGCTTCTTAGCTAGGCACGACATGATCAGTTCGCGAACCGACACGTCGATCGAATCTGGCAGGGCCGGAGGTGCGTCGTTGATCTGGGCCATCGCAATCGCCATCTGGGTTTCACCCGCGAACGGACGACTTCCCTTGAGTGCTTCGTAGGCGACGATACCAAGCGAGTAGATGTCGGTCGACGGGGTAGCCGGCTTTCCGGTTGCCTGCTCGGGAGCTAGATACTGAACGGTTCCCATTACCTGGCCGGTGGCGGTGAGTGAAACCTGATCGGCGACGCGAGCGATACCAAAGTCGGTTATCTTAACCTGGCCTGTTGGAGTAATCAGCAGGTTTCCCGGCTTGATGTCGCGGTGAACCAGCCCGGCGAGATGAGCCTCATAAAGCGCCCGAGCGGTCTGCGACACCATGTCGAGCACCTTCTCGGTCGGCATGGTCTTATCGCGTTCGAGAATCTTGGCCAGCGAATCGCCTGGCACCAGTTCCATGACCAAATACGCCGAGCCGCCATCCTCGCCGTAGTCGTAAACGTTGGCGATGCCCTCGTGATCGACCATGGCTGCGTGACGCGCCTCGGTTCTGAAACGCTCGAGGAAGCCAGGTTCGCCCATGTATTCGGGCTTAAGAATCTTGATCGCGACTTCGCGCAGGATGATTTCGTCGAACGCCTGCCAAACCTCACCCATGCCACCGATGGCGATGCGTGAACGCAGACGGTAGCGCCCGCCATAAAGCTTGTCTATTTCTGGCTTCACTTGCCCAACACCGCCGCCATCACCTTGCGTGCCACCGGAGCCGCGAGCGAGTTGCCGCGACCGGATTGCCCCATTCCGCCACCATCTTCGATCACCACGGCGACGGCGACCTTCGCATTTTCGGCCGGAGCGAATCCGGTGAACCAAAGAGTGTAAGGATCGTCCTTGCCGTTTTGCGCGGTTCCGGTCTTACCGGCGGTGCGAACCCCCGGCACCTGTCCGTTGCCGCTCACGCCACGAGCCACCGCGTTAACCATCATCTCGGTGAGGGTCTTCGCGGTGTTTACCGAAACCGGGTTCGAGTACTCGACTGGTTGCGGCTGATAAAGCGAGGCGAGGTTCGAAGACAGCACGTTCTCGATCAGGTTCGGCTTCATCAGCTTGCCGCCGTTGGCAATCGCGGCAGAGACCATCGCCATCTGCATCGGGGTCACGCGCACATCGAACTGCCCGAACGCCGATAGGCCGGTCTGTGCGTCATCCATGCCCTTCGGGTAAACGCTCGGGGTGACCAGCAGCGGCACCTGAATGCTCTTGCCAAAACCGAACAGCTCGGCCTGTCGACGGATGCGATCCTGGCCGAGTTGGATGCCCACCTGAGCGAATGGCACGTTGCACGAGTAGCGCAGCGCATCGGCCAGCGAAACCTTCGACTGGCCACCGCAGCGACCCTCGCCCGAGTTATAAACGTAGGTTTCGGTTCCAGGCAACTTGTAGCGAACCGGGTTGGCGATGAGGCTGTCTGCGGTGAAGTTGCCACTCTCGAGCGCGGCCGACGAAACCACGAGCTTGAACACCGAACCGGGGGCGTAAAGGTCGCCCGAGATGGCGCGGTTGATAAGCGGGTCACCGCTGTTGCTGAGTAGCTTTTGGTAGTTCTTATTGGCGGTAGCCGAGTCGTGGCTCGACAGCTGGTTGGCATCAAAGCCCGGCTTCGAAACCATCGCGAGAATGTTGCCGGTGCTCGGATCAATCGCGACCACGGCACCCTTCATGCTGCCGAGTGCATCCCAAGCGACTTTCTGAACGTGCGGGTCGATGGTCAACTCGATCGAGCCACCGGTTACCGGGTTGCCAGAGAACAGCGCGTTGATTTGCTCGAAGAACTGTGATGAGTTCTTGCCGGTTAGGTAATCGTTGGCCGCACCTTCGAGCCCGGTCGCACCGTTGAAGAACGAAAAGTATCCGGTGATTGCCGAATAGCGGATGCTCAGATAGTCGCGAATGTAGTGGTACTGGTCATCGGTCTTTTGCGAAGATGCGATCGGCTGGCCATCCACCAGAATCGCACCGCGCTGAGTTTCGTAGGAGTCATAAACGCTTCGCACGTTGCGCGAATCGGCGGTCAGCGAGTCGGCACCAACCACCTGAATGGCGGTCGTCGAAACGAACAGGGTCAAGAACATGATTGCGATAACTAGGGAGACGCGGCGAAGTTGCTTTTGCATCAAGCATCGCCTCGCTTCACACTCACGGTGTCGCTGATTCGAAGCAGCAAGCCGATAATCATCCAGTTGGCCAACAGCGACGAACCACCGGCGGCCAAGAGCGGAGTGGTCAGACCGGTCAGCGGAACCACTCGGGTTACGCCACCGATAACGATGAAGCACTGCAGGGCGATTACGAAGGATAGCCCGACCGCGAGTAGGCGCGAGAAGTCATCGTTGTGCTTGAAAGCGATGCGCATGCCGCGCTGAACCAGCAGCATGTAGCAAGCCAGCACAGCGAACAAGCCCACCAAGCCGAGCTCTTCACCGAGCGAGGTAATGATGAAGTCGCTCTCGGCTAGCGGAACCAGCTGCGGAACACCGCCGCCGAGCCCGGTGCCGAATAGGCCACCGTGTGCCAAACCGAAGAGCCCTTGTACCAGCTGATACGAACCACCGACCGCGTTGTAGCGATCGAAGTCGAGTGGGTCGAGCCACGAAGAGAAGCGACCAGAAACGTAATCCATGACCTGGGAGGCAACCAGCGCGCCGGTGACGAACATGCCGAGGCCCACGGTCACATAAATGGCGCGGCCGGTTGCTGTGTAGATCATGACCAAAAATAGGCCGAAGTAAAGCAGCGAGGTTCCGAGGTCACGCTGAAGCACCAGAACTCCGAGCGACGCCACCCAAATTACAAGAATCGGGCCGAGTTCACGCGCTCGCGGAATGTGCACACCGAGAATATTTCGACCGACCACCGCGAGTGAGTCTTTGCGCGCCACCAGGTATCCGGCGAAGAAAACAATCAGCGCAATCTTCGCTAACTCACCGGGCTGGAAGGTCAAACCGAAGATGCCGATCCAGAGTTGTGCACCATTGATGTTCAGACCGATGAAGGGAAGCATCGGCAGCAGCAACAGCCCAATACCCACGACCATGGCGATGAAAACGTAGCGTCGCAAGAACAGGTGGCTCGGGATAAACCAGACCACCGCAGCACAGGCGGCGATCGCGACCACCGTCCAAGCCACCTGTTTGGCGGCGAACAGGTCTGTTGCGCCAGCCGCGGTCTTGGCCAGGTCGAGTCGGTAAATTTCCGCGATCCCCAGACCGTTCAAGAACACGGCGATCGGCAACAACAGCGAGTCGGCTTCGGATGCCTTCGCGCGCAAAATGCCGTGCACCACGAGAGCCACCGCGGTTAACGGAGTCCAGTAGAGCCAGAAGTCGGGCCTGAGAACTGCGATGGTGCTCAGCTGAATCTGGCTGAGTTCGAACGCGTTGATACCGAACACGAACAGCAGCAAGAGCGCTTCGATGTTGCGATTGCGCGGTACCACTCGCATCACGCGAGGCATCGCTTGCAGAGTCGGGTTAGCCATCGGTGCCCGCCTCGCTAAGCGTTTCGATGATTCGGTAGGCGTCCGCAATGTCGGTGGCATAGATGGTACGTTCGAGCAACCCGCGCTGATATTCGGTCAGCTCGGTGACCTTTAGGTCGGTCTCGGAATAGACGCTCGAGAACGTCAGCGGGCCGAGGCGTTCGCGAATGCCCTTGAAAATCGTTACGTGACCGTTCGATTCGCCAACGTAGAACTTGGTTTGCGTGTAAGAGTAGCCTGCCCAGAGGCCAGCGGCCGTGAGACCTGAAATCACAAGAATCGTCGCGATTTGACGAAGTCTTCTAAACCGGATGCGGCGATAGGTTTCCGACATCACCTTCTCGAGGTACTCGGCCGACTCCGGAGCGAACTCGGTGGTCTCCTCGCTGCCCTTGAAGATTCCGGTGAGTGCCATCGGGTTGAGCAACTGAAGAACACTCTTGCCCTTACGTTCGGCGATGACCACGTCGTTTGCCGCCGATCCCACGTAAACCGGCGCCGGTTCAAAGTCGCTTTGAGTAGCCGAGTTAAGTACATCGACGATAACGATGGTGACGTTGTCGGGAGCACCGGCTTCGAGCGCTTCGCCGAGCAGGTCGGCGGCGACATCTTCGGCCGGAGCCTTCGTTCGCAGGTTGCGGGCGATGACCATGTCATTGACGTAACCGCAGAGCCCATCGGAGCACAGCATCCATCGGTCACCCGGTCGGGCTTCTTCGACCCACGAATCCACCTGCGGTGGTTCGGGGGTGTCGCCGAGCACGCGCATCAGGACATTGCGGCGAGGGTGAATCAGTGCCTCGGCCGGCGTGATTCGACCGGTGTCGACCAACTTCTGAACGAAGGTGTGATCTTTAGTGATCTGCTCAACCTTTTCATCGCGCAGGCGATAGATGCGAGAGTCGCCGATGTGCGCGACTACCGCCGAGGTTCCGGTGAACATCAGACCCGAGAAGGTGGTGCCCATGCCAGCGAATTCCGGATGCTCGCGCACGGTCGCGCCGAGCTTCTCGTTGGCTTCAAGGATCGACGCGAGAATCACAGCGCCTGCATCCTCCGGGGTTGCATATAGGTTGTCGATTTGCGCGATCTGCTGAGTGACCATCGCCGAGGCAATGTCTCCGCCAGCGTGCCCGCCCATTCCGTCGGCGACGAAGTGGAGTTGGTAGCCGCTGTAGCCAGCATCCTGATTGCTAGAACGAACGCGGCCGATATCCGACACCGCGTAGGTAACCAGCTTGATCGACATTTACTAAGCCCGCAGCTCGAAGACGGTCTTGCCCACCTTAACCGGGGTGTTCAGTTTGACTACGGCCGGAGTGCCAACTCGAGCGCCCGCCAAGAAGGTGCCATTGGTTGAGTTCAAGTCTTGAATCAGCCAGTCATCGTTCATCAAAACCAACTTGGCGTGCTGGGTGGATGCGTATTCGTCGGTCACCACGAGGTCGCTGTTCGGGGCTCGGCCGATGTGAATCTCGCGGCCGGTAAGAGCGATCTCGCGACCAGTGTTATCACCCTCGGTAACCACGAGTCGAGTGGCTGACGCGCTTGCCGTGCCGGTGGCGCTAGAGGTAACCGAAACGACTCCAGTAGGTGCCGCCGGAATGATCGGAGTCGAAAGAACCTGAGGAGCGTTTCGCTCGGTGGCCTTGCTGACCACGCGCTGGCCGAACAGGTCGGCTCGAATCACGGAGATGATGCTGAAGATGAAGATCCAGAGCACCGCTACGAAACCGATGCGAACCAGAAACAGGGCTAACTCGCTCAACTGTTCACCGTCTTTGCAATCACGCGAAAAATGAATTCGCTGTGTCCGGCTGTGATCACGCTGTCGGCTGCCATGCCAACTTCGGTTACCGCGCGGCCGTTGACTTTGGTGCCGTTGGTCGAACCGAGGTCACGAACACCGGCCTTCGCACCATCCCACAAAACCTCGAAGTGCGCACGCGACAATCCGTTGTCGTTCACCTGGATGTCGGCGGATGCATCGCGGCCAATCACGGTGCGTGGCTTGGTGAGCAGGTAGCGTTGGCCGGCGACCTCGAGCGATGGAGTCCACTCCACCGAAACCGCGGCGGTGTTCGAAGTGACGCGCACCTGGCCGAGGTTGAGCGAGCCATCCTCAGCGACATTGATCACGAGGCCGGCACCGAACTGAAACTTCTGGCGCTGAGCGTGACGGGTGGCTTGATCGTTGAGTTCAAAGAGCAGAGTCTCACCGAGCGTCTGCATGCGCTTGAAGTCGGCGTGTGAAAGATAAACGGTGTAAGAGTTTGGGGCCAGGATGCGGTCGCGCGAAACGATGCTCGCTTTCGAATCCATTTCGCCACGGATGGCTGCCGAAATCTCGATCGGCTGCAACTCGCTCTTGAAGGTCTTGCTGAACGCACCGGTCACGATGCGTTCGAGGCCCTTCTCAAAGCTGTCTAAAATGCCCACGGATTCCTTCAGGTTTATTCGGTCTTCAGTTTAACCTTTGCCCACCGTTTAGCCGGCGATGGCGGCCACTGACCGACTCTGGTAATCTCGTCTAGTTGCCGCCCTCTAGGCGGCTAACGCGCGAGTGGCGAAATGGCAGACGCGCTGGCTTCAGGTGCCAGTGCCTTCACGGGCGTGCGGGTTCAAGTCCCGCCTCGCGCACCAGCAGGTTATAGGTTTGAGCCTATGAACTTCGAACAGGCCGATCCGGCGATCAAAGCACTCCTTAGCGACTACTTCGACTTGATGCACCATCAAGACATGAGCCTCTTTGACCGCGTCTTTCACAAAAACTCTTGCCTCTACTCCGCTCAGGGCGGCGTCGTTTCGCTTCGTCCATACGAGGTCTATAAAGAGGTAATCGCCAATCGCGAGTCACCGGCCTCTCTCGGCAATGCCCGTCGCGACCAGGTGCTCGACTTCGATCAGGTTTCCGACACCTTGGCCTGGGTCAAGGTTCAGCTCGAGATGTTTGGCGGCGTAATG
>JACCDQ011273577.1_pt1 | contig 13606 bp, 11 predicted proteins | sample 7446031 | NCBI WGS metagenome assembly JACCDQ01 (sample SAMN15323442, study PRJNA562643) | freshwater metagenome | isolation source: river surface water | place: USA:Blue River Watershed | collected 2017-08-17 | reverse complement strand
TACTTGGGTAAAACCGTGCAGGTGATCCCGCACATTACCGACGAGATCAAGCACCTGGTCAAACGGGGTGCCGAAGGCGCCGACGTGGCGCTGGTCGAAGTGGGCGGTACTGTGGGCGATATCGAATCGCTGCCGTTCCTCGAGGCGATCCGCCAGATGGGTATCGAGGAAGGCCGTAATAATGTCTGTTACATCCACCTGACGCTGCTGCCGTGGATCCCCACCGCCGGTGAGCTGAAGACTAAGCCGACCCAGCACTCGGTGAAAGAACTGCGCGAAATCGGTATCCAGCCCGATGTGCTGCTGTGCCGGGCCGACCGTGAGATCCCCGTGGAAGAGCGCCGCAAGATTGCGCTGTTCTGTAATGTGGCGCCGGAAGCCGTGATCGAGGCGCTGGACGCCGATTCGATCTACAAGATCCCGGCCATGCTGCATAACCAGATGCTCGACGAGATCGTCTGCCACAAGCTGGCCTTGCTGGCCCGTGCGGCCGACCTGTCGGTGTGGAACAAGCTGGTCCACTCGCTGGAAAACCCGGAACGATTTGTTGATGTGGCCTTTGTGGGCAAGTACGTTGATCTGACCGAGTCGTATAAGTCGCTGATCGAGGCGCTGGTGCATGCCGGGATCCAGACGCACGCCAAGGTGCGGATCCATTATCTGGATTCGGAAGACCTGGAGCGTAACGGCTGTGATGCGCTCAAGGATATGGATGCCATTCTGGTGCCGGGCGGCTTTGGTAAGCGCGGTACCGAGGGCAAGATCGCGGCGATCCGCTTTGCCCGTGAGAACAAGATTCCGTACCTGGGTATCTGCCTGGGTATGCAGCTGGCCGTGGTGGAATACGCTCGCGATGTGGCCGGCATGAAGGATGCGCACTCGACCGAGTTCGACCCGGGGTCGCCGTTCCCGGTGATCGGCCTGATTACCGAGTGGAAGGATCGCTCGGGCAAGATGGAACAGCGCAGCGAGGATTCCGATCTGGGCGGCACGATGCGTCTGGGTGGCCAACTCTGCCAGCTGAAGCCGGATTCGCTGGCGCGCGAGATCTACGGCGCCGACGAGATTACCGAGCGCCACCGCCATCGCTACGAAGTGAACAACACGCTGCTCTCCAAACTGGAAGACGCGGGCCTGGTCGTTGCCGGCCGCGCGCCGGTGACCGACCTGTGCGAAATGGTCGAGCTGCCAAAGAACGTGCACCCGTGGTTTGTAGGTTGCCAGTTCCACCCGGAGTTCACGTCGAACCCGCGTCAGGGCCACCCGCTGTTCACGGCCTACGTCAATGCGGCCGTGGCACACCAGGATACGACTGGTGTGCGTAAACAGGCCCGGGCGAAGGCAGAGGCCAACGCATGAAGCTCGCCGGCTTTGAAGTCACCGACACCTCGCCCTTCTTTCTGATCGCAGGGCCTTGCGTGATCGAATCCGAGCAGCTGTGCCTGGATGTGGCCGGTCGTATGAAGGAACTGACGACCCAGCTGGGGATTCCGTACATTTTCAAGGCCAGCTTTGATAAAGCCAACCGCAGTTCGGGTAAGTCGTTCCGTGGCCCGGGTCGTGATGGCGGTCTGGCGATTCTGACCAAAGTCCGCGAACAGATCGGTGTGCCCGTACTGACCGATGTGCACGATATCGACGACATCGCCCCGGCCGCTGCTGTGGTGGATGTACTGCAGACGCCGGCCTTTCTGTGCCGGCAGACCGATTTCATCGCTGCCTGCGCGGCCAGCGGCAAGCCCGTGAATATCAAGAAGGGCCAGTTCCTGGCGCCGACCGATATGCAGAACGTGGTGGATAAAGCGCGTGATGCGGCTAAAGAGGCTGGCGTGACTGACGACACCATCATGGTCTGTGAGCGCGGCGCCTCGTTTGGCTATAACAATCTGGTCTCCGATATGCGCTCGCTGGCGATCATGCGCCGTACCGGCTGCCCGGTGGTGTTTGATGCCACGCACTCGGTGCAGTTGCCGGGTGGGCAGGGCAGTTCGTCGGGTGGTCAGCGCGAGTTCGTGCCGGTTCTGGCGCGCGCCGCTGTTGCCACCGGTATCCATGGCCTGTTCATGGAGACGCACCCGGATCCTTCTAAAGCATTGTCCGATGGCCCGAATGCCTGGCCGCTCGACAAGATGCCGCAGCTGTTGAAGCACCTCAAGACCCTTGACCAGGCAGTCAAGGAAGCCCGTATGTTTGACCTCGTTTGATTCATTGATAGACACACATAAAGAAAGGCCTAACCGATATGAGCGCCATTGTTGACATCATCGCCCGTGAGATTCTGGATTCGCGTGGTAACCCGACTGTAGAAGCCGACGTCCTGCTGGAATCCGGCGTGATGGGTCGTGCCGCAGTACCTTCGGGTGCTTCGACCGGTTCGCGTGAAGCCATTGAGCTGCGTGACGGCGACGGTAGCCGTTACCTGGGTAAGGGCGTGATGCGCGCCGTCGAGAACGTCAACACCGAAATCAGCGAAGCGCTGATCGGTCTGGATGCTCAGGAGCAGGCCTTCATCGACAAGACGCTGATCGATCTGGACGGCACCGACAACAAGGCCCGCCTGGGCGCCAACGCGCTGCTGGCCGTATCGATGGCCGTGGCCAAGGCCGCTGCCGAAGAATCGGGTCTGCCGCTCTACCGTTACTTTGGTGGTGCTGGCCAGATGTCGCTGCCGGTGCCGATGATGAACATCATCAACGGGGGCGAGCACGCCAACAACAGCCTCGACATCCAGGAATTCATGATCATGCCGGTGGGTGTGACCTCGTTCCGCGAAGCACTGCGTTGTGGCGCCGAAATCTTCCATGCACTGAAGAAGCTGCTGGATAAGAACGGCCACTCGACTGCAGTGGGTGATGAAGGTGGTTTTGCGCCGAATCTGGGTAGCCATGCCGAAGCCCTGGAAGTGATCATGCAGGCGATCCAGAATGCCGGGTATGTGCCGGGCAAGGATGTGCTGCTGGCGCTGGACTGTGCGGCTTCCGAGTTCTACAAGGATGGCAAGTACCACCTGTCGGGCGAAGGACTGCAACTGACCTCGGCCCAGTTCGTCGATTATCTGGCCACGCTGTGCGACAAGTTCCCGATCGTGTCGATTGAAGACGGTATGTCGGAAGCCGACTGGGATGGCTGGAAGCTGCTGACCGATCGCCTGGGCAAGAAGGTGCAGATCGTGGGTGACGATGTGTTCGTGACCAACACGCGCATATTCAAGGAAGGCATCCAGAAGGGCATTGGTAACTCGATCCTGATCAAGATCAACCAGATCGGTACGCTGTCTGAGACCTTCGCCGCTATTGAGATGGCCAAGCGCGCCGGTTACACGGCCGTGATTTCGCACCGTTCGGGCGAAACCGAAGATTCGACGATTGCCGATATCGCCGTGGGCCTCAATGCCGGCCAGATCAAGACCGGTTCGCTGTCGCGTTCGGACCGTATCGCCAAGTACAACCAGCTGCTGCGTATTGAAGAAGATCTGGGTGATACCGCCACCTACCCGGGTCGTGAAACCTTCTACAACCTGCGTTAACCCGTAGCTCGGTTTCTCGCATGCGTCCTTCAACCGCCATCCTGCTGGGTCTGGCTGTGGTGATCCAGTACCCGCTCTGGCTGGGTAAGGGTGGCTGGCTGAAGGTATGGGAGAGCGACCGGCAGTTGCGCCAGCAGCGCGAAACCAATCGCCAGCTGGAACTGCGTAACGCCGGTCTGGAAGCCGAAACCCGTAACCTCAAGTCGGGTCTGGAAGCCGTTGAAGAACGCGCCCGCTATGAGCTGGGCATGATCAAGGCTGACGAAGTGTTCTATCAGTTACCCAAGCGTGCGGCCGCCCAGGCCGATGCACCGCCAGCCGCTGCTGCGGCACCCACAAAAGATTCAAAGGAAACCCCATGAGCGGACTTGTCCATCGCAATACGGTTGTGACGCTGGATTACAGCGTGACGGATTCGGATGGCCAGGTGGTAGACGATGGCCGCAACCCGATCCGTTATCTGCACGGGGGCTACGGCGATATCTTCGATCGCATCGAAGAGACGCTGGAAGGCAAGCACGTGGGCGATTCGGTGACGGTCAAGCTGCAACCGGATGAGGCTTATGGCGATTACGACCCCGAGCTGGTGCAGATTGAACCGGCATCGCGATTGCCCAAGGAAGTGAAGGTGGGCATGCAGTTCGAAGGCGCCCCTGAGGGTGCTGATGAAGATGATGTGGTGATCTACCGCGTCACTGATATTGCCGATGGCAAGGTGGTGATGGATGGTAACCATCCGCTGGCGGGCATGTCGCTGGTGTTTACCTGTACGGTGCGCGATGTGCGTCCGGCCACGGCAGATGAGCTAGAAGACGAGACGGTCGGCGAAGACGACGACAGCGAGGGCACGGCCCCGGTCATCCACTAAGGCTATTTACCGGCCGCTGCTGCCGCTGTTGGTGTGCCGCTTTCAGGCGGCAAGGGCAGCGTCGTTGGCTCCTTCGGTGCGGGCTCGGCGGGCGGCATGTTGTCCAGGCTCAGTGGCGGCCAGGGAAATGATTCGAACTTGAATTCGGTGCGGCGTACCGGGTCGTTGCCGGCCTTGTCGTTACGCTCAATCCGCACCTCGACCCACCCCTGCTGGAGCGCACCGTAGGTTTCGACGCGTGTGAAGTTCTGATACGGCAGGTTGTTGGCGGGGTTGATCAGCGGGTGATCGATGCGGTGCACGCCGCCGCCGCCATGCACCAGCAGCACCTGCCCCGGAAAGGTGGCGGTTTCGGTCTTGAGCAGATCGAGTAGGGAGACATAGCCGCGTGACGGCTCGGAGACGCCGGGTTGGGCAAATTCCGGATCACCGTACATTACGATGACGAGCATGCTCATCTGACTTTCGACCGCCTTGGCAAAGGCCGCGCTCAACCAAGCAAGGTTTGCGGTGCTGCGCTCGGTGAATTCGCTACTGGCGTCTTCATTGTCGCCCCGGTGGTTGTTGCTGCCGGTTACGCTCAGCGTGACAAAGAGCGCGGGGCCGGACTCCCAGCGCATCAGTTCCGGGTGTGCCGCTTGCCGGCTGAGCGGCAGGCTTGGGTCACCCAGGCTGCGGTCGCTCTGGTAGTAGGTTTTACGCAGCAGATTCAGGCGCTCTTCGGGGGCAAACTTGGCACAGAGTAACCAGTCGGCATCGCCCGGCACATAGAAGGTGGGCAACGGTGCTTTGGCAAAGACCGGGTAGGCCGCCAGTAGGGTGCTGTCCTGACAACCCTGTTCGGCGGACTTGATGCCACCGGTAAAGATGGCCAGCGATTCGTTCTTGTCGGCCATGTCATCCAGCATGCCCTTGAGATAGCCTTCGTGCTCGCGGGTCATGTAGACATCACCCAACAGACCAAAGCTCAGCAATTCGGCCAGCGCCGGTGCCGCGGGTAATGCCAGGCACAGGCCGGCCAGCCAGCCAGCGAGGCGGTGGGTGGGGCGTGTGTGGGCGGCGTGGGTCATGGCGGGTTAAAGATTCGGCTCAGGCTTCTTCATCTCGGGCTTTGTTCTTGAGCTGGTACAACAGGTCAAGGGCTTGCCGGGGGGTGAGGCTATCGGGGTCGAGTGCTGTCAGTTCGGCAATCAGGGGGTGTGGCGTTCGGGCATCGCGCTCGGGTTCGATGACCGCTGGCACGGCATCGGGCGCATCGAAGAAATCATTCTGCCCCAGATTGCCTTCAGTGGGTTGCTGGCGGACCGATTGCGATTCCAGCTCAAGCAGTGTGCGCCGCGCATCCCGGACCACCGCACTGGGGATACCGGCCAGCGAGGCCACTTCGATCCCGTAGCTCTGGTTAGCGGGGCCGGCTTGCACCCGGTGCATGAACACAATGCGGTCGTGATGTTCGACGGCATCGAGGTGCACGTTCTCGAGTTGCTTGAACTTTTCGCCCAGGCGAGTGAGTTCAAAGTAATGCGTGGCAAAGAGGGTCAGCGATTTATTCTGGCGCAACATCTGCCTGAGCACCGCCGAGGCGAGCGCAAGACCATCAAAGGTAGAGGTACCCCGGCCGATTTCATCCATGAGCACCAGGCTGCGCTCGTCGGCCTGATTGAGGATGGCGGCGGTTTCGGTCATCTCGACCATGAAGGTCGAGCGGCCCGAAGCCAGATCGTCCGACGCGCCAATACGGGTGAAGAGCGCGTTAATGCGGCCGATACGGGCCGAGGTAGCCGGCACATACGAGCCGATGCGGGCCAGGAGCACGATGAGCGCGGTCTGGCGCATATAGGTCGACTTACCGCCCATGTTGGGGCCGGTGATCAGCAGACACTGACGATCCGGATGCAGGCGCGTGTCGTTATCGACAAAGGATTGACCCGCCTTCTGCAAGGCCTGTTCCACCACCGGGTGACGGCCTTCGCAGATGTCGATTTCCGGAATGGGGCTGAATACCGGGCGACACCAGTTTCGTTCCAGCGCGGTGATGGCGAAGCTGCCGACCAGATCGAGTTCGGCCACATCGGTGGCCAGCGTTTTGAGGGCAATGACATCGGCCTGCAGTTGCTGCAGCAGGTCATCGTAGAGCAGCTTTTCACGGCCGAGTGCGCGGTCCTGGGCGGAGAGCGCCTTGTCTTCGAAGGTCTTGAGTTCGGGGGTGATGTAACGTTCGGCGTTCTTGAGTGTCTGCCGCCGCCGGTAGTGCTCCGGCACTTTACCGGATTGCGCCTGAGAGACTTCGATATAGAAACCATGCACGCGGTTGTATTCAACCTTGAGCGTGGGGATGCCGGTCGCCTCGCGCTCACGCGCTTCGAGCTCGAGCAGAAAGTCGCCGCAGTGGGTCTGGATGTTACGAAGCTCGTCGAGTTCGCTATCAAAGCCATCGGCCATAACGCCGCCGTCACGGATGTGGACGGCGGGTTCCGGGCGAATGGCGCGGGTGAGCATGTCGCCGAGCCGCGCAGGGATGGCCGGATCGGTCAGTCGGGCAGAAAGTGCAGCGAGGGCGTCGCTATCGATCGCCTGTTGCAGGAGTGGATGGAGTAACGCGGCAAGCGCTGGCCACTGCAGCAGCGTGTCACGCAGGCTGGCCAGTTCACGCGGACGTACTGACAGCAGGCCGATGCGCCCGGCAATGCGCTCGATGTCGCAGAAGCCGTTGAGTAGGGTGCGTAGCTGTGCCAGCAGATCCTGCCGGTTGAGCAGGGTGTCGATGATACGGTGGCGGCAATCGGGCAACCGGTCTTCTGCCGATGGGTGGTGCAAGGCATGACGCAGTGCGCGCGAGCCCATGGCGGTGCAGGTGCTGTCTAGGATGCTGAAGAGCGTGGTGGTGTCGGCGCCGGGCTGGGTGGCCAGTCGTAGCGATTCGGTGAGCTCCAGATTGCGCCGGGTGATGCCGTCCATGCGCAGGTACTGGTTGGGACGTTCGACTTCGAGTGCGCTGAGGCCAAGCATCTCGGCCTTACGCAATTGCGTGGCCTGAATGTAGTCGAGCAGCGCGCTTGCGGCGGCCAGCGCCGGTTGATCATCGCTCGGCTCGACCCCGAATGCGCTCAGGGCGCTGACTTTGAGTGCACCACAGAGCGTACGGTTGCCGCTCTCCGCATCGAAGAGCCAGTCGGCCCGACGCAGGGCTTTGCCGAGGCTGTCGGACCACTCGGCGCTATCAGGAATCAGGATTTCGGCCGGGTCGATGCGACCAAGCAGCGCACCGAGTTGCTCTCGGGCAATTTCACCCAGGGTGATGCGGCCCGCAGCGAGTGCTACCCAGGCAGCGCCGATGCGCGCGCCGGCCGGGTAGAGCGCCATGAGATGGTTCTCCCGGCGTTCATCCATGAGCGCGGCGTCACTGACAGTGCCGGGGGTGACGATACGGGAGATGGCCCGTTCGACGGGGCCCTTGGCAGTGGCAGGGTCGCCGATCTGTTCGCAGATGGCCACCGATTCGCCGGCTTTGACGAGGCGAGCGATGTACTGGTCCGCCGCATGAAAAGGCACGCCCGCCATGCGGATGGGTTCGCCATTGGATTGGCCGCGGCTGGTCAGCGTGATGTCGAGCAGCCGGGCGGCCTTGACGGCATCATCGAAAAACAACTCGTAGAAGTCGCCCATCCGGTAGAAGAGCAGCGTCTCCGGTACCGTTGCCTTGATGGCCAGAAACTGGCGCATCATCGGCGTATGCGATGCGTGAGGATCAGTGGCGTCGGCAGCGGTTTTCTTGCTCATTGCGCGAACACCCCGTGACGTGTATCAGGCCTTGGGCTGGTGCTTCTGGATGGTCTGCAGGAGCGGGGCGTGCACCTTGGGGGTGCCGGCCACGAGGTCGCCGGTATGCAGGTAGTTGCTGTTGCCGTCGAGATCGGTGACAAAGCCACCGGCCTCCAGAATCATCAGCGTCCCAGCGGCAATATCCCAGGGCGAAAGGCCGAATTCCCAGAAGCCATCCAGGCGGCCGGCGGCAACGTAGGCCAGATCCAGCGAGGCAGCGCCCGGGCGACGCATGCCGGCAGTTTTTTCGGTCAGTTCGCGGAAGGCACCCATGTAGGCATCGACGCGATCGAAAACCCGATAGGGAAAGCCGGTGCCGATGAGCGAATCCGCGAGGCGGTCGGCGCGGCTCACGCGCACACGACGGTCGTTGAGAAACGCGCCGCGGCCTTTGCTGGCGGTAAAGAGTTCGTTACGGATCGGATCGTAAATGACGCCATGCGCAACCTGGCCTTCCTGGGCCAGCGCGATCGAGATGGCGTATTGCGGAAAACCGTGGATGAAGTTGGTGGTGCCATCGAGCGGGTCGATGATCCATTCGAATTCCGATTTGCCCGGGGTCTTGCCGGTTTCTTCCGCTAGAATGCCGTGGCTCGGATAGGCTTCGAGCAGGATTTCCTTGGTGGCATCCTCGGCAGCGCGATCGATCTGAGTGACATAGTCGCTCTGGCCTTTGCGGGCGACCTGCAGGTTGTCGAGTTCGAGCGCGGCTCGGTTGATGATCTGGCCGGCACGACGTGCGGCCTTGACGGCAACGTTGAGAAAGGGATGCATATCAGGGACACAGAGCAAGTGGCGGACCACACTGGTTCGCCGTAATGCGCGTATTGTACCTGCTGGCCGCCAACCGGTCGATATTGCGGGCGGGATCACAGACGAAGGTAGAGGCGAAGGTAGGTAGGGATTTGAGTACGGATTTATCACGCGAAAACGGACACGACAGCGAGCGCGATAATCGCGTGGGGGATGGGGCGATGTTTCTCGAGCGTCAGCGCATTGTGCTATGCCGACCGTCGCACCCGGGCAACATCGGCGCTGTGGCGCGTGCCATGAAAACCATGGGGCTATCGCACGGGGCACAACTGGTACTGGTCAACCCGCTGTGCGACATCAATGAGGTGGCGGTCCGTCGAGCCTCCGGGGCGGCCGATCTGCTGGCGGGATGCCGCATCGTGCAGACGTTGCCGGAGGCGCTGAGCGGGTGTGTGGGCGTGTACGGCATGACGGTGCGGGCGCGCGAGCTGGGACCGGTACCAATGGCACCGCGTGCGGCGGTGATTGAGGCGCACACCCGCTGGCAGACGGATGCCGGGGCGTCGGCCTTTGTCTTTGGCAATGAAACGAACGGGCTCACGAACGAGGAGCTGCAACACTGCCGGGCCGAGGTGAGCATTCCGACCAATGCGGACTATGGCTCGCTCAATCTGGCGGCGGCGGTGCAGATCATGACCTACCTGCTGCGTGAGCAGGCGGGGGTGGCGCAGCCGAACAGCGCAGCGACGCGTTATGCCTCGCCTTTGGCGACGTCGGATGCGGTCGAGGGCTTTTACAGCCAGCTGGAGGCAGCGCTGGTGGCTGCCGGATTCCATGATCCGGCCCGGCCGCGCCGTCTGATGGCCAAGATCCGCCGCATATTCGAGCGCACACGGCTGGAAGCGGACGAGGTCAATATCCTGCGCGGTATTGTGGGTGCGCTTGTCGCGCCGGTGCCGGGCCGGAAGGTTGATTAAAAAACTCAGGATTAGTACAATTCGAGTCAGAATCCACAGCAGTGCCGTGGCAGTAACACAACCCGTAATTAGCTTTAAAACATAAAGTTAGCGACCAATGTTTAAGTCCATTCGTGAAGATATCCGGTCGATTTTCGATCGCGATCCGGCAGCGCGTTCCACCTTGGAAATCGTGACGTGCTATCCGGGTGTGCACGCGATGATGTTTCACCGGCTGGCGCACAAGCTGTGGCAGTGGCATCTGTATTGGCTGGCGCGCTTTGTGTCGCATTTGTCGCGTTTTCTGACCGGAATCGAAATTCATCCCGGGGCGACCATCGGCCGCCGGTTCTTTATCGACCATGGTATGGGGGTTGTGATCGGCGAGACGGCCATCATCGAAGACGATGTGACGATCTATCACGGGGTCACGCTGGGCGGTACCAGCTGGAACAAGGGGCGCCGGCATCCGACGCTGCAAAACGGCGTCGTCATCGGGGCGGGCGCCAAGGTGCTGGGGCCGATTACCATTGGCGCCGGTGCCCGTGTGGGCAGTGATGCCGTGGTGGTGAAGGATGTCCCGGCCGGGGCAACGGCTGTCGGCAACCCGGCGCGGATTATCGAGAACGAGAAGCCCCAAACTGATGCCGGCCAGCAGGGGGCTAAAGCCGGCTTTGCCGCCTACGCGATCAACAAGGATGCGGCGGATCCCTACGCCAAAGCGCTGCATGCTTTGCTGGAGCACGCTGCCGAGACCGATCAGCGGCTGGAGCAGCTGCTCAAGCAGCTCGAGGCATCGGGGGTGCCTGTGGCCGAGGCGCAGGCTGTGGCCGACAAGTTTGATCCGAAATACCTGAGCAAAATAGTTGACTAATCAGGTCGACCTCCTTATAGTTGATAAAAATACTTGGATATAAGGGTCGAGAGTCATCTGATTCCGCACCCATCCTCAGCAGGAGCCTGATATGAGATTGACGACCAAAGGCCGCTTTGCGGTCACTGCCATGATAGATCTTGGCCTCAATGGGGGCGAGCGTCCGGTGACGTTATCCGCCATCAGCGAGCGTCAGAACATTTCGCTGTCGTACCTGGAGCAGCTGTTTGCCAAGCTACGCCGTCACAACATTGTGGAAAGTGTGCGCGGGCCGGGCGGTGGTTACTGCCTGGGTCGGCATGCCGCCGAGATTACTGTCGCTGATGTGATCATCGCCGTGGATGAACCACTGGATGCCACGCAGTGCGGTGGCCGCGAGAACTGCAAGTCGGAGCATCGCTGCATGACCCATGATCTGTGGTCGACGCTCAATCACAAGATGCTCGATTACCTGGCGTCGGTCAGCCTCGCCGAGCTGGTGGATAAGCAGCGCGCCCGCGTGGCGGCACAGGCTCATGAAGTGCCCAAGACCGTTTCCTTCAATGTAGCGCAGGCTGCCTGAGCCCGTCGATTGGCATCATGAGCGCGCCGCTGTATCTCGATCACAACGCGACCACCCCGGTGGATCCGGTGGTGCTCGACGCCATGTTGCCGTTTCTGACGGCCCAGTTTGCCAATCCGTCGGCGACGTATGAGAGCGGACGTCTGGCGCGCCGGGCCATCGAACAGGCCCGCGACCAGGTGGCGGCAGCCGTGGATGCCGATCCGTCGGAAGTCATTTTTACCGCCAGCGGTAGCGAAGCCAATAACCTGCTGATTCAGGGTCTGGTCCGTGCCCACCGGGCTGAAACCGGTACGGCGGTTAGCCTGACGTGTGCCGCTACGGAGCACCCCTGTGTGCAGGCGCCCATGCGCGCACTGCAGGGCGAGGGCTGTTCGTTCTGCGAACTGGACGTCGATGGGGATGGGCGGGTGAGTCCACAGGCTATGGCATCGTGTCCGGCAACGACAACGCTGGCATCGGTGATGCTGGCCAATAACGAAACCGGGGTGGTGCAACCCGTATCGGCGTTGGCCGAATCTTTTAAGGCATCGCATGCGGGCTGGTTTCATACCGATGCGGTGCAGGCTTTCGGCAAGCATCCCTTGAGCTTTCGCCAGTTGCAGGCGCGTGGTGTGAGTGCGCTGACCATTTCCGGGCATAAGGTGGCCGGTCCCAAGGGGGCCGCGGCGCTGATCCGTGATCGTGCACTGCCGTTACAGCCGCTGATCTATGGTGGCGGGCAGGAAGCGGGCTTGCGTTCGGGCACCGAGAATGTGGCAGCGATTGTCGGCCTGGGTCTGGCGTGTGAACGCGCGGCCGCTGATCTGGAACACCGGATGCAGCAGGCACGTGCCGCTCAGACGGCGCTCGAGCAGGCGCTGCGTCAACGGGGTGCTGTGATTTTCGGGGCGGGGGCGGAGCGCCTGCCCAATACGACCTATGCCGCGTTTCCCGGGTTAGATGGTGAGACGCTGGTCTCGTTACTGGATCGCCAGCATGTGGCGATTTCGAGCGGGGCGGCCTGTGGTTCGGGCAAGGCGGGTGTGTCAGCCGTGTTGACGGCGATGGGGGTTGATCCGGTACTGGCCAAGGGCGCGATCCGGATCAGTCTGGGCATGATGTCGCATGCCGCAAGTGATCAGCAGACAGTGGCGCGTTTCATCGCGCAACTGGATGTGGTGTTAAGTCAGCTGCAGCGCTTTGCCGCGGTGGCCTGACGTTTTACTCTGGAGTCTGAAATGAAGTTCCCTGTCTATCTGGATTATTCGGCAACCACCCCCATCGACCCGCGCGTGGTCGAGGCGATGCTGCCCTATCTGACCGAGAGGTTCGGTAATCCTGCGTCGCGTTCGCACCAGTACGGCTGGGAGGCTGAGGCGGCGGTGGAGAATGCGCGTGCCGAAGTGGCAGCGCTGGTCAATGCCGACCCCAAGGAAATCGTCTGGACATCGGGTGCGACCGAAGCCAACAACCTGGCGATCAAGGGCGCGGCCAATTTCTACCAGAGCAAGGGTAAGCACCTGATCACGGTGAAGACCGAGCACAAGGCCGTGCTCGATACGATGCGCGAGCTCGAGCGTCAGGGCTTTGAAGTGACCTATCTGGATGTGCTGCCCAACGGCCTGGTTGATATGGCGGCGCTTGAAGCCGCACTGCGCCCGGACACGATTCTGGTGTCGATTATGGCGGTGAACAACGAGATCGGTGTGATTCAACCGATCGCCGAGATCGGTGAGCTGCTGCGGAGCAAGGGCATTCTGTTTCACGTCGATGCCGCGCAGGCGACCGGCAAGATTGATATCGATCTGAGCAAACTTAAAGTTGATCTGATGAGTTTCTCGGCGCACAAGACCTATGGTCCGAAGGGCATTGGTGCACTGTATGTACGTCGTAAGCCACGCGTCCGCCTGGAAGCCCAGATGCATGGCGGTGGCCATGAGCGCGGTATGCGCTCGGGTACGCTGGCGACCTTCCTGATCGTGGGTATGGGTGAAGCATTCCGTCTGGCCCGTCTGGAGATGAAGGCCGAGAACGAGCGCATCCGTGCGCTGCGCGATCGCCTGTTCAAGGGCCTGTCGGACCTGCCGGAGATATATGTGAATGGTGATCTGGAACACCGGGTGCCGCACAACCTGAATATCAGTTTTGCGTATGTGGAAGGCGAGTCGCTGATGATGGCGGTGAAGGATATTGCCGTGTCGTCGGGTTCGGCCTGTACCTCGGCTTCGCTGGAGCCCTCGTACGTTTTGCGTGCGCTCGGTCT
>JACCDQ011425896.1_pt1 | contig 13609 bp, 14 predicted proteins | sample 7446031 | NCBI WGS metagenome assembly JACCDQ01 (sample SAMN15323442, study PRJNA562643) | freshwater metagenome | isolation source: river surface water | place: USA:Blue River Watershed | collected 2017-08-17 | reverse complement strand
CAGCAGATCTGGGGCATCGTCTGGGGCGTGGCCGGCTTCGTCGCGCTGGTCGCCGGCGTTCTGTGGGGCGCTCGCAATGGCGTGCAGTTCTCGCTGACCTTTGTTGCGCTGAAGGCGCTGCCGGTGCTGATCCTCGGCGGCTTCACGTCGGTGCCGGGCGCGATCGTCGGCGGCCTGATCATCGGTGCGTCGGAGAAGCTGGCCGAGGTCTATCTCGGCCCCTTCGTCGGCGGCGGCATCGAGGGCTGGTTCCCGTACGTGCTCGCGCTGATGTTCCTGCTAGTGCGGCCGGAAGGGCTGTTCGGCGAAAAAATCATCCGGAGGATTTGACCCATGCTGTACCGCGAAGCCGGACAATTCAAGGCCAGCTATGCCGCCGACGGGCAGATACTCCCGATCCGCCAGGACCGCGTCGCGATCGCGCTGCTGCTCGCATTCGCGTTCCTGCTGGTGCCGCAGCTGGCCTCCCCCTACTTCTTTTCGGCGATCCTGATTCCTTTCCTGATCTTTTCGCTGGCTTCGCTCGGCCAGAACATCCTGACCGGCTATGCGGGCCAGCTGTCGCTGGGCTCGGCCGCATTCATGGCCGTCGGCGCGTTTGCGTCGTACAACTTCGTGCTGCGCATCCCGGGCATGCCGCTGCTGGTCGCTTTCGCCCTTGGCGGCCTGTGCGCGGCGGCGGTCGGCATGCTGTTTGGGCTGCCATCGCTGCGCGTGCGCGGCTTCTATCTCGCCGCATCGACCTTGGCCACGCAATTCTTCGTGGTGTGGGCGCTGACCAAGGTGCGCTGGTTCACGAACTACAGTTCGTCGGGCGTGATCACCGCGCAGCGCATCGAGATCCTCGGCTTCGAATTCGACACGCCGGCAGCGAAGTACCTGCTGGTGCTGGGCATCGTCTGCGTGCTGGCGCTGGCGGCGAAGAACCTGGTGCGCTCCAACATCGGCCGCTGCTGGATGGCAGTGCGCGACATGGACGTGGCCGCCGAGGTGATCGGCATACGGCTGATGCACACCAAGCTGCTCGCGTTCGCGGTGAGTTCGTTCTACTGCGGCGTGGCCGGCGCGCTGTATGCGTATGCCTACCTCGGCACCGTGGAGCCGGAGGCCTACAGCCTCGACCTGTCGTTCCGCATCCTGTTCATGGTGATCATCGGCGGCCTCGGCTCGGTGCTCGGCTCCTTCCTCGGCGCAGCCTTCATCGTGCTGCTGCCCATCGTGCTGAACAATCTCGCGCATGTGCTGCAGATCTCGACCGCAGTCGCGTCGAACCTGGAGCTGATGGTATTCGGCGCGCTGATCATATTTTTCCTGATCGTCGAACCGCACGGGCTTGCGCGCCTGTGGCAAATCGCGAAAGAGAAATTGCGGCTGTGGCCTTTCCCGCATTGAACCGAGCAAGGAACAACAAGGAGGAAACCATGAAACTGATCAGATCCCTGCTGCTGGGCGCCGCATTGCTGGCGTCTTCCAGCCTCGCACTGGCACAGGAGCAGTATGTGCCGCTGCTGTCGTACCGCGTCGGTCCGTACGGATCGAACGGCACCTCGTTCTTCGGCGGCATGATCGACTACATGAACCTGGTGAACCAGAGCGGCGGCATCAATGGCGTGAAGCTGACCTGGGAAGAGTGCGAGACCGAATACAACCCGTCGCGCGGCGTCGAGTGCTATGAGCGACTGAAGAGCAAGAACGGCGGCGCGGCGATCGTCGAACCGCTGTCGACCGGCATCGCGTACGGCATCCTCGACCGCGTCGGCAAGGACAAGATCCCGATGACGACGCTCGGCTACGGCCGTTCCGACGCCGCCAACGGCAAGGTGTTCCCGTATGTGTTCCCGCTGATTACCACGTACTGGAACCAGGCGGCCGCGATGGTGGTGTACCTCGGCGAGAAGTCCGGCGGCATGGACAAGCTCAAGGGAAAGAAGATCGTCCACCTGTACCACGACTCCGCCTACGGCAAGGAGCCGCTGCCGGTGCTCGAGGCCGAGGCCGCGAAATGGGGCTTTGAACTGGTGAAGATACCGATCACGCCGCCGGGCAACGAGCAGCAGTCGCAGTGGCTGCAGATCCGCCAGGCGAATCCCGACTACGTGATCATGTGGACCTTCGGCGTGATGAGCGCGGTGGGACTGAAGACCGCGCAGCGCAACGGCTTCCCGCGCGAGAAGATTCTCGGCGTCTGGTGGGCCGGCTCCGAGGAAGACACCGAACCGGCCGGCGAAGCGGCGAAGGGCTTCTCGACGATGAGCTTCACGACGCCGGGCGAGTTCCCGCTGCTCGACGAGATCCGTACCAAGCTCTACAAGAACGGCAAGGGCAACCTGAAGGAGCTGGATCGCGTCGGCAACGTGATGTACACGCGAGGCATCGCAGCGGCGGTGATGATGGTCGAGGCGATGCGCAAGGCGCAGTCCAAATATGGCAAGGGCAAAGTGCTGACCGGCGAGCAGATGCGCTGGGGCCTCGAGAACCTGAGCATCGACCGCGCGCGGCAGAAGGAGCTCGGTGTCGAGGACATGTTCCCGCCGGTGAAGACCTCGTGCGACGACCATGAAGGCTCGGGCGCAGTGAAGGTCGTGCAGTGGGACGGCAAGAAGTGGGTCGCGCTGTCGAAGAACTGGATCACCGGCGACAAGGCACTGGTGCGCCGGCTGCTCGAGGAATCGTCTGCGGCATATGCGAAGGAGAAGGGGATTACGCCGGCGTGCATGAAGTGAGCGCCACCCCTTGAAGACACTGGACCCCGGCTTGCGCCGGGGTGACGATTTGACGGGCAGCGACTCTTGAAACGTCATCCCGGCGCAGGCCGGGATCCAGCGACTTTCCTCGCTGATCCAGTAAACACGAATGACATGACGACCCCCTCCATCCTCACCGTCAACAACATCGAGGTCATCTACGACCACGTGATCCTCGTGCTGAAAGGCGTGTCGCTGTCCGTCCCGCGCGGGAAGATTGTCGCGCTGATGGGCGCGAACGGCGCCGGCAAGTCGACCACGCTGAAGTCAATCTCAACCCTGCTGCGGGGCGAGCGCGGCGACGTCACCAAGGGCAGCATCGAATTCAACGGCGACCGCATCGACCAGCTGACCCCGAACGAGCTGGTGCGCCGCGGACTGTCGCAGGTGATGGAGGGCCGGCACTGCTTCGGCCACCTGACGATCGAGGAAAACCTGCTGACCGGCGCCTACACCCGGCAGCTGAGCCGCGCCGGATTGAAGGACGAGCTGGACAAGGTCTATCACTACTTCCCGCGGCTGAAGCAGCGGCGCGGTTCGCAGGCCGGCTACACCTCCGGCGGCGAACAGCAGATGTGCGCGATCGGCCGCGCGCTGATGGCCAAGCCGTCGATGATCCTGCTCGATGAGCCCTCGATGGGCTTGGCGCCGCAGATCGTCGAGGAGATTTTCGGCATTGTGCAGGACCTGAACAAGACCGAACAGGTGTCCTTCCTGCTGGCAGAACAGAACACGACGATCGCGCTGCGCTATGCGGACTTCGGTTACATCCTCGAGAACGGCCGCGTAGTGATGGAAGGCGCGGCGACGGATCTGGCCGCCAACGAGGACGTGAAGGAGTTCTACCTTGGCATGTCCGGCGCCGGCCGCACCAGTTTCCGCGACATGAAATTCTATCGACGCCGCAAGCGCTGGCTGGCGTGAGGAAAGCATGAGCAATCTCTACGACGCACTCGAGGCGCGCGATCCGTCCGCGCGCGAACAAGCGCTGCTGTCGGCGCTGCCTGCGCTGCTCGCGCGCGCAAAGCAGGCGCCGGGATGGGCAACGATACTGAAGGATGTCGATCCGCAGCAGATAAACAGCCGCGCCGCGCTCGCGCAGTTGCCGGTCACGCGCAAATCGTCGCTGAAGGAATTGCAGCAGGCCGCGCTGCCTTTTGGCGGACTGAACACGACGCCGGTCGGGCAGCTGTCGCGCATCTTCATGTCGCCAGGCCCGATCTTCGATCCCGAAGGTCGCGGTGGCGACTGGTGGCGCTATGCGCGACCTTTCCACGCACTGGGCGTGCGCGCCGGCGACCTGATCCAGAACTGCTTTGCCTACCATTTCACGCCGGCCGGCCTGATGGTCGAAGGCGGTGCCGCGCAACTCGGCTGCCCGGTGATCCCGGCCGGCATCGGCCAGACCGAAATGCAGGTCCAGGCGATGAGCCTGCTGAAGCCGCGCGCGTATGCGGGCACGCCGTCCTTCCTGAAGATCATCATCGAGAAGGCGCAGGAAATGGGCGCCGACATATCGTCGCTGCAGATGGCGCTGGTCGGCGCAGAAGCATTGCCGCCGTCGCTGCGCCAATGGCTGAACGATCATGGCGTGCCTTTCGTGCTGCAGACCTATGGCTCGGCTGACATCGGCAACATCGCGTACGAGACGCTCAGCGACGGCAAGGTGAACCCGGGCATGGTGCTCGACGAGAGCCTGCTGCTGGAGATCGTGCGCCCCGGCACCGGCGATCCGGTGCCCGGCGGCGAGGTCGGCGAGATCGTGATCACCTCGTTCAATCCGGACTATCCGCTGATCCGCTTCGCGACCGGCGACATGTCGGCGGTACTGCCCGGCGTATCGCCATGCGGTCGCACGAATACCCGCATCCGCGGCTGGCTCGGGCGTGCCGACCAGACCACCAAGGTCCGCGCAATGTTTGTCCATCCGTCGCAGGTGGCCGAGATCGCGCGTCGCCATCCTTTGATCGCGAAAGCGCGCCTGGTCGTCTCTGGCGAGATGGCGAACGACGAGATGACGCTGCAATGCGAGGTTGCGGATCCCGAAGCGTCGCGTGCCGAGATCGATGCCATCGTTGCCAGCATCCGCGACATCACCAAGCTGCGCGGCGATGTGAAGCTGCTGCCAATGGGCAGCCTGCCGAATGACGGCAAGGTAATCGAGGACGCCCGCAGTTATCAGTGATTCAGGAAGGCGATCGTCGGTCAGCAGGTTCCTGCGAATGACGAAAGCAATTGCCGGCTAGACCGGTCGATTGACGAACCCTTTTGCCCGGAAAGTCACTAGGAATACTCTGCTTTTAAGTAAGGAGTATTCCTATGTCCTCGCCCATCACCTCGCCACGCTTCGCCCCCGTACCCACAGTTAGTCCGCCTGCGCCCGTGATGCCGGCCAAGGCCGACAGCCAGGCCCAGCCGACCGATCTGCTGCTGATCACCAGCAGCACCGACTTTCCCCGCACCATGGAGTTGCTAAGTGCGGAGGCGGCCAGTGCCGGCATCCGCCTCGACACGATCTGTATCGAGGATCTGGACGGCTCGAATGCAGGCCAGAAAATGACCAGCCTGCATCGCACGATCGGCGAGCAGCTTGCCAGCGGCAAGTTGCACAGGGCAACCGCCATTTACCTTGCGCTGCATGGTTGCGCCACCCGGACGAACGCCGACATCGACGCCCGTCTCGAGCGGCAACCCGGCATCAGGGAGTTCATTTATTCGCTGGAGCAGGATCACGCAGCTGCGGCTGCCGGCTCCGCAGGGAGGACGCCGGCAGAGCAGGATGCCGACGGCGACGGCACGGTCTCCGATGCGGACAGTGAAGTCGGCGATGACGACGGCAGGGTCTCCAATGAGGACAGTGAATCCGGATCGGATGACGAGAAACAAGTCTTGCACATGATGTCTGCATGCGAGAACGCACTGCAGTTTCCCAGCACGCTGCTGTTAAAGGCAGCCCGGCACACTGCCCTGACGACGGAAGGCTTGCGGCCGGACTACCAGGGAACGATCTTCATCGGTGCCTGCGATGCGGGCGGGATGAAAGAACAGCTGGTCGGGAGCGGTGGCGACTATGTGGTCCTGAACGGAAAAAAATCCGGACTCTCACGCGATGCTGATCACTGCATGCTGGAGGTTATCGGCATGATGGCGGAGGCCCGACAGAAGCATTGGGCTCCATTCAGTGGCCGGCAGTACTGGATGCAGCTGCGGAATGTCAGCGGCGAGCATATTGCCTACGTCGGTCAGGCAGCGCCGGAGATCCATAAATGCCTGGAAGCCGGCCAATCAGAACCCGTGCTGGTTCTGAGGAACAGCCAGGCTGCAGGCCAGCCGATGCGCGTGCTGGAAGCGAAGCTGGCGCATGGCTCGCCGAAAGCACTCGGAGCAGTGTTCAAACGCTACGGAACCGGCTTGCTGGACAAGGTCGATGCCACCCAATGTTTTTCCTTGCTGGCGATGGACACCTACCGCAGCCGGAGCGAACTGGAAGAAAAAATCGAGATAATGGAACGTCATGGCTTCAGCGTTCCCGATGACCCGGACAACATGGCGGAGGTGCTGGACGAGGCCATCCACTTCGGAAATCACGCGTTGCTGACGATCCTGCTGTCGCGCCGTACCGATGACGAGCTGTCGCCGGCGCTGCTGCAGTCGGTCAGGAAATGCCTGTTCGAGCCCACTGACCAGGCGAAGGCAAACGCCCGGAAACTGGAGGCGCTCTGCAGAGAGAAGTCATTCCTGAGACTGTTGGTCATCAACTGGCTCCAGGAAAGCGTCGATACGGTCAAAGCCGCAGGCATGACAGGCCGGTTCGACATGGGCGTCTCGCCGTATTTCGGACATCTGCTGTTCTCGCGGCGGCTTTCCAGCCTGCCTCGGGAACTCGGCCAGTCGCTTGAAAAGTATTACCCGAAGATCTCCAAGGAAAAGCTGCGGTCGGAGGCACTTAACACGCTGGCTTGGGAAGATTTGCCCGCTGCATGGGAGCTGGCAAAAAGGCTGGTGCTTGAGCTGGAAGCCAACGGGAAAGAAAAGAATGAAGCATTCAAGAAGCTGATCGGACTGACTCCGCAGATATTCCCCAAAAAATCGACGTAACGACGAGTTGCCGGGGGCGGCACGGCTGCGTACATCACCATGGCGCACAGTCGCCCCAGCTAACGGAATGACGGGACCGAATGACCGGCAGCGCCACGCCGTTTTCACTGACCGCCCCACTTCACCGACGCGATTGATAGACGTCAACCGCACCGCTGTCCATTCATCAATTTTCCTGTGCAGGATCGGCCTGCGATTCATCCGCGCGATGAGTCGGCCCGCAACCCACTTCGACTGCACAAGGAGACGCGATGCTTGCATTGATGAATACCTCGGCCAGACCCGCAACCCGACTGGTAGCCAGCCCCCTCGGCAAGGCAACATTGGCGAATGGCCCCCGTCTGGGCTTGCGCCACCGTTTTCCGCCGCCGTCGGAATGGCAAGCCACCCAGCGTGCTTCATATTATTTCGATGCGGCGTGGCATACGACCCAGACACTGCGACACCTGCTGCGCGCCGACCTGGCCGCCAAAGATATTGGCCTGCGCCCGCCGCCCGAGATGCTCGCGCAAGCGGTCGAAGGCCTGTTGCATTCAATTGCTCCGGGGCTGCATGACGACAGCGAGAGTCGCGCCTGTTTCGACCGCCTGCTGCAGTCGCATCTGTCCGGACTGACGGCGGAGGAGCTGGAACGCCTGGCCAGCCAGCTGCGCGCGCAGCGCTTCGATGGCACGGTCATGGAATCCATCGTCGATGATCCCATGCTCGAAGAATTCGGCTTCACCAATGGGCCACCACGCCATCGACAGCGCACCCTGATGTTCACGCCCGACCTGTACCTTGCAATTGACGAAGCGCGCGATACCGCATCGGCACGTGCAGCGCACTGCAATCCTGCGCGGCGGCTGACGCCCGAACAGGCGCGACAGGTGCGCGATTTTCTCGCCGACTGCGCGGCGCGGCAGGCGGAAGTGGGCGTCACCCTGCCCCAGTTTTGCGGTGTCGCCGCGCAACTGGCGCTGGTCGTCGGGCTCGATGCGGTGCCGGCCACAGTGACAGCGACCGCTGGGCTGCATCCGGTCAGCACCGTGGCCTGGCAGCACGACGCGCTTCTGGTGGACCTGTCCGCATGGTCGGCCCTGTCGCTACGCGAGGACGGCATGGTGTACGCGGTGCTGCTGCGCGATCTGCTCGAACTGACGCTGGCGCGCAAACTGGCAGGGCCGGACATCCGGCTCCAGTCGCTCGATGACAGTCGGCGTTCGCTGCTGTTCGCCGAAGTGGAACGGGTGCTGTCGCTGCCGCCGAAAATGACGAAGCCGGGCATGGCAGCGCAAGCGGCGGCGGTGCTCGCGCGCGAGCAGACATTCGGCACGATACAGATCTGCCCGACCAGCGGAGTCGCGCTCGGCCATGCCTGGATAGCGCCGACCCTGTCGGCCGTGCCGGACCGGTCACAGCGCGGCAGGGAAATCGGCACGCGCTACATGCGTTCCGGATTCCGGCTGGAGCCCGAGGCTTGCCGGATCAATGAATGGGAGATCCGCTGGCTCAATGCGCAGGAAAGCGAGGAACTGTACCCGGCCGAGCGAGCCTGGCATATCCGCGTGCCAGTCGATCGCGAAAAGCTGCAACAAGCAGCGGCGGCGACCATGGAGGAATGGCGACGGCGCGCGCTGCCCTATCGTTTCATCGGCACCGAGCCCGGCATGCAGGGCACGGGTTGCCGGATGACCGTCTGGCATGCGGTCCAGGAGGGTATGGACGGGGACGCACGCGAACTGTTCTCGTGCTTCCGGCTCGGCCTGCCGGAGCCGGAATCGCCGACGGAACTGGCGTTGCGGACGGAGCAGTTCATGGGCTGGCTGCATGAACTGGCCGGCCAGAACCCGCGCCGCCTGCCTGACCTATAATCGCCCGACAACAACAAGGAGACCGTCGCATGGCCCTGCCCGCCGTCCTGCAGCACCTGAGCCTTCCCGTCATCGGGTCACCGCTATTCATCGCCAGCTGTCCGAAACTGGTGATTGAGCAGTGCAAGGCGGGCATCGTCGGCTCCTTCCCGGCACTGAACGCACGTCCTGCGGAAAAGCTCGACCAGTGGCTGGATGAGATACAGCAGGCACTGGCCGAGCACAAGGCAGCGCATCCGGACGCGCTGATCGGGCCGATCGCAGTCAACCAGATCGTGCACCAGTCGAATGACCGGCTGGCGCATGACGTCGAGGTCTGCGTGAAGCACCGGATCCCGATCATTATCTCGTCGCTGCGCGCGCCGCCGAAGGAAATGCTGGATGCGATCCACAGCTACGGCGGCATCGTGCTGCACGACGTGATCTCTATCCGCCATGCGCAGAAAGCGCTCGAGGCCGGCGTCGACGGCCTGATCCTGGTCGCGGCCGGTGCCGGCGGCCATGCGGGCGGTCTGTCGCCGTTCGCGCTGGTCGGCGAGGTGCGCAAGTTCTTCGACGGCCCGATCGCGCTGTCCGGCTCGATCGCGACCGGCGACGCCGTGCTCGCCGCGCAGGCGATGGGCGCAGACTTCGCGTACATGGGTTCGCGCTGGCTGGCGACGCAGGAAGCGAATACCAGCGAGGGCTACCGGCAGGCGATCGTCGAATCGAGCGCGGCCGACATCGTCTACACCAACCTCTTCACCGGCGTCCACGGCAATTACCTGAAGAAGTCCATCGTCAACGCCGGACTCGATCCGGACAACCTGCCGCAGGCGGACAAGACCGCGATGAACTTCTCCACGTCGAGCGGCGCGAAGGCCTGGCGCGACATCTGGGGCGCCGGCCAGGGTGTGGGGCTGATGGATGACGTACCGACGGTCGCCGAGGTTGTCGCGCGGCTGCGGACCGAATACGAAGCGGCGCGCGCGCGCCTGCTGGCCACGCCGTATCCGCGGTAAGGCGATGAACTGTGCGTACGTGGTGGCCGAGGTCGATATCACCGACCCGGAAAACTATAGCCGTTACAGCTCGCAGGTCTTGCCGACGCTCGCGCCGTATGGCGGGCGGGTACTGGCACGTGGCGGAGAGCGCGTGCAGCTCGAAAGCGAGGACGCTTCCCATCACGCGCGGCTGCGTACCGTGATCATCGAATTCCCTTCGCTGCAGCAGGCGCGCGACTGGCATGCTTCCGACGCGTATGCGAAGCTGCGTGCGATCCGGGAGCAGTATTCGACCGGCCGCGTGTTTGTCGTCGAAGGCGCAGCACCGGCTTCCGTATAATCAAGGGCGTTGCGGCCTTGGCCGCCCTCAGATCACCGGAGCGCCGATGCGAAAGCCACTCACCATCCTGTTCACGCTGCTGGTCGTCGCCCTGCTCGGACTGGCTGCCTATACCTGGATCGCTTTGCACTGGACCTACTCGTCCGGCGAGCGCGCCGGCCTGCTGCAGAAGTTCTCGAAGAAGGGCTGGATCTGCAAGACCTGGGAAGGCGAGCTCCTGCTGACCAGCATGCCGGGCGCGATCCCGGAAAAATTCGAGTTCTCGGTGCGCGACGACAGCCTCGTCGACGAGCTCAATCGCAATGCCGGACGCAAGGTCGTGCTCAGCTACGAACAGCACAAAGGCCTGCCGACCTCCTGCTTCGGCGAGACCGAATACTTCGTGACCCGCATTTCGGTCTTCAAGGATTAATTCACCCCGCTATCACTCCCAATGGAAGCCCAGGAAGCCACGGAAAGCCTCGAGCAAGAGCACAACTCACCGCTGAAATCGCGCGCAGCGCTGCAGGTATCGATACTCGCGATGATCCTCGCCATCGCCAACCTTGGCGGCGAGAACGCGACGAAGGAAGCGCAACAGCACAATCTCGCCGCGTCGAACCTGTATTCGTTCTACCAGGCGAAGAACGTGCGCCAGACGCAGTACAAGATCGCCGCCGACCAGCTCGAGCTGTCGCTGGGGCTCGACGGCAAGCGCGACGCCGACGCGCAGGCGAAAGTCGAAAAGAAGGTCGCGGACTATCGCAAGAATGTCGAGCGCTATGAATCGGAGCCCGAGACCGGCGAAGGCAAGAAGGAATTGCTGGCCAAGGCGCGCGCCGAGGAGGAAGAGCGCGACCTGAACCTGCGCAAGGATCCGTGGTTCGACTACGGCGCCAGCCTGCTGCAGATTGCGATCGTGCTGGCGTCGATTGCCATCGTCGTCGGCAGTCCGCCCCTGCTGCTGGTATCGCTGCTGGTCGGCATCGGCGGCAGCCTGTCCGCGCTGAACGGATTTTTCCTGTTCATTTGATCCGTCCGCATCCGTCGGCCCAAAGCGGGCCGGCGGATTTTCCGCACGCCTGCAGTGTCGAACGGCTTTGTTTCCCACCGGGCACTGCAATGAAAACCGACGGCAAACCCTTTCAGGTCAGCACCCAGCGTCCGCAACACAAGGATGCGCTGCCGCGCCTGCCGCATGAACGCGATGAATCGGATGACAGCCAGCAAAGCGGGCCGCGCGACAACATCCGGCAGGCCTATGCGGATGTGATGTCCGGCCAGCAGGACACCGACCTGCGCGAGTCGCGCGGCGTCGAGGCCACCGTGAAGGACCGGCGCAGCAAGAAGCGCTGATTCAGCGGCCGCCGTCGACATTGACGACGAAGTCGTCCTCGACAGCCAGCGCACCGGCGCGCCGCAACTGGGTAATGGCCCAGTGCGCGAGATGGATCACGCCATAGTGCAGGTAGTTGCGATTGGCTGCCATCACCAGCGGTATGCGCGACAGCAACGGCGGCACCTCGACCAGCTTGATCCGCTGCCGCTCCATCAGCAGGAACTTCAGCAGCACCTTGATGCCGTTCTGCGCATTGCGCGCCGGATCGGCTTCCAGGTAGGCGACGCGCGAATACGCTTCCTTCAGCGCCTGCTTCACGTCGGTGAACGGACTGCCGTGGCCCGGAATCACCAGCCGCGGCTGCAGGTCATCGATCATGTCCAGAGTCGCCCGCACTTCTTCAAAGCCGCCATGGCCGTCGAGCGCGGGAAACACGACACCAAAACCTTTTTCCCATAGGGCATCGGCCGAGATCAGGATGCCGTATTCCTCGTTGTACAGCAGGCAGGAATGCGGATGATGGCCGGGCGCGTACAGCGCGAGCCAGTCGAGGTCGCCGAGCTCGATGCGGTCGCCCGGACTGATCGTCGCATCGGCGCGGAAAGCCTCGCATTGCTGTCCGGTGGCCGCAAACATCGGCTCCATCCGCGACCAGTCACGCACCCGCTCAACCTCTGCGTCAGGCACATGGGTACGAGCCTGCGGATAATGCTGCTGCAGGATGCGGTTGCCGCCGCAATGATCGGAATGCAAATGCGTGTTGTAGATCGCGTCCAGCGGCCGGTCTTTCAGCAGGTGGCGCACCATCGCCCGCGTCTGCTCGGCATGCGTGCAGTAGCCGGTATCGACGATGGCGGTTCGGTGCTTGCCGGTGAAGACGACGTTGTTCGACGACAGCCAGCCGCGTTCGAGGATATGCAGGCTTTCAGGCAGCTTCATGGCTTCATCTCGTAGGCGCCGGCAATCTGCGCAAATTCTTTCAGCAAGGTCGGCGTTCCGCCATTGAAGGTATAGAACGCGGTACCGGTACGCACCACCAGCCGCGGCGGCAATAGCCAGCCGCTGGCGACCGCACCGATCAGCTTCGCGCCGCGCACGTCGTCCCACGTGACCTGCCGCAGCGGCCAGCCGCCCTGCCGTATGCCGCGATGATCGATAGTGACGGTCGAATGCAGCATGCTGTGCCACGACATCAGCACGACCGCGATGCCGGTCAGCAGCAGCGCATGCGTGTTGAACGGCACCGCATGGCGCACCAGATAACTGACCATCATGCCGCTCAGGCCGAAGCTGACCAGCGTGGCGACCATCTTGAAGCCGGGGCCATGCGCCGGTCCGGTGACGGGAGTGGCGGGACGGTAACCTGGAATGTAGTCCATGGGCTTCACCGTTCATCACGGCGCTGCCGGATGCTGATCCAGACGGCGCGCTTGCGTTCTTCGGTTGCGGACGACCAGCCGATGATTTCATCGATCGTGCGCTGGCAGCCGCGGCACAGCCCGGTCTGCGCGTCCATCGTGCAGACGCCGGTGCACGGCGACGGCACCGGACCCGCCTGCGCATGCGGATCGAAACCGGACGAGGAACCGCTCACGGCGCTTTGTCCGGCAGGCCGGCGCGCTGCCTTTTCTCGGCCAGCCGCGCATTGAATTTGTCGGCACTGACGAAGGTGCGCTCGTGCTCGCCCTCGCTGATCTTGTCCAGACCGTCCCAGGCTTCGACCCGGAAGCGCACGCGCCGGCCGTCCACTGCAATCACCTCGCCGCGTATCGTCAGCGTCATGCCGGGCGGCGTGGCTGCCAGGTGCGAGAAGCTCACATGCGTGCCCAGGCTCTGCTCGGCGGGCCAGTCGACATGCGCCATGATGCCCTGCGTGCAGGCCAGCTCCATCAGCCCGACCATGTAGCCGGTCGCGAGTACCGGCGGCATCTCGCGCGCAAAATCCGCCTGCTCGCCGAACAGCGCCGGCACCACGGAAAACTCCGGCACCTGCACCTGCCACTCGAACTGCAGGCCCGGTTTCAGCGTGTCTTTCATTGCGCGACCTCCGCGCTGCGCCGGGCGGCGATGGCATTGCCGGCGCGGCTGGCTGCCTTCCTGCCGAGATGGCGCGAGATGAATTGTCCTGCATCGACGACTGCATCAAGATCGACCCCCGTCTGGATATTCAAGCCGTGCAGAAGATACAGCACGTCTTCGGTCGATACGTTGCCAGTTGCGCCTTTTGCATAAGGACATCCGCCAAGCCCTGCCACGGACGAATGGAAAATGCT
>JACCDQ012021109.1_pt1 | contig 13611 bp, 7 predicted proteins | sample 7446031 | NCBI WGS metagenome assembly JACCDQ01 (sample SAMN15323442, study PRJNA562643) | freshwater metagenome | isolation source: river surface water | place: USA:Blue River Watershed | collected 2017-08-17 | reverse complement strand
TACACTGCAAATATACGACATCTTGTACTATGATTTCCGTTTGGATTTTTTGATAGGAATTAAAATCGAATAAAATTTTGCTAAAAAAAGAGGCTTTTTTTATTTCAAAATCTATTTCATGACGTTTTTTCAGATCGTTAAATTCGGCATATAAGTGTTAAAACAGCCGTTTTTTAAACTAAAAATGAACAAAAATTAAATTTTTGCTACCGAATTTACAATTTGTAAAAATGGAACTATGTATTTGAAAATCAATTATTTAAACTTAATTGTAAATTTATAAATTCTATTTAAATAGGAAGTTTTTATAAAAAAAATCAAATTTTTTTGAAAAGTTGTAAAATCACAACTTTTTTTAAAATCAGATGCTTTTACTTTGGAATCAGAAAATCAAAACAATCAAACGGCGATTAATGCAGTTTTATGTTGGATTTAAAAAAAAAGATTGATAGTTTAAAAAAATAATGGTTAGAAGAGATGTGGGGACATTTATAACAGTATGTATTTTTATCAAAATCATGTAATGTTTTTCTAACCATTTTCCTTGAATTTTTTTTAGCGCATCGATTTAGTTTCAATCGCTATTAAATTTTATAGGAAATCAAGTATCATACTGGCTAACCTCTTGCCAGTATGGTTTTGATTTTTTTCTAACTCTAAAACAGCATACAATAGAAAGCGTTTGTCGCTATTAAATAGATTCCTACAAAAGCAATGAACATTTTAAAATACATTATTAACGAAGAAAAAATCCCTGTAATTTTTAGCGAAAAAATTATGCATAGAGAAATTATGCAAAAAGGTATTGCAGCAGGATTTTTGATATTAAATTATGATGTGGATTCTAATTTGTTTGTTGTGAAATGTTTTGGAGAAAGTACTTCTTTGAATCTCAAAGTCTCAGACCAAGACGAATTCATTATTAGTGAATACTTGAATAAGCAGTTTTATACTTTAGGGCATTTACCCGAAGAATTACAATTAAGTTAATTTATTACTTGCTTTTGTATTTACTTATAATTTTACTTAAATACGTAGTGTCTACGCCTAAAAAAGAAGCCAATTGCTTTTGACTTAGCCTATTGAAAATTTCACTTTGCTTTTCGTATAGATAACTATAGCGACTCTCTGCATTCATAAAACGCAATGCACTAGCTTGTTCTTGATAATCACACAATTTATTAAAAAGTTCATTTGTGGCAAATAAGGCCGCTTTATGATTGTTTTTCATGATAAAATCTAAGGTTGTTTTTTTTATCGAAATAATTTCACAATCTTCTAATGCTTCGATGAAATGTTCACTTGGTTTTTGTCGGTGATAGCTATTGATAGAGGTAATGAAGTCGCCTTCTTTAACGAACCAGGTGTTTACTTCTTTTCCTTCGTTGATAATATAGACTCTAAGGATTCCTTTTTGAACATAAAAAATTTCTTTGCAAATTTCACCATGTCTTAAAAGGGTCTCTTTTTTCTTTATTTTTTTAGTAAACATAAGAGAAACTAGTTTCTCTACAACATGGCGGTCTTTTTGTTTAAAAAATAAGCCCGACTCAAGGCTTTTATCAATAATATTCATGGTTTTTGGGGCTATTTTGGGATTGTAGGACTAAATGGCTTTTTGGATATTTTTGTTCTCTTCGTTGTTTTTGTAATTATTAATAATTTTACTTAAATAGGTGGTGTCTACCCCTAAATAGGAAGCAAGGTGTTTTTGACTAATGCGATCTATAATATCACTTTTATGAGTTTTTAAGTATTCGTATTTTTTTTCTCCAGTCATGAGTCGTAGAACACTGGCTTGGGTCGCAAATTCAGCAATATTGGCCATTAATTCATGTACAGTAAACAAGGCTAATTTGTGGTTATTTCGTAATAACATGAGCCAAGTTTCTTTTTTTATGGACATTATTTCTGAATCTTCCATTGCCTCTATGTACTCTTCTGATGGAATTTGATAGTGAAAACTATGACAAGCATAAACAAATTCACCCTCTTTGACAAACCAAGTGTTGATTTCTTTCCCGTCTTCACTAATGAAATAGACCCTTAGTAGCCCTTTTTGGACATAGAACATTCGGTCATTAATTTCTCCTTCTTTGAGTAATAGTTCTCTTTTTTTTATCTTTTTCGTAAAAAGAAAAGAGGCTAATTTTTCTACTAAAAACAAGTCTTTCTTGCCAAAAAACCGATTTCCCTGAAGTGCTTTCTCAATGATGTTCATAATGATTGTGGTATTTGTGTGGGTATTTTATTCTTTGTAATTAGCAATTATTTTACTTAAATAGGTAGTTTCAATTCCTAAAAATGAAGCAGTGTGTTTTTGACTTAATCGCTCTAAAATTTCCGATTTTTTTGTTTTTAAAAATTCATATTTTTTTTCAGCAGTTAAGAATCGCAACGATTGACATTGGTCATGGTATTCGCAAAGATTGACGTATAGTTGGTCAATTACAAATAAAGCTAATTTTAAATTGTTTTTTAGCATCATATTGTAAGTGGATTTTTTTATTTCCAATACTTCACATTCTTCAATCGCTTCAATGTATTCGCTACTTGGGGTTTCATAATAGAAACTAGGGACAGAGGTGATGAATTCTCCTTCTTTGACAAACCAGGTGTTAATTTCTTTCCCTTCGTGTATTCTATAAACACGCAACAGTCCTTTTTGTAGATAATAGATTTTACTATTAATTTGTCCTTCTTTTAATAAAATGTCCTTTTTTTTAATTTTTTTGATAAATAAAAAGTTGGCTAATTGTTCCAATAAGGGCAAGTCTTTATTTGCAAAAAAATTCCCAGATGTCAGTACTTTTTTAATAATATTCATAGGAATTTTTTAATTTTCATTTTTATAATTAGCAATAATTTTACTCAAGTAAGTGGTTTCAATCCCCAAGAAAGAGGCAATATGTTTTTGACTTAATCGGCTGTGTATTTCAGGCATTTTAGAGATTAGAAAATCGTATTTTTTTTCGGCATTCATAAAACGGAGTGACTGGCATTGATCCTGATATTCACATAGTTTAATGTAAAGTTCATTAATTGAAAAGAGTGCTAGTTTGTGACTATTTTTTAAAAGAAAATTGTAGCTGTTTTTATTAATAATTAGGATTTCACTATCTTCTAATGCTTGAATAAATTCTTGACTTGGAGTGTTAAAATGAAAGCTATTGATGGAGTTAATAAAATCATCTTCTTTAACGAACCAAGTATTGATTTCTTTTTCTTCATAGTTTAAATACACTCGTAATAATCCCTTTTTTACAAAAAAAATACTATCGTTTATTTCTCCAGCTTTAAGGAGGAACTCTTTTTTCTTAATTTTTTTTAAAAAAAGAAAGGAAGCAAATTGTTTCATAATAGGATGGTCTGTTTTCTTTGAAACAGCTTCCTGTTCTTGTTTTTTTGGGGGTAATTTCATTTTTTAAGATTTGGGTTAATGGGTTGAATTTATTGTTTCATCATTGGGTTTTATGAATAATAGATTCTATTAATACAACAAATATAGAAAAAAAATGAAGTTTTTTCGAAAAGTTGTGATTTTACAACTTTTTTTAAAAATGAGGTATTTACTTTTGGCACATAGAAATAGAAAAAATAAATAACGTATAATTTAAAGATCACTACTCACTATGGCAATGACAAGTTTTTTTTCGAGAAGGAAAACAAATTTGCCAAGTGTTTGTCAAGATGAAATCATTCTGTTTCACAAAATGCTATTAAAAATGAAAAAGAGACATCCTAATTTGAATGTAAAAAAAATTATGTATAAGCTCTATCCTAACTATAATATTGAGAAAATTGACATTTAACAATATATTTATGATTCGATCCAGTTGCCCCTAAAATTTGATTCCAAATCTTTTTCAAATCATGATTAAAATTAGCCGCGATTTGCGGCTAATTTTATGATTAGAGTAGAAATAATGTTATTTATTCAACTATAAGCAAATTTGTTTAGAGTTCTTTAATTAACTCAATCCGCTTAAAACGAATACTTTGAAAACGAATCGATACAATTTAATGCTAATTTTAGTTAAAAAATCTAAAAAAAGTAATCTTTTTTTAAAAACTTGTGATTTTGCAACTTTTTTATAAAAAGACTAGTTTATTTTTGCGAACATTTTTTAATTTAACATGGTATTTATTATAGTTTAATTATCAAGGATATAACGCTAAATTAAATACGATTCAATAAAAATAAATCAGTAAAAAGACAACAATATGATACAATCTAGTTAGTACTTGTTTCAAAAGACGGAATTGAAAGTTAAATAGTTATATAGCTTTTGTTCCACGTTAAATTGATTATTAGATCAATTCAATTGAGTCCCCAAAAACAATCCCCAATCTGCCCTATTTCCCCAATCTATACACAAATGCTCTTTTGCTCCCCAAAAGAGATAGGATAAAACAAAATATGAAGAATACGATTTTTAAATGGAATAGAATGCCTAGAAAAAATGTAGCACTAGCTATCTTTTTTCTCTTCATTTCTCAATTAGTTGGTGCGCAGTGTACTACCACCAATTTTACAGTTGCTAAAACCAATGCATCATGTAGTTCTAACGGAAAAATAACGGTAACCATACCCACCTCAACTGATTGTACGGGTTGGATAGCAGAACTCGTTAAACAAGGTGGAGGGGGTTCTTCTTCCGTAAATTTCCCTACCACTGGAGGCGATATAGATTTTACTTCATTAGGGCCTGGTAATTACGATTTGAGGCTTACTAATGGAACCACATCAATCAATTACTCTGGGAATCCCATAGCGATTACTTCCACCTATGTCGATATGACTTACAGCTTTTCTACAGCTCCTCCTAGTTGTCCTAACTCCTCCGATGCTACTGTAACAGCTACTATTGGTGCAGGTAAGGGAACAGGGCCTTTTGCGTATAAATTAACTAGAGCAGATGGTACAGTGCTTACTTCTACGCCGCAATCATCGAGAACGTACACATTTACTGGTTTGAAAGGAAACGAAAATGTAAGTTTGGCGATTACAGATCAAATTAACGGAGCTGCAGGTTGCGAAGTAACTGCTTTTAGACCTTCTTATACAACTGCCATTCAAACTTTTGCAGGATTGGCATTTAATGACGGAGTGCGTGCATTTAATTACTATAGAAATTGCTCTAATACATCCAGTTGTGGAACCATTGATTTAGTAGTTAACTTATCGAATGTTACCCCAGCTCGTAAAGCAAAATTGGATGAAAACCCAATGAATGCTAAAATAAAACTAAATGGGGTATTTTATCCGCTTAGTTTGGTGGCCTACAGCTCATCAAGCTCGACCGCACAATACAAATACGATCCTGTGGCAACAGGAGGTCCTATGCTTGTTCATAATATGCTGGTTACCGCTACATTCGTTGATATTTGTGGTGATTTAACCGCTAATTCTACGGTTTATATGTCTGACAATTATTTGCATGTATATAATCTTCCGTTCAACGATCCAGCTACCTGTACCACTAAATATGCTCTTAGGGTGGAAAATTTTTATGATGGTAATAATTTTCGATCGATTAATTTTTGCAAACCCAATACGTTAAAAATTCAAAGAAGAGTCGAGGTAAATCCAGACTATTATGTAGACGTTACATCCGCTGAAATTTCCCCAATGCCCAATGCCAATTCGAATCCGCTTAGTTTGGGTTATACTAACCAGAATGCGATAGCTTGGGGTAGGGCCGAATACATTTTAAACCAACCAGGAAGGTATAGAATAGTCGCCAAAGACGATTGTCACGAAGTAGAACGAATAGTTGATGTTAACCAAGCCAATCCGTTGTTATATGGAGCAACGGTGTCTGAAGGAGCTTCGACTTTACAGGGGACTTCGGCTATAAATATAAGTTTTGGTACCATTACCTATAAGTCACCCATTAATATCAAGATAACTAGAAAAGATGGGGCAACGTTTAAAGAAATTAATGCAAAAGGCCCTCTAGGTTTAGGCGGGACAAAGTATGTTACTTTCCCTATTAATGCAGTATATACGTTTACTGATAATGTGGCGCGTTCGTATACAATCTCTGACTTACCTTTAGGCGAATACAATATTGAGATGAGCAATGGTAGTGGTGGATGTCCTGCTTTACCTACACCTGCTGTTCGAACCATAAATCTTACAAGAGGGGCAGAATACGCATTGTTAGATGGGAATAACAGCACCCAGGACACCCCAGTTAAAGTAGAATTAGGTTGTTTAGGATCTAGTAAAATTATTTTTAACATGGGTAAAAATGCCTATGCGAACTCCTCCGGAAGTACAGAGTTATGGACAGCCACTCCTCAAGGAGCGCCCATTGCTTATATTGGAAGTGCTGGCGCATTGGGAAATGATACTACCTCATTATCGGGTACATTTAGTAATTTATTTCCTGGAAATTATTTGGTTAGAGTCAAAAATATTTATGGTGGGTACTCACCAGCAGAAGCTTCAGTCAACAAACCCGCTTTTGGGCCTTGGGATTATAGTGTACCGGTAACAATTCCAGAATTTGCCCCTTTAAAAACCCAAACATCTACGGTTTTTTGTGATTCAAATGATCCGAATAGTGGGATTGTTAATGTGGAGATTACGTCTGGAACGGTTTCCTACCCATTGTTTTTTATTTTGTACGATGCGGCAGATGTCAATGCTGAAAATCCATTAGATGGAGTAGAGATAGGAGAAGAATATGCAAGTGTTAATATCCGTTCATTTTCATTTAAAAACAGACCTCAAGGGAATTATTTTGTAAGAACCTCTACCCCATGCTATGCTGTAGACAGTAATGTAACGGTTTCTACCTCAGGGAATCTTCCTACGGCCCAAACAGAGAATAGTACGATTTGCCAGGGGTCACCGGCTACTTTATCTATCTTTACAACTAAAGATTTATACACTGTTACTTGGACTAAAAAAAATGATAGTACGATAATAGGAACAGGGTCTTCCATAACTGTGACACCTAATGTTACGACTACCTACACTGCGCATTATGAGTTGTTATCTGTATATAATTGCGGTTCTACTCAATACGAATCAGATGTAACCGTGACTGTTTTACCTCTAAACTTGAATATTGACGTAACCCCTACACAGCTAGATTTGTGTGGGAATACTTCTCCATCTATCACGGTTAAAAACTCGACAACAGGATTCAACTATGAAGTGGTAGACACTAATGGGAATTCCTTTACTCCAGTACTTAAAAAATCAGGAACAGGGTCGGACTTGGTTTTTAACTTAACAGGATATTCATTGACACCTGGAACTAATTTAAAGATCAAACCTACAAGTACGAATCCAAGCGCTTCGTGTACCGCAACTTTAGACAAAGTAGTTGCCGTAGTGGCGGGTTCTAAACGAGCTAATCTAACTGTTACAGGAAGTTCTGTTTGCCCTAATATAGACGGAACTATTACAATTGCAGGGTCAGAATCGGGAGTAGAATACGAAGTCTTGCGTTCCAATACATCCTTAGCACCAGTGCTCAAAAAAACAGGAACAGGAGGTAATTTAGTTTTCACGGTGCCTGCTAACCAATTACTTGGGGCTTCTACTGTGTTTACTATTCGAGCTACTAGTCCGAATTGTACCCCAATACTATTACAAAATACAGCAGAAATTATTGTAAATGCTGCACCAACAGCTGATGCAGGTGCCGATTTTACTAAAACCTGTGCGCAAAACCCAAATGGTACAAACATTGGAATGCAAGCTGAAGCAGGCAATACTTATGCATGGACAGCGGTACCAGCAGTTAGTTTGTCTTTATTATCCAGTACTACAGTTGCGAATCCAAATGCCAATCCAATTGCACCCACTGAATATACATTGACCGTTACAGGTGCCAATGGATGTAAAGCCTCTGATAAGGTTAGTGTTGCAGTTAATTTAGCAGCGCCAACAGTTAATTTGGGAGCTGATTTTAGTATTACTTGTACCACAAATCCATCCGGAAAAACTCTAGGCAGTACGATAACAGGAGCTACTTATAAATGGAGTATCCCAACCAATGCTAATTTTGCCACTACTGCCACTTTAGCTGTTAATCCAAGTGAAACAACAACCTATACACTAGTAGCAACCTATACGAATACGGGCTGCTCTGCGACAGATTCTGTGATAGCTACAGTGGATAAATCACTACCAACCGCAGATGCGGGGACTGATTTTACTAAAACATGTGGAACTAATTCTTCTGGTTCAACAATAGGAGCAACTGCAATTGCTGGCCAAACCTATTCTTGGAGTCCTACTTTAGGGCTGTCTAATCCTTTAGCTGCCAATCCAAACGCCAATCCAACCGCAACCACTACATATACAGTAACAGCGACCAAAACAGCGACAGGTTGTACTGCTACCGATGCTGTTGTGGTAACAGTGAATACCACTGTGCCAACGGCAAATGCAGGTACTGATTTTACAAAAACCTGTATTTCAAACGCTACTGGGGCTACTATAGGAGTTGTGCCAATAACAGGAATTAGTTATTCATGGAGCCCAACAACAGGTTTAAGTGATGATACAATTTCTAATCCGAATGCCAATCCGTTAGTCACAACGGAGTATACACTTACTTCTAAGAATAATGCTTCTGGATGTACTCTTACAGATAAAGTAATGGTAACTGTTGATAAATCAACAATACTTTCAGATGCGGGGACTGATTTCACTAAAACCTGTTCCACGAATGCAGCTGGTAAACTTATTGGTACTACGGCAGTCTCAGGTGCTAGTTATTCTTGGAGCCCTACTACTGGATTAACCAATGCAACGACGGCTAATCCAACTGCTAGTCCAATGAATTCTACCACTTACACAGTGACTACTACTAAAACAGCCACAGGCTGTACGTCAACTGATTCAGTGGTCGTTACGGTAGATACCACAGCCCCTTCGAGTTTAACATTAGAAGGAATAGATCAACCTAGTTGTCTTACTGATAAAGGAACAATTAGAATAAATAGCACAGGAGTTTCGACAGATAATTATAGCATTAATGGGGTTGATTATCAATCGAATCCAGTATTTACAAATGTGCTGCCAAACACATACAACATTACGGTAAAAAGTGGGACTAATGGATGTGCTAGTAATGCCATTACAGCGGTTGTTAATCCTCAACCTCCAATTCCATCTGCCCCTACAGTAGTAGTGAATGGCGCTACCACTTTCTGTGAAGGAGGTTATGTAGATTTAGAAGGGCCTATTGCTCCAACAGGTGACACATACACCTATCAATGGTTTACTTCGTCAGGTGCAATACCAGATGGGACAACAAGAATTTATAGAGCCACACTTCCAGAAACCTATACGTTAGTTGTTACAAATAGTCACAGCTGCTCTAGTCCCGCTAGCGCAGGAATTCAAGTAGAAGTAAATAACAATCCTGTAGCTACCATAAACAATGGAGTTGCAATCGAATTTTTAAATTGCACCAATACTTTAACACTTACAGCGTCGGTAGGCGCTAGTTACCAGTGGGCGTTGGATGGTGTTTTAATTGCTGCACCACAAGGAACAGCAAGAATTTTCACTGCTGCTACTCCAGGTTCTTACTCGGTAACAGTTACTGAAAATAGCGGGTGTATAGCAACTTCTCAGCCTACATTATTACTTCCTCCTCCAACTATCCAACCCACCAGTTTAGAGACTTGTGCGGGTAATCCAATTGTTCTAAATTCTAATGTAACCAGTTTTACAGATCCGGTTTACCAATGGAAACGAAATGGTGTAGCTATTGTGTCAGGGGGTAATAATGCAAATTATAGCGCCTCTCAAGATGGTGATTACACGCTTCAAGTTACTGAACGAAATAATACAAGTTTAACAGCTACTTCTTGTGGTGTGAGTGTGACTATTAATCCTTTACCAATCGTAAATGCAGGATCTGATTTCACTATTACTTGTACTGCTAATACAACAGGACGAACCATTGGAGAAAATCCAGCATCTGGGTTTAGTTACTCATGGAGTCCTTCAACAGGATTGTCAAATGCTGCGATCGCTAATCCAATCGCTAATCCGACTTCGACAACAACTTATACTCTTAGAAAAACGAATACCGCTACAGGTTGCTGGTCTGAAGCATCCATAGTAGTTACTGTAAATAAAATGGCTCCCAATGCACAAGCCGGAACTGATTTTACAAAAACCTGTGTCAATTACACATCGGGTAACGAAATTGGTGTTCCTGCCGTTTCTGGGGTTACCTATTCTTGGAGCCCTGCTCTAGGATTATCAGATAGATTGTTGGCTAATCCTATTGCGAATCCATCAGCTACTACAACTTATACTTTGACTACTACTAAATCTGAAAACGGTTGTACAGCCACAGACACTGTAGAGGTGACCGTAGATAGATCGGTTCCAGTAGCCAATGCGGGAGCTGATTTCACCAAAAATTGTTCTACTTATACAACTGGAAAACAAATTGGGGTGAGTCCAATTTCCGGAGTTACCTATTCTTGGACACCAAGCACAGGATTAGATAATACATCGATAGCTAATCCATTAGCTAATCCATCAGTGACAACAACTTATACTTTGACAGCGACTAAAACTGCGACAGGATGTACAGCAACAGATTCGGTAATAGCAACAGTAGATACAAATGGACCAACAGTGAGTGCTGGTTCTGATTTTACTATTACCTGTGTTAGCAACACATCTGGAAGAACGATAGGCGAAAATCCAGAATCGGGTTATAGTTATGTATGGAGTCCGTCAACAGGTTTGTCAAATACAAATAGTGCTAACCCAGTGGCTAATCCTACAATTACTACTATTTATACAGTTAGAAAAACTAATACTGCATCAGGTTGTTGGTCAGAGGCTAGTTGTACAGTTACTGTAAATAAAGCAACGCCTATTGCTCAAGCAGGTACTGATTTTACAAAAACCTGTGTCAACAATACATCTGGTAAGGAAATAGGAGTTATAGGGGTAACGGGAGTAAGTTATTCTTGGTCACCTGCTTTGGGATTGTCAGAGAGTACAATTGCCAATCCAATTGCGAATCCTACGAATCCTACAATTTACACTTTGACTACTACAAATCCTATAACAGGTTGTACGGCTACAGATTCTGTTGAGGTGGTTGTAGATAAAACCCTACCAGTTGCAGATGCAGGTTCAGACTTTACAAAAACCTGTGCTACTAATTCGACAGGAAAACAAATAGGGGTTACAGCTGTTGCGGGAGTTACCTATTCTTGGAGTCCGTCGGCAGGATTATCTAATGCCTCATTGTCTAATCCAATAGCTAACCCTACGGTAACTACAACTTATACATTAATAGCTACTAAAACTGCGACAGGATGTACAGCATCAGACTCGGTAACCGCAACTGTAAATAGCACTGCTAATCCGATTGCAACATCAGTGCGTTTAGATAACAATTGTCCTTCAGAAACAGTTGATTTAATGAGTGTTCAACCCAATGGAGCGAACGGAGTTATTTATGAATGGTGGACAGGTACTACCACCACCAGGGAAACCCAAATTACTAACATTACCAATTATAATACAACAGGAAATGTTTACTTATGGAGTAAAACTAGCGATGAATCGTGTTATAATGCTGAAGGTTCAGAAGTAGCAGTTGTGATTACACCTTGTTGTGCTGCTAATGTTGGTGTTATTCAAGAAAACAACCCTTTTTATTTGCTTCATTATGCACCTGCAGATATAACTACCTTGGAACATATTAATTTTACCGAACCAAGTATAGTAAATTATGTTTTAGTTAATAATGTAGATGGAAAAATAAAACAAATTAATTCTCTTAAACCTGAATTTACAGCTGTGTTAGCGGGAGATTATACCGTTCATGCTTTGGTCTTTGGACCAACTGCTACTCCAACAGGAATTGAAATTGGGAATAAATTAGACCAAATACAACCTTTTTGCGGCACTACAGCTACATTTTCATTAACTGTGCTGTCTCAAGATTGTAGCTCAGCACCTAGTTTCAGTCAAACTATTTCCAATGCAAAACAATATGCACTTTTGGATTTAACTTCTGGGAATTTTGTACAAGTAAACACTACAGGAGAGTTTACTTCTATTTTTACAGGAATACCTCACCAGATTATTGGATTCAACTATACTGGAACAGCTTCAGGAATTGTTGTTGGCGGAACAATAGCAGGTGTGTCAGCTTCAAATTTAGACATTACTGTTGGGATGGTTTTTACAGGTTGTGCACCGGTTACTACTCAAATAGATGGTATTGTTTATAATGATGTAGATAAAAATTGTCGAGAAGACAACAACACGCAGGAAGGGCTACCTAATGGAGAGATTTATTTAAAATTACTTAATAGTAAAAATGAAGTAGTACAGGTTACTTCAACAAATGCTGATAATTATTATTATTTTTCTTTTTACACGGATTTATTTGATGGTACTTATTCTATTATTGTTGATGACAACGATAGTATCACGGATTCGGTTTCTAAATATCCAAGTTCTTGGAAAGGAAATTCGCAAACATTTACAATTGAATTTGGACAAATAGTAGAATACCTTTCAAACACGGCTAACTTTGTTCCGATGTGTATGCAGTCTGCTACTGAAAAACCAGCACCTAAAAAAACGGCTAATCTACAAGGGAATACGTATCATTTTTGCAAAGATGCAACGACATCAAGCTTAAGTGTTGATGCTATATCTGGAGCGGTTGTTAATTGGTATGCTAATGCAACTGGTGGAGATGCTTCATCAATAGCTCCAACACCTAATACGACTGTTGTTGGAGTTAAAACCTGTTATGTGAGTCAGACCTTGAATGGTGCCGAGAGCGATAGAACCGAAATCAATATTGAAGTACACGCACTACCAGAACAACCTACTGTTATTGCTGGAGATGATTTTGTGGGTGCTGGAACTTCACAAATTTATAGTGTAGTAAATGCAGCAAGCGCTTTAAGTTATAACTGGATTTTACCAAGCGATTGGACGGGTAATTCTACAACTAAAGATATTACGGTAGTAGTTGGAGATAAATCGGCTACTATTGGAGTTACAGCCACTTCTGCCTATGGTTGTGTTAGCCCAATTCAACAATTAGATGTCCGTGTAGTTATTGAGGATGATATTGAAGTGTATAATTCTATATCACCAAATGGCGATGGTGATAATGATATTTTCAGAATTCGTAATATCGATTTTTATCCAGAAAACACATTAAGTATTTACAATCGTTGGGGAATAGAGGTATATCGCGTTACTAGTTATGGACAAAATGACAACTTCTTTAAAGGATTCTCAGATGGTCGTTCCACAGTGAGTAGAGATGTAGAATTACCAGAAGGAACGTATTTTTATACATTGACCTATAAAAATACAAAAGGTATCGAGAAAAACCTTTCGGGATATTTATATATTAAACAGTAATCCGTTTCCGAGAGGAATAAGAATTAAAGAGATGAAAAAAATAGTTTATAGTTTGATATTCTTGTTAGGGCTGATTGCTTCAGCCCAACAGGAGCCACAGTACACCCAATACATGTACAATCCTTCAGTGATCAACCCGGCTTATGCTGGGTCACTGGGATATGGTTCGTTGTTTAGTTTGTACCGTACGCAGTGGATAGGATTAG
>JACCDQ011523509.1_pt1 | contig 13612 bp, 13 predicted proteins | sample 7446031 | NCBI WGS metagenome assembly JACCDQ01 (sample SAMN15323442, study PRJNA562643) | freshwater metagenome | isolation source: river surface water | place: USA:Blue River Watershed | collected 2017-08-17 | reverse complement strand
CTGCTGATGTGGCTGGCGATGCGCGCCGCGCTGACGACCGCCGGCTCGGGCGTGCGCAAGGTGCACAGCAACTATTACCTGCCGATCTCGAACACCGCCACCGGCCTGCTGGCGCTGGAAAGCATCGAGTAAGGCGTTTTGCGCGGGTGCTGCAAAACGCCTTCTGGGGCATCCGGCCGGCCTGATCGATTCAGGCCGACAAAACCTGTCGAGCCCGTTCTGACGGCTTGACGGCCGGGTCCGCATGCATGCCGGTCATGCACAGCGGGCGCACGACGATTACCTCGACCGAGGCTGGCGGGACGGCCAAGGCGGTCAGCCAGACCAGGCGCAGGGTCGACGGGAAGTCTGCCATCATTCACATCGGCTCAGCCACCCAGACCGATCGGTGCCGGCGCGTCATGGACAATGCGCTTGAACAATTGCTCGTAGATATCGTCAGGCGGATATTTTCCTGTCAGCGGATCTCGGTTGGCCGCAAACGCCTGATCGAGCTCGGCCCAGTCCTGCGCTGACAGGTATCGCTCAGCGGCAGGCAGTATCTCTTGCTCCTCCAGACGCATGTGCTCAAGGTAGAAGTTGAGATAACGGCCGAACTGCTCGACAAATGCCCCACGGCGCGACTCTCCCAGTATTTTCCAGGCCAACAGCAGGTGCTGCAGTTCGCGGACTGCGGGCTCGCCCTTCGCATGGTCCTGCTCCAGTCTGGCAATTGCTCCTGTCGTTTGAGGGGCCAACTTGGCCACGCGTGGAAACAGGAGGTCGGACTCCTTGGTATGGTGCAGCCGCTCGGGAAACTCATCAATGTAGAACAGCATCGCCTCGAGCGTGTCGAAGAAGCGCTGCCGCTCATCGCCGGGGCCGCGCCGGATCAGCAGGCTCAGCGACTGCAGCATCCCGGCGAGAGCGTTGTGCTCGTCGCGAATCACCCGCAAGGTTTCAGGAATTTTCATGGTGTCGGATCTCACGCAATGGCGGGCACCGGGTTCAGGACAAAGTCGAAATCCAGCGAGGTGCTGCCGTCGGCCTGGGGAATCCAGTCGGCGATGAGCGACTGCCGGACTCCGAAAACAGGATCGGCTTTCAGGTAACCATCACCGCTCCGGAACACATGGGTAATCAGTGTTTCGTAGCCGTCGGCCTTGATCATGAAATGCAGATGCGCGGGACGCCAGGGCGAACGATGGGTAGCTTCCAGCATCTGGCCGACAGGACCGTCAATCGGGATGGGATAGGGCTCCGCCACTATGGTCCTGAACTCGAAACTGCCATCGCCACGTGCGTGCAGCACGCCACGGGCCTGAGCCTGTTCCAGGCCCTCTTTCTGAACGTCGTAATGGCCTTCATCGTCGGCCTGCCAGACCTCTATCATGGCATTGGGCACCGGTTCACCACCGAGTCCCCAGACCGTGCCCCTGACCTGGCAGGGTTGGCCACTGGCGCCGTTGGCCACATCGTCCCCATTCTCGTAGTGCGGGGCATCCTGGACATAGAAAGGCCCGAATACGGTCGCTTCGGTACAGCCTTGCGGCTTGTCGTGGTTCATGGCCACGGTCAACATCGACAGTCCGAGCACATCGCTCAACAGGATGAACTCCTGGCGGGTCGCGGAGCATTTCTGTCCGGTCGCCGTCAGGAACTCGATCCCCTTGAACCACTCGGCTTCGGTGAGGTTCACGTCGCGAGCAAAAGCATGCAAATGCTTGACCAGCGAGCTCATGATTGCCTTGAGCCGGTCGTCCGGTGTATCAGCGAAACGTTCGATGACGGACTGTGTCAGTGCGTCGAGATCCGGTTTGAGCATCGGGTTCTCCTGTAGGGTGGTTCTGTGATCAGTCGAGCTGCAGATCAATCTGCTTGGCTACCCGACCCCATTTCTGATGGTCGGCACGCAGGCGCTGCTCTGCCTCGGCACTGGTGCTTGCCACCGGGTCAAGCTCACCGGCCAGCAGCTTGTTGCGGATCCCGGGTTGTTGCATCACCTTGGAGACTGCCTGCTGCAACCTGTCGATCACGGAGGACGGCGTATTGCGCGGTGCCGCCAGCGTCTCGAAGAAGGAGGCATCGTAGCCCTTGAAACCCGACTCGGCCACCGGCGCAATATCGGGTGAACCGGGCGAACGCTTGATGCCGGATACCGCAAGCGCGTTGAGCTTGCCTGCCTTGGCCTGCGGGCCGACAGCCGGGGCGGCCAGGAAGCCGCAAGGCACCTGTCCGGCCAGCACATCCTGCATCGCGGGAGCGGGCCCCCTGTAGGGAATGTGCGCCATCTTGATGTCCGCCGCCTCTAGCAGCATCTCCATCGCCATGTGACCGGGAACGCCGGGACCACCCGAGGCGTAGGTCATGCGCTCGGCCTTGCCTTTCCTGACAAAGTCATCCAGTGTCTTGATTTTGGTCGAGGGATGGCAGACCAGCATCTGGTTGAAGTTGACCAACAGCGTCACGGGCTTGAGGTCCTCCAGCGGGTTGAACGCCATCTTTTTGTACAGATGCGGGTTGATCGTGTACATCGTGTCGGGACCGACGAGAAAGGTGTGTTGATCGTTGGCCCGTACCACTTCCTGAGCACCGATGTTGCCGCCAGCACCTGGCTTGTTCTCCACGATAACGGGTTGGCCGAGCTCCTTCTGCAGTTCTGGCGCGATCACCCGCGCCACGATGTCGCCTGGCGCACCGGCCGGGAAGGACACCACGAAACGCAGAGGTTTCTCGGGCCAGGCTGGGGTCGAGGCGGATGCCATGACTGCGGTGGTACCGATCAAGGCGGCGACGGTTACTTTCAGTTTCAGTTTCATTCTTGTCTCCTGTTGTAATGCTTGGGTCTTGCAGTCCGGGCTCTGGGTTCACCAGACCCCGATGTCTATGCCGGCCTTGAGCTCCCGCTTGTTCCAGGTCTCGATGCCGACGGGCGAGATTCCGGTGGTGCGGCGGCGGCAGAACAGCCAGTCCAGCAAGCGACGCTGCATCTGCTCGCGCACGGCCGCATGCTCAGGCGAAGCGCCCAGATCGTGGAACTCCTGGGGATCGTTGACGAGGTCAAACAGCATGGGCCGCAGGCCGTCGACATGGACGTATTTCCACTCTTGGGTACGGATCATGGTCATGTTGCAACGATCGACCGCTGCGCCAATCGGCAAACGTACACAGTCACGGAAAGCGAAGGTGTTTTCGCTCACCGCCTGGTCCTTGCTCCAGAGCCCGGACTGTCCGTGCAGCAGCGGCTGCAGCGAAGCACCTTCGAGCCACTCGGCTGGCTGCTCCAGACCCAGCGCATCGAGGAAGGTAGGAGCGAGGTCGATGGACTCGACAATGGCATCGCACACGCTGCCGCGGCTGACATCTGCGCTGCGGCGCGGATCGACCACGATCAACGGCACCTTGACGATCGCGTCGTGGAACAATTCCTTCTCGCCCATCCAATGGTCGCCCAGATAGTCGCCATGGTCGCTGGTGAAGACGATCAGCGTGTCTTGGTCACGGCCGGTCTCTTCCAGGAAGCGCATCAGGCGACCGATCTGGTCATCGATTTGCGTGATCAAGCCCATATAGGTCGGGATCACGGTCTGCCTGACCTCCTCGCTGCTGAACGTCGCGCTCGGCGTGTAGTTCATGAAACCGCGGTAGACCGGGTGCGGGTCGGCACGCTCACCCTCGGTGCGCTGGGCCGGCAGCATGTCTTCGGGACCGTACATCTCATGGTAGGGCTCAGGCGCCACATAGGGCCAGTGCGGCTTGATGTAGGACAGGTGCAACACCCAGGGCCGATCGCCCTGTTCGCGGATGAAATCCATCGCACGATGGGTCATGTAGGGTGACTCGCTGTGCTCCTCGGCGACGCGGGCCGGCTCGCGGGCCCAGCGCAGATTCCAGCCCGAATGCAGCTCGCCGTCATCGCCCTGCGAGGAATTGGCCCAGTCGTGCCAGGGGTTGTCGCCGCCATAGCCCTGCTGGCGCAGGTAGTCGCAGTAACGGTTGCCCTGGACCTTGAAGCCGGGTGGCCAGATGCCGTCGTCACGCTCGTAGGGCTCGAAGCCACCGTGCATCACCAGGCGGCCCGGATCCTGCGTGGTATCGATCCCGAGCCGGACCGCACCTTCCTTGTCAGCCTCGACATGGGTTTTGCCAACCACCGCGCAGCGCACGCCATGCGGCCGCAGGTGGTCGCCCAGCGTCTTCTGCGAGACCGCCAACGGGACGAAATTCCAGGCTGAGCCGTGACTGGTCACGTAGCGGCCGGTGTAGGTCGACATGCGCGAAGCACCGCAGACGGGGCCCTGAACGAAGGCATTTGCGAAGCGCACGCCACGTCGGGCCAGCGCGTCGATGTTCGGCGTCCTGATGCTGGGGTGACCATAGCAGCCGAGGTAGTCCCAGCGCAGCTGGTCAGCCATGATGAAAAGTACGTTCTTGATCGGTTTTGCGGTCGTTGTCATGAGGTCTCCTGGCTGCACCATTCCCGGGCAGCACTGGTTGTTTTCGGGCTTTCGAATGTACGATCCGTCTGGCTTGGCAGTCGGGCGAGCAATTCAAAATCGGCCTGGCCTCGTGCCGCCCGCATGGGCCCGACCAGCTGCTTGATTTCCAGGTGTGCGGGATGCTGCTGGTAAGCATCCAGGTCAGCCCGGGACGCGAACTCCATGTAGAGCGCGACATCCCATGCATCTGGTGCTGCGACGATGTTCAGACCCACCTCCATCCGCACCAGGCCAGGAACCTCGTGCCGCCGAACTTCGAAGGCCCGTACCAGCTGCTCAGCCTGGCGCTCTCGGTCGGCGGCCGTTTGCCCATTGAGTCGCCATGTCACGATATGCGCGATGGCGGGATTGATAGCGCTCATGTGTTTTACTCTCAGATCTTCAAGACGCGTCAAGCGCCATCAGAGCGGGAACACGGCCTTGACCCACAGCGCATCGCCCTGGGCCCCGTTCTTGACCTCGACTTCCTTTTGCCACTTGGCGGTCACGAACCAGCCCTTGCCGCTGTCGTACTTGACGTTGGGGCCGATGGCCATGCCACGGTACTTGTTGTCGCCCGTGGCGCCGACTCCCGAATCGCTCGTCACCTGCTGCTTGTAGTAACCCCCGACACCCAGCACCCAGCCATTGCCCAGGCCCCAGCCCGCGGCATAGTCGAAGTGGAACTCGTTGCCCGAGCGGTAATCCCGGTCGCGGTTCTTCTCGTTGATGATGTAACCGAGCTTGAGGTCGCCGTTGAAGCCCTTCGGGTCGATATAGCTCAGCGCATAGACCGGCTCGATGGCCGTGTAGTTGCGACCGATGTTGGCGATGTCGTTCTGGGTGTAGTCGCCGGTCGGCAGATAGGCATCGAGCGCGACAACGCTGTGCAGATTCGGACTGTGGTGATAGCCCAGCGCCAGGCCGACCGTGAGGTCGCCCAGGCCCGACTTGCTCTGGGTGCCGGCCGGAGTGCTGACCTTCAGGTCGACCAGCGGCGCGATGACATGAGCGGCCAGATCGCCGCCCATCACTTTCTGGCCAGTGACCCAGACCAGGCGCGGCGCGACCACGTTGGCGCGCACCTTGAAGCCCGGCACATGGAGGTCGTTGCCATCGGCGTCGTTGACGCGGTCGGCGCTGTAGACATTGCCGAACACCATGCCGTAGACGCCGGGCGGCGGCAGTGCACCGGACATGAAGTTCTCGGTGCCGTGCGGGTAGACGGATCCGCCGCCTTCAGTGGCATGGGCGGTACTCAGGGTGGCCAGCAGGACTGCAGCAACGAGGGTTGTGCGATGAATCATTCTTGTCTCCTGACTTGTGTTGAAACGTGGGGGAACTCGGCCCTGTCGAAACAGGTCCGTCACGGGGTGGGCGGTGAGTGATGGCAGAGCCCCCGCCTCCTTTTGCGGGACAGCTCTGCTGGATTCAGGCGGCGACGTTGGCTGTCTTGGCGGCTGCGGCTGTAGCAGGCACTGCGCCAGGCCGGGATTTCGGGCTGCTGGCTGCAGCCTGGGTCAGCACCAGCCGGCGCGCGGTCGGGAACAACGTCCAGCCCCAGCGCTGCTGGGCATAGCCCCACAGGCCCTGCTTGAAGTAGATCGTCACGACGATGGCCAGCAGATCGAGGCCGATCAGGTAGCCGCTGCCGTAATCGCTGAAGAGCTTGTTGAGCGCCCAGAAGATCAGTGCGCCGACCAGCGGCCCCTCGATGCGACCGATGCCGCCGATGATGACCATGAAGATCGCGAACGCCGACCAGTTGACGCTGAAGGCGGCATCCGGGCTGATGCGCAGGTTGCCGACGAAGTACAGAGCGCCTGCCAGACCGGCACCGAAAGCCGCCACCGTGTAGACCGCCAGTTTCATGCGATCCACCGCGATGCCCTGCGAGCGCGCGGCGACCTCGTTGTCGCGGATCGCCAGCAGGGCCAGGCCCTGCTTGCTGCGCAGGAACAGGTAGACCAGCGCGATCGAGGCGACCACGCAGGCCAGCGCCATCCAGTAAGTGGTCGACTCGCGAGTGGCCTTGTCGATGCCGCGCAGCGCCGTCAGCGTGGTGCCGGAGCCGCCGCCCACCGCAGAGAGGTTGGAGACGGTCAGACGGAACACCTCGGCGATGACCCAGGTACCGATCGCGAAGTAGCCGCCCTGCAGCCGGAAGGCGATGCGCGAGACGGGGATAGCGATCAGGCCGGCGACGAGCGCCCCGAGCAGCACGCCAAGGAAGGGATTGACCCCGGCGAAGTTGCCCAGCGCGAGCATCACATAGCCGCCCAGGCCGAAGAAGGCCTGCTGCCCGATCGAGACCATGCCACCGTAGCCGGCCAGCAGGTTCCACATCAGCGCGAAGATGAAATAGCAGGCGATCTGCACGAACTCGCGCATCCAGCTCGACTCGCCCCAGAGCGGCAGGCTGGCGGCGAACAGGACCAGGAAGAGCGCGACCAGGGACAAGGCCTGACTGGCGCGCGTGCCGCGCACCACGGTGTAAGCAGTAGTCATGGGATGGTTCTCCTCAGCCACGGGTCTTGGGAAACAGGCCCTGCGGGCGCAGCACCAGCACCGACAGGAACATCAGGTGACCGGCCCAGATGCCCCAGCCGGGGTCGAGGCGGAAACCCACCTGCTGGGTCAGCCCGAGCAGCAGGGCGCCGGCCAGCGTGCCCCAGAAGCTGCCCATGCCGCCCATGATCACGGCCTCGAAGGCGAATAGCAGCAGCATCGGACCGTCGGCCGGTGCCACCGTCGTGCGCATGCCCTGGAGCGTGCCCGCCAGCCCGACCAGCACGAAAGCCAGCGCGGTGGCCAGGGCATAGACCTGGCGCGACTTCAGGCCCATGAGCTCGGCGATCTCGCGATCGTCCGAGACGGCACGGAAGGACCGGCCCAGCGCGGTGTGGTTGAACAGCCATTGCAACCCGGCCGTCGCGGCCACGGCCAGCACCAGAATGGTCAGCGGCAGCACGCCCACCGAAAGGCTGTCGGTCACGGTCCAGCTGAGCTGGTCGAAGCCGCCGCTGTCGATCGAGCGCGGGTCGGCCGAGAACAGCTCGAGCAGCAGGTTCTGGATCACGATCGACAGGCCGAAGGTCACCACCAGCGAGGGCAGCGGGTCCTTGCCCAGCGTGCCGTTGAGCACGACCCGCTGCATGGCATAGCCGGCGACCCAGGCCAGCGGCAGCGTGGCCAGCAGCGCGACCCAGGGCGCCAGGCCCAGCGCGACCAGGGCCAGCGAGCAAAACGCCCCCAGGATCAGGAAGTCGCCGTGCGCGGTATTGGTCAGGCGCATGACGCCGAACATCAGGGATTGGCCGAGCGCGAACAGGCCGTAGAGGCCGCCGAGCAGCAGGCCCTGCACTAAGGTTTCCATGGAATTCAGACTCCGAAATAGGCTTGGCTGATCTGCTCGCGGCTCAGCTCGCTGGAGGTGCCCTGCAGCGAGACCCGGCCTTCCTGGAAGCAGTACAGGCGTTGCGAGACCTGGCGCGCCATCGTCACGTCCTGCTCGACGATCACCACCGTCATGCCCTCGGCCGTGATGACCGGCATGGCCTGGTAGATCTCGCGGATCACGATCGGTGCCAGTCCCAGCGAGAGCTCGTCGCACAGCAGCAGCTCGGGGTTGCTCATCAGCGCGCGGCCCATCGCGACCATCTGCTGCTGTCCGCCCGACAGCGAGGTGCCGGGGGCGTGGCGCTTCTCTTGCAGGATCGGGAACATCTGGTACAGGCGCTTGAGACTCCAGGGGCCCTTGCGGCCGGCGTTGGCGCCCATCAGCAGGTTCTCCTCGACGCTGAGCGAGGGGAACAGGCGCCGGCCCTCGGGCACCATGGCCAGGCCCTGGCGCACGATGTCGCCCGGTGACTGGCCGCCCACCGGCTGGCCTTTCCAGCGGATCGCCTCGGGTTTGGCCTTGACCAGGCCGGTCAGGCATTTGAGGAAGGTCGACTTGCCCGCGCCGTTGGCGCCGATGATCGCCACCAGTTCGCCCGCCTTGAGCTCGAAGTCGATGCCGAACAGCGCCTGCGCGTCGCCGTAGAAGGCCTGCAGGTCGCGGGTTTGCAGCAATGCTGTCATGTTCAGACCTCCATCCCCATGTACACCCGCTGGACTTCGGGGTCGTTCATCACGTCGTGCGGCTTGCCCTCGGCCAGCTGCTGGCCGAAGTTGATGACGAACAGCCGGTCGGCGACCGACAGCAGCGCGTGCACCACATGCTCGATCCAGATCATGGTCACGCCGGTGGCCTTGATGCGCTTGAGCTCGTCGACCAGTTCGGCGGCCTCGTGCTCGGTCAGGCCGCCGGCGATCTCGTCGAGCAGCAGCAGCTCCGGGCCGGTGGCCAGGGCGCGCGCCAGTTCGAGCCGCTTGCGATTCAGCAGGGTCAGCGAGCCGGCCAGCTTGTTGGCATGCGGCATCAGGCCGGTCTGTTCGAGCACCTGAACCGCCTGGTCCCAGGCCTGCGACTCGGTCTTGCCACCGCCGAAGCTGGCAGCCGTGACCAGGTTCTCGAACACGCTCATGTGGCCGAAGGGCTGCGGCACCTGGTAGCTGCGTCCGATGCCGCGCCGGCAGCGCAGGTGCGGCGGCAGCGCCGTCACATCCTGGCCGTGGTACTCGATGCGGCCGGCGTTGACGCTCACGTCACCCGAGATCAGGTTGAACAGCGTGGTCTTGCCGGCCCCGTTCGGGCCCAGGATGCCGAGGGTTTCGCCCTGGTTCACCGACAGCGTGATCTGGTCGGTGACCTTGAGCGCCCCATAGGACTTGCTGACCGAATGCAAGGCGAGCAATGGCATGACAGTGTCCTGCCGGCTCACAGCGGCTTGAGCTTGCCGCCGACGGGAATCGTCGGGGCTGCCTCGTTGTTGACGAGGGTCAGCTCGTACTTGAACTTCTTGCCCTTGTTCCACTGGCCCAGTACCAGCGGGGTCTTGCTGACGTTCCTGAACGGACCCGGTCCACCCCAGGCGACGTCGCCGACCACGGTCTTGAGCTTGGCCGATGCCACGGCATCACGCAGGTCGCCGGGTTTGAGCGACTTGCTGCGCTTCAGGGCATCGGAGGCCACCTCGAACAGCGCATGAGAAAAACCGATCGGCTGGGTCCACTGTTTGCGGGTGCTCGTCTCGTAGGACTCGGCCAGTGCCTTGGCACTCTGCTTGGTCAGGCTGGACGTGAAGGGATGCGAAGGGCTCCACCAGACTTCGGTCGTCAGGCCTTCGCCGAGATCGCCCAATGCCTCGATGGCGCCCGGGAACAGCAGCGCCTTGCCCAGGGTGATGACCTTGGGCTTGAAGCCCTGCTGCCTGGCCTGGGTCAGGAAGGTCTTGGCGTCCGGCGGGATCACGACACCGGTCACGATGTCCACCCCGTCCTGCTTGAAGGCCGAGATCTGCGCGCTGAAATCCTGCGTGCCGTTCTGGAAACGACCCGGGTCGGTCAGGCCGAAGCCCATCTGCTTGAGCGGCTTAGGAAAGCCCAGCTCCTTGTCGCCCCAGGCGTTGCCGTCACCGTCGTTAGGGAACAGTGCGCCCACCTTCTTGTTCGTTGGGATGCTCTTCCAGCCGTTGGTGAAGTTGGCGATCACGTCCTCCAGGCCCCAGAAGATGTGATAAGTCCAGTCGAATCCTTTGGCCGGATTGCCCTGACGACCAAAGAACCAGGGCTGCCAAGGGACCACGCTCGAAATGCAGGGCACCTCGTTGAGCTCGGCCGCGTCGCTGACTGGGTTCGCGGTTTCGGGGGTGCCGGCCGTCAGCAGTAGTGCGACCTTGTCTTTCAGGATCAGGTCGTTGGCCACCTCGCCGGCGCGGTTCGGGTTGGACTGGCTGTCCTTGAGCACGATCTGGACTTCATGCTTCTTGCCGCCAATGACGATACCTTCCTTGAAGGCAAGCTTCATCTGGTCGATCACCCATTTGTCGGCCTCGCCGAAGGGAGCCAGCGGACCGGTCTGCGGCGACACATAGCCGATCTTCACGACATCGGCCGCCCATGCCGGTGACATGGTGGCGATCACAGCGGCTGCAGCCAGACCCTGGGTGAAATTCCTGCGCGTAATAGTCATTTTTGTCTCCTTTTGGTGGTTGGGGAAAAGATTGCTCAGCCTTGCGGACAAACGCCCTCGTAGGCGTTCTGCAGCAATTGCCTCAAGGCAGTGCGCTCAAGCGGGCGCGGGTTGGGATACTGGTTCTGCAGCGCGATGTCGCAGGCGCGATCCAGGTCTTCCTCGCGCATGCCGATGTCCTTGAGCGCCACGGGGGCGCCGTTGTACAGAGCCAGGTTGAAGACAGCCTGTGGTGCAGACTCCGCCCGCAAAGCTCGGGCAATGCGCACCATGGCATCAGGAGCCGCTCCGGCGTTGTAGGCCAGTGCGTGGGGCAGGACGATCGTGTGCGTCTCGGCATGAGGCAGGTTGAAGCTGCCCCCCAGCGTGTGGCAAAGCTTGTGGTGGATGGACATGCCGACATGGCCCAGCACGATGCCGCACAGCCACGAGCCATAGAGCGCATCACTTCGGGCTTCCATGTCAGAGGTGTTCTGCTTCAGGCGCGGCAGCGAGCGGCCGATCGCGGCGATACCCTCCTCCGCCATCATGCTGATGATCGGATTGCTGTCGTGGGCGTAAAGCCCTTCGGCCGCGTGGGCAATCGCATTGATGCCGCTCGACACACTCAAGCCAATCGGCAAACCGGCGCTCAGTTCGGGGTCGTAGATGACAGTCTTGGGTAGGACACGCGCGTCCTTTCCGGTCTTCTTCAGGCCAGCCTCGGTGATGCCATAGATTGGCGTCATCTCGGAGCCGGCATAGGTGGTCGGGATCGCCAGGATGGGCAGCCCCGACTCCAGTGCGATGGCCTTGCCCAGACCCACGGTGGAGCCGCCACCTACTGCGACCGCACAATCAGCCCCCAGGCGAGCGGCGACCTCGCGGGCTTCGCGGGCCGTCTCGATCGGTACATGCATCACGGCCCGATCAAAGATCCCTGCCGCGCGCTCACCAAGCAGATCGGCGACCCGCTGCGCCAAGCCACGCTGCTCGGGCGTACACAGAACGAGCGCCCGCTTGGCACCCAGGGCATCGACTTCCCGAGCGAGCTGCTTCAGGCTGTCGCAGCCAAAAATCACCCTGGCTGGCAATGCGGTGTACAGAAATGGATGCACGGTCTTGTCCTGTTTTTTGGGATCAGCGGGCATAGTGGGGCGCCAGAACGGCATCCACATTCACCCAAATGCTCTTGACCTGGGTGTACTCGCGCATGGCATCGAAGCCCATCTCGCGGCCGTAGCCCGACACGCCCACACCACCAAAGGGCGAACCCGGGTTGACGCGCTTGTAGCAGTTGATCCAGACCATCCCGTTCTTCATCTCACGGGCAAACTTGTGTGCGCGCTGCAGGTTGTTGGTCCAGAGGCCACCGCCCAGGCCGTACTCGGTGCCATTGGCGATCTGCAGCGCCTCCGCGTCGTCCTTGAAGGTCATGACGGTCACGAAGGGGCCGAAGACCTCCTCCTGTGCGACGCGATCCTTCCAGGAAGCGGCACGCACGATGGTGGGTTGGACGTAGCAGCCGCCAGCCAGTTCGCCACCAGGGGCCTTGCCGCCTGCCAACACTTCGCCGCCCTGGCTACGAGCGACATCGACATAGGTCAGTACACGATCGCGGTGCTGCAGGCTGGTCAGCGGGCCCATTTCGGTGTTGTCATCCAGCGGATTGCCGAGACGAATGCTGTTGGCCAACGGAATGAATTTCTCAAGGAAGGCATCGGCAATCTTCTCGTGCAAAACCAGACGCGAGCCTGCGATACAAGCCTGCCCCTGGTTATGGAAGATGGCCCAGGCTGCGCCGTTGACGGCGGCCATCAGGTTGGCATCCTCGAAGACGATGTTGGCGCCCTTGCCACCCAGTTCGAGCTGCACCTTCTTGAGGTTGCCCGCGCTGGCCTGCACGATGCGGCGTCCCGTAGCCGTGCTGCCGGTGAAGGCGACCTTGGCGATGCCGGGGTGCTCGGCGATGTACTGACCGGCAACCGAGCCCAGCCCCGGCAGGATGTTGACCACGCCGTCTGGCATGCCAGCCTCGGCCATCAGCTCGGCGATCTTGAGCGAGGACAGCGGCGTGATCTCGGCCGGCTTCATGACCACGCAGTTGCCGGCGGCCAGCGCCGGCGCCATCTTCCAGCTGGTGAACATCAGCGGGAAGTTCCACGGCACCACCTGTCCGACCACGCCCACCGGCTCGCGCAAGGTGTAGTTCAGGAAACCGGCTTCGACGGGGATCTGCTCGCCCTGGAACTTGTCGGCCATGCCGCCGAAGTAGCGGTAGGTCACAGCAGTACGCGGCACATCCAGCATGCGCGAGTCCCGGATCGGGTGACCCGTGTCGAGCGACTCCAGCCGGGCCAGCTCTTCGGCATTCTGTTCGACCAGATCGGCGACCTTGAGCAGGATACGACCACGGTCCATCGCCGACATGCGGCTCCAGGCCGGCAGCGCCTTCTCTGCCGCGGCAACCGCCTTGTCCACGTCTGCCCGTCCTGCCATCGCCACCTCGGTGATGATGGAGTTGTCATGCGGGTTCAGGGTAGCCAGGGTTTCGCCGGATTCCGAGTCGACGAACTGCCCGTTGATGAAGAGCTGGTTGCGAATCGGGGACTTGAGCCCGGCGGACTTCTGAATTTCTGAGTGATCCATGCTGGTGGTTTGCGATTTCTCACGCCAAGGTGTTTGCGATGAATCAGACTTTATGAGTCCGACCAGCAAAGGGGAAGCCACCAAACCAGAAGCAGATCGTTCGTATATAAAGAACAATGAGTAGGGTTTTCCCTGAACTGATCGGCCGCAGGCAAGCAGCTGCTCCACAGCAGCGGCCGAAGCAGGACAGAAGGAAATACTGCAGCAGCAAGATCAGAACAGTCTGAAAGAGCCGCCTCAACCGGTCCTGATCAGCTCCAATCCGGTACTTGAAGAAAAAGTTTTTCTTTTAATATCAAATACTTGAAGTTAATCCTAAATTGAGTATTTTTTATCGACAAGGATTTTTCGTCACCTGGCCGCATGTGCCTAGGAAAAAGTGATGCCCGGCGCTCACGCGGCGGCAAGGCAAGAAAGTCAAGAAACTTTCCAGATCGACGTTGGACGGCAG
>JACCDQ011485122.1_pt1 | contig 13612 bp, 13 predicted proteins | sample 7446031 | NCBI WGS metagenome assembly JACCDQ01 (sample SAMN15323442, study PRJNA562643) | freshwater metagenome | isolation source: river surface water | place: USA:Blue River Watershed | collected 2017-08-17 | reverse complement strand
GGCGTAAAAACTGAAATCTTGGTTGCAGATTTAACTAAAAGTATCCAATTAGCAAAGGTAGAGAAGAGATTAGCCAGTAAGTTAAAACCAATTGAAGTGCTAGTTAATAATGCAGGGTTTGGAATTAATAAGAGCTTTTTAGAGAGCGCCAGAGATGCTGAGCAGGAACTACTAGATGTTTTAGTTACTGCGCCCATGAGATTGACGCACGCGGTTTTGCCAATTATGAAAGAGCGTAATTTAGGAACAGTTGTTAATGTCAGCAGTGTTGCAAGTTGGATTGCTGGTGGCACTTACAGCGCCGCTAAATCTTATTTAACAGTTTTTACTGAATCACTCCATACCGAGTTACGTGGAACCAAGGTAAATATCTCAGCACTTTGTCCAGGCTTTACTCGAACTGAGTTTCATCAACGTGGCAGAATGAAAATGTCTGGCCTACCAAACTTTATGTGGCTATCCGCGGAAAAGGTTGTTGCGCACTCATGGAAAGCTGCAAAATCAGGCAAAGCGATTGCAATTCCGGGTTGGCATTATTTGATACTTAGCAGTATTTCGCGATTTGGTCCCCGCCCGATGGTCCGTCGAATTGGAATGAATGTACGCAAGAAACAGCGTTAAGAAATTAGATCTTCACACCAAATTCTCTGCCCCAGCGCAACATTTCCACCGCTGACTTGATCCTCATAAAGTAGACTTCAACCATACCTAAGTTAGATATAGATATAAATTAAACGAAGGAGTTCAATTGAAAAAGAAATTATCGGCGGTTTTAATAACTGGCTTTTTAATTTTAGGTCTCACCACCCCGGCTAACGCAGCTACTGCAGGTGGTACTTGCACAACAGCTGGTGCAAAAACAACAATAGCTAAGAACACATATGTATGTGCAAAAAATCCTTTTTACAATACAACTAGATTAACTTGGGTTTGGGATGGTTGTATTGAATTAAATACCGATTACCAAGCAGGAATTAGAGAGGCACAAACTGTTCTAAGAGCCTCTGAGAAAAATCGTTTTGAGCAGATTGAGCCAGTTGGACAAACTTTAAAAGATTTAATTAAGTGGAACGCCTTAATCACCTATGCCAGAGGCAATGTGGTTTATTACGGCTCAACTTATTACTCAGCAACAAAGACTTCTGTAAATAAAGCACCTACCTCAGCAAATATTGGTTCAACCAAATTCTGGGTAGTGCACCAACCAACAAATGCCAATTCAAGAGTTGGTCAAATGCCAACTCCTGCAGCAGTTTTAGCTACCGCCAACAGACAAGTTGCGGCGCTAACATCTGCGGCGGTAAAAACCACAAATGCTTCAACTAAATTAAAGTTGAACACTTTAGCCTCTGATCTAACAACGAAAATTGCAGCGCTTGAGGCCAACAAGCAGCCAATTCAAAGTGTGATTGATACTTTAGATCCAGTTCTTACTGAGCTAAAGAGCGCAGTTGCGTTGGTATCTATTACTAAAGGGTTAGTTCAAGATAAGTGCAATCCAAAGTACTAAATTAAAGTAAATAAACTAAGGCTGTAATCCTCGCAAATTATGCGATGGTTACAGCCTTTGTTGTTGCCGTAAATTTAATTGGACGTAACCCAGAATTTGCTGGACCAACCTTTAACGCGCCATTTAATGCAAACTCTGAACCGTGACCGGGTGAGGCACAAACCCAGCCCCCACTGCTTTGTTTTACATTCACACCTGCATGCGGGCAAGCTAAGTTAATAACTGAAAATCCATTTGTAGCCTTTGAAGTACGAACAACTGCCACCTTGCCATACTTTGGAATGGAAAGTTGAACAACTCCACCAACCTTTTTTAAAGCAGCATTTAAAGCTAAATCAATTTGAGTTTTACCATTTACCGTTTTAATTCCACTAGCAGCAACCGCATTTTGTCTGGTCATTCCTAGCGCTGCCATCGCAGCTACTCCACAAACAAATGCTCTTCTATCTATTTTGCTCATTTCTACCTCGCATTATCGGTGCTACCCCTATTAAGCGGTAAGAATATCCCTTAAAATCAACAGATGCGAGATGGGCTAAAAATTAAGCCTGCTGCCATTGGATTGCTACTTTTACATCTAATTCTCAGAATTATATTTCCAGATCCAAATATCTTTATAGATTTAATCCTATTCAATTTTGTTGGAATTTTGGCCGCTTTAATTGCTCTTACTGCTCCAATTATTACCGATCGAAAAGCTTCACTTGCTATTGGTTATGCACAATTAATTTGGAGTTTTGGCTCAATTTTTTCCACCTGGAACTCATTTTTTGAGCTTCAACTACCCGCAGCTTTATCTGATATTTGTTACTCACTTTTTTATCCACTTATTTTCTTTGGCGTGATTCGGGCATTTACATCAAAAATTAAAACTGGTGCTCTGGAGCTGCTTGATACGGTTATCATTGCAATCGGTTTAACCAGTGTATTAACCGCATTTTTTCTAAAGCCAGCGATGTTAACCTTTGAAGGATCGGCATTTTCGGTATTTATCTCAATTTTGTATCCGGTCGGCGACATTGTTATTTTAGCGATGGCGGTGGTTTATTTAATTTTGAACCCGATTAGTAAACGCTCCATTCTGCTTTGCTTCGGTTTATTTTCATTCTCTATTTCAGATCTACTATTTCTGTGGCTATCAATAAACTCTAGATATCAATTTGGATCAATCACGGATGATGGTTGGATTCTGGGATTACTTTTAATCTCACTCTCGCTTTCATACCCTGGCGGAATTGCTAAAAACTCAGAAAAGATCTCCTCATACGCTGCCACGATTGCATTGATAGCAAGTGGAACATTGCTGGGTATAGCTGCGATTAAACCTGGTTACTTTCCAACCTTTATTTTGATTCCTGGCTTTCTAACAATTGCCTTGGCATTTGTGCGAATGAGTTTTGCACTGCAAGAGGCTAACTCTGCTGGTACCGAGCGATTATTAGCTCGCACAGATGAATTAACTGGACTTGCTAATCGCAGATATTTTCTAGCACAGTTAGCAGCAATGAAATCCGGTTACATATTCCTGTTGGATCTTGATGGATTTAAAAGAATTAATGACACCTTGGGACATGAATCTGGAGATCAATTACTAAAGCAGGTATCTGGGCGATTTATGCGAGCCATTCCAACTGGTTCTCATTTAGCAAGATTGGGCGGAGATGAGTTTGGGATCATTGCACCCATTTCAGAGGGTGAGGCAATTGAGTTAGGGCAGGCAATTCGTGCCACCTTAAGTTATCCAATCTCCCTGAATGCTGATCAAGTTAATGTCGGCGTGAGTGTTGGCATTACCAAATTTAACGCTGGATTAACTTCCTCTGAACTTTTACATCAAGCTGATCAGATGATGTATGAGGGAAAGCGAGAAAAGTTAGGCGTGGGCATTTGGCCAGAGAAAATAGGTTAATCTTTCCTGTCTGCAAATTGCAGCGAAGAAAATGGGGGTCCTAATTGGCAGCACGTTTCCAGAATCGAGTTCTGATTTTAGGTGCAGGTTCAGTTTCACAATGTGTACTACCACTTTTAATAGAGCATCTAGTTGATGCTAAACAGATCACGATTGCGGATATGCGTGATAACCGCCATCGCGTTTCAGAGGCAATAGCCGCTGGCGCAACCTATATTCAAGATCAATTGACCCGCGAAAATATGGATCAATTTTTATCAAAGTACTTATCTCCTGGAGATTTCTTATTAGATCTTGCCTGGAATATTGATGCCAATGAAATTATTGGTTGGGCACATGATCACGGCGTAATTTATTTAAACACCTCAATCGAGGAATGGGATCCATACTCTGCCGGCGCAGATCGACACCCAACAGAGCGCACACTTTATTGGCGTCATATGAAATTACGTAAGTTAACCGATACTTGGAAGGGCCAAGGTCCAACCGCAATTGTCGAACATGGTGCAAACCCTGGCTTGGTTTCACATTTAACTAAAAAAGCATTATTTGATATTGCAACCCGTGCTGTTAAAGAAGGCAAAGCTGCAGCGGGAGTTGCCGAAGCACTTGAGAGTGAAAACTTTCCAGTACTTGCACATAAATTAGGTGTAAAGGTTATTCATATTGCAGAGCGCGATACCCAAGTATCTGATAAACCTAAATTATTAAATGAGTTTGTAAATACTTGGTCAGTTGAGGGTTTCTATGAAGAGGGTATTGCTCCAGCAGAGCTTGGCTGGGGTACTCATGAAAAAACCCTGCCAGCAAAAGCTTATGAACATCAAGTTGGTCCTAAGAATCAGATTTGCATCGCACAACCTGGCGCCACAACTTGGGTGCGCTCATGGGTGCCAAATATGGAAACAACTGGCATGGTTATTCGTCATGGCGAAGCGTTCACTATTAGTGATCACTTAACTGTTTGGGATGGCGATAAAGCAATCTACCGTCCAACAGTTCACTACGCATACTGTCCAACTGATGCGGCAATTGCATCGATGCGCGAATTAGAGATGAATCAATGGCATATCACCGATAATCAAAGAATTATGAATGAAGAGATTATCGATGGTGATGATCGCCTTGGTGTATTACTCATGGGACATCCATATAAATCTTGGTGGACAGGTTCACTGCTAAACATTCATGACTCTCGAAAGTTGGTACCAAAACAATCTGCAACAACTGTTCAGGTTTCCAGTGCAGTTTATGCAGCTGTTGCTTGGGCGATGGCAAATCCAAATCGTGGCTATATGGTTCCAGATGACATGCCATGGCGTGAAGTTTTTTCATTCGCAGAAAAGTATTGGGGTGGTTACCACTCTGAGGCTGCAGATTGGGATCCGCTAATGCATCGTAATGATTTATTTAAAGGCTGGAATGGTCGTGTTTACGATGAATCTGATCCTTGGCAATTTACTAATTTCTTAGCCTAAGTAATTAAAATAAAAATTACTTAATTGGCGGAAGTGGCTTGCTCGCTTTGATTTCTTCAAGGCGAGCAAGTGACTCGATTCGCTCCGCTGCATGATCGACAATTCGCTTGGGATAATTATTTTTATAACCATCTGCTTGTTCCCAAGGTTCTTGAACTGCAACACCTGAAATATGTGACAGCTCTGGTACATACCTTCTTACATAATCTCCATCTTCATCAAAGCGCTTACCTTGTTCAATTGGATTAAATACCCGGTAATAAGGTGAGGCATCTGTGCCACAACCTGCAGTCCATTGCCAACCATGAGCGTTAGATGCCACGTCATAATCAATTAAATGCTCGCGGAAAAAACGCTCACCTAATTGCCACTCTAGATGTAGATCTTTAACTAAAAATGATGCAACTACCATTCTGGTGCGATTATGCATCCAGCCCTCTTTTAACAATTGACGCATTGCCGCATCTACAAATGGATAGCCAGTTTTTCCTTCACACCAAGCCTTAAATTGATCACCTGGTTTGTCATAACGCATATTGGCAAATTGAGGTGCGTAGTAATCAGTTTCTGTATGTTGATTATGAAATAAGACATCAGCGTAAAACTCTCGCCAAGCAATCTCTTTGCGATAAACCTCATGAGCTTTGCTTTCACCAAGTTGAGCAAGAAGTGTACGAGGATGAATCTCGCCATATGTTAAATGCGCACTCATCTTGCTGGTGCCATCAATCGCCGCTAAATTTCTAGCCACATCATAATTTGCTAAACCATTTTTCTGAAAAACTTTAAATCGCTCTAGTGCTGCTTGTTCACCGGCAGAGGTCGCAGCAACACCATCTGGCATTTTCCAATCTGGAAAATTTCTATTTGCCGGATCTGCATCAACAGTTGGAATACTTTTTGGTGTTGGGGCAGGAGCTCGCCAACCATGTGCCAACCACGCACGATAAAAGGGTGTGTAAACCTTGTAAGGAGTGTCATCAATTGGCTTACGGACTCGACCCGGAGCCACTGCATAAGGCGAACCAGTTCTTGTTAATTCAATTCCTGCTGCCTCAACCTTGGCATCTCGAGCTGCGCCAGATGGTTCATATTCAGCACTGATATGAACCGATGTTGCATTATATTTTTTTTGCAACTCGGTTAAAACTTTGATTTCATCACCAGAAATAACCTGCAAATTATTTCCTAATGATTTATCTAACTCTCGAAGTGATTGTGCTAAGTAAGCAAGCCGTTTGCTGCCGGTATCTTTAATAACCTTTGGATCTAAAATATAAACTGGCACAATCTCTTCGCCAGCTTCGATTGCTGCATTTAAAGCAGGATGATCACTAATTCGCAGATCTCTTCTAAACCAAAGAATTGATCTGCTTGCCATTTTAATTTGGAGTTAATGGGCTAATTAATTATGGAGTGATTCAACAGAGGCATCCCAGCCCTTAACATCCTGTGGTTTACGTGGGCCAGGGCCAACATAACGTGCAGATGGGCGAATGATGCGACCAGTGCGCTTTTGTTCCAAAATGTGTGCAGACCAACCAGCGGTGCGAGCAGCAGTAAACATCGATGTAAATAGATTTGCTGGCACTTGTGCAAAATCTAAAACAATTGCTGCCCAAAACTCCACATTTGTTTCTAGCACGCGATCTGGTTGACGTTCTTTAAGTTCTGCAAGTGCTGCCTTTTCAAGTGCAAGTGCTACTTCATAACGAGGTGCATTTAACTCTTTAGCGGTACGACGTAATGTGCGAGCGCGTGGATCTTCAGCGCGATAAACACGGTGACCAAAGCCCATTAACCGCTCACCCTTATCAAGAATTGATTTCACATATGCAGTTGCATCTCCTGATTTTTCAACCGCTTCAATCATGCTTAATACACGTGCCGGTGCGCCACCATGTAGTGGGCCAGACATTGCACCAATTGCACCAGAGATAGATGCAGCAACATCTGCACCAGTTGATGCAATTACACGACCGGTAAAGGTTGATGCATTCATTCCATGTTCTGCAGCAGATACAAAGTAAGCATCAATTGCACGAACATGAACTGGATCTGGTTCACCGCGCCAGCGAATCATCATGCGCTCGACAACTGTATGTGCCTTATCAATCTCTGATTGTGGAACTGCAGGAACTACTGTGCCACGAGCTGATTGGGCAACATATGAAAGCACCATAACTGAAACACGAGCTAAATTACTGCGTGCTTCTTCATCTGAAATATCAAGTAATGGTTTTAATCCCCATGCAGGTGTCAGCATGGCAATTGCAGATTGCACATCTACACGAACATCACCTGTATGAACTGGAAGTAAAAATGGTTCAGCAGCTGGTAAGCCTGGATTGAACTCATCATCTACTAACAAGCCCCAAACATTTCCAAAGGTAACTCGACCAACTAAATCTTCAATATCAACGCCGCGATAACGAAGTGCACTTCCCTCTTTATCTGGTTCGGCTATCTTTGATTCAAATGCAATGACGCCTTCTAATCCCGGCTTGAAATCATCGGCCACGAGTTGCTCCTTCTGCGATTAACTGGCTTTAGTTGAAAAACCTAATGGCCGTATTCTGCTCTCTTGGCGAGGGTGAGCCAAACTGGATCAAAGTGAGGTTGGATACCCCTATGGCTAGCCGTGAGGATATTTCCGCAATGCGCCGTCAGTACGGCGAAGTGGGCTTACTTGAGTCTGCGCTACCAACAGATCCTGTTGAATTATTTAACACCTGGTTGCTTGCGGCGGCTGGCAATGAAGTAGTTGTCGAAGCAAATGCTATGGTGCTTTCCACATCAATCGATAATCAACCAAGTAGTAGAACCGTTTTGTTAAAAGATTTATCTCAAGATGGATTTACATTTTTTACAAATTATGGATCTCGAAAAGCAAAGCAAATTTCGGCAAATCAAAATGTTTCATTGCTATTTCCTTGGTATCCACTTGAGCGTCAGGTAATTGTGATTGGCACGGCAAGTAAAATTTCAAAAACGGAATCTGAAAAATACTTTGCCTCAAGACCAAGAGGAAGCCAGATTGGTGCTTGGGCATCGATGCAATCAGTGGAATTATCTTCTCGCGAAGAGTTAGAAAATAAATATGCAGAGCTAGAAAAGAAGTGGCCAGATGGAACAACTATTCCAATGCCAGATCACTGGGGCGGATATGTAGTTTGGCCCACATCAATTGAGTTTTGGCAGGGCAGATACTCACGATTACATGATCGAATTCGCTATGTGAGATCTGTAAATAATGATTGGCAGATCAAACGGATCTACCCGTAATATCTACCTATGAGCGATATTAAAATCCCAGATAATTTAAAACCAAGTGATGGTCGATTTGGTTGTGGCCCATCAAAGATTCGCTCGACATCATTGGCAAATTTGGCAAGTAATTATGGAAAAGTTTTAGGAACATCACATAGACAAAAACCAGTTAAAGAGGTTGTCGGTCGAGTTCGCACTGGACTGAAATCATTATTTAATCTACCTGATGGTTATGAAGTAATTATTGGAAATGGTGGATCAACTGCATTTTGGGATATTGCAACCTTTGGTTTAATTGAAAATAAATCACAACACTTAGTATTTGGAGAGTTCTCATCTAAATTTGCCGCAGCCGCAAAGGATGCACCGATGATTGGTGATCCAACGGTGATAAAGGCAGAGCCTGGCTCACATCCAGTTGCAGTTGCGGAAGCTGGCGTAGATGCCTATGCACTTACCCACAATGAGACAAGTACTGGTGTTTCAATGCCAATCATTCGCCCATCTGGAATTGGTGAAGCATTGGTGTTAGTTGATGCAACAAGTGCTGCTGGTGGTTTAGATCTAGATATTTCACAATCTGATGTTTATTACTTCGCACCTCAAAAATCATTCGCGTCCGATGGTGGTTTGTGGGTAGCAATTATGAGTCCGGCAGCAATTGCACGGATTGAAAAAATTAAGGCAAGTGGTCGCTGGATGCCAGCATTTTTTGATCTATCTATCGCGGTAGAAAATTCAAGATTAGATCAAACATATAACACGCCTGCACTTGCCACACTTATTTTATTAGCGGAACAAATTGAGTGGATGAATATAAATGGCGGATTAAAGTTTGCTGCCGGTCGTAGTGCAGATTCCTCATCACGTCTTTACAACTGGGCAGAGAAAACAAGTTACACAACTCCATTTGTTACCGATCCCGCGATGCGATCAAAGGTGGTTGGCACAATTAACTTTGATGAATCAATTGATGCACTTGAGATCGCTAAAATTCTTCGAGCAAATGGAATTGTTGACACAGATCCATATCGAAAACTTGGAAAGAATCAAGTGCGTATTGGCATGTTCCCAGCTGTTGAACCATCAGATATTGATGCGCTAACAGCATCTATTGAATTTGTTGTTAACGCTATGCCGAGAAAGAGCTAAATAAACTACCGAACCCGCCGCATAATTACCATCGCAATCTTGGTTGGTATGGTCTCCATGGTTCTTCTCAGTGGTTTGTAATAGCGATTTATAAGGTAAGGAGATAATTATGAAAGAAGCTGTATTTGTAATTGCTATGGGAATTGTGCTTTGGATTGTTGCTCTAGTTTTTGCCATCGTAATGAATGCAGAAACTAAGGTGCTTTGGATTTGTGTTGCAGGAGCTGCACTAGGTGCAATTGGGTTGCGCTACACAATCAGACGCGGGCGCCGCGGCCAACTTTAATAATTAAGGTTTAAGCACCCTCAATTTGTGAAGCAATACCGCGTAAAACCTTTCCTAATCTTTCAGCCTCTGCAGGTGAAGGATGGCGGCCATGGCGCAATTGATTTCCAACTCGATCTAAAATTTTAATTGAGTCTTCAATAATCGCAGCAAGATCATCGGCGTTACCACGTGAGTTATTAACCATTGATGGTGGTGCTTCAATAACTGAGACTGAAAGAGCTTGTGGTCCTCGACGACCATCTGCAATGCTGAACTCTAATTTTGTACCAGGCTTTACTGTTGTAACACCCTCTGGAAGAGCAGCAGCTGCAAGATAAACATCTTCGCCTTCATCATTTGAGATAAAGCCAAAACCCTTTTCGAGGCTGAACCATTTAACGCGGCCAGTAGGCATTGGTATCTCCTATCAATTTAAATACTCGTTTAATTTCGGTACTAGCCATCTTGCGATGGTCAGGGGCTTAGTTTAACCCAAATTAGCAAAGCGAGGAATTGGGTTTATTCAGCCTTAATTAAGGCTTCTGAGTGTGCACCGCAGCCGTGATCGATTGAAACTACACGGGCATCTTCTGGTGAGATCGCATTTGAACATACTCCGAATGCGCTACGAAGCGATCCGGCGATTGGAATAAAAAATCCACATGAGTGACATGGCTTGGGCGCCGCATTTGCAATTGGTGAATTAGGTCCACGATCTCCTTCATACCAACGCTTACTTGCTTGATCGCGACCAACAATTGAAAGTACACGAGCTCTTCCTAAACCAAATTCAAATAATTGATTTAAATCTAAGGTATCTAAATCATCATCCTCCGGAAGAGATGCAAAACCTGGAACTAATCTTTCATCATCTGGCGCAGTTGGCACAACATCACCAACACCAAGATCTCCGGGTTGGATGCGTTGGGCATACGGCACCCAATTTGGTGCAAGTAATGCCTTGCTGCCAGGTAGTAAAACGACATCACAAATTGTTGCTGCAGATTTCTCATCTAACTTTGCAACTGTTACTGCCCAGCGCCAACCGGCGTAACCTGGAAGCTTTGCTTCAAATAAATATGTTGCAACGCGATCTTCATCTGAATCTATTGAGTAGAACTCGCCAACAAACTCTTTCTTGCCAGCATCTTCAATAGCTGCTTGCTTTGCAATATCTAATGCGCCAAAAATATCGGTCTTATTTACCGCAACCTCTACAACTGCTGGATAGGTTTTTGGTGGCGCAACATAAGGCTTGCGGGCAATGGCAGGCGCAGCCTCTTTAGCAACTGGAGCAATTTCCTCGACAGTATCTAAAGATTGCATATCTAAATCATCTAATTCTGCCTCTGGTTCGGCAACAACTGATGATTGCTCTTTACGAATTTTCTTAAAGAGTGATTTCTTTTTAGCCATTGGGAAATTGTAATTGAGTTAGATATAAAAGAGAAAAGCCCCCGAAATTAAGCGGGGGCTTTTCCTAAATAAATGGAGTATTTGTTGGATTAGAAATCCATATCTCCGCCACCAGGAGCCGCAGGCATTGCACTCTTTGGCTCTGGCTTATCTGCAATTACCGCCTCTGTTGTTAAGAACAGCGCTGCAATTGAAGCTGCATTTTGTAATGCAGAACGAGTTACCTTCGCTGGATCGATGATGCCAGTTTTAATCATGTCAACATACTCACCAGTTGCCGCATTTAATCCCTGACCAGTTGGCAAGTGACGAACTTTCTCAACAATTACTCCGCCTTCAAGGCCTGCGTTAATTGCAATCTGCTTTAGTGGTGCTTCGATTGCGAACTCAACAATCTTTGCACCAGTTGCTTCATCGCCACTTAACTTCAACTTATCAAATGCAACCTTGCCAGCTTGTAGAAGTGCAACGCCACCACCGGCAACGATTCCTTCTTCAACTGCAGCCTTTGCATTTCGCACAGCATCTTCAATACGGTGCTTGCGCTCTTTAAGCTCTACCTCAGTTGCAGCTCCTGCTTTGATAACAGCAACGCCGCCAGCTAATTTTGCAAGGCGCTCTTGTAATTTTTCGCGATCATAATCTGAGTCGCTCTTTTCAATCTCGGCACGGATTTGGTTTACGCGACCCTTAATTTGTTCCGCATCGCCATTTCCTTCAACAATTGTGGTCTCTTCCTTGCTGATAACAACCTTGCGAGCGCTACCTAGCAACTCCACAGTTGTTTGATCAAGCTTTAAGCCAACCTCTTCTGAAATAACAGTTGCACCGGTAAGGATTGCAATATCTTGCAACATTGCCTTACGACGATCGCCAAAGCCTGGTGCTTTTACAGCAACAGATTTAAATGTGCCACGGATCTTATTTACTACCAAAGTTGAAAGTGCTTCACCCTCAACATCTTCAGCGATAATTACAAGTGGCTTACCTGTTTGCATAACCTTTTCTAGAATTGGCACTAGATCTTTAATATTTGCAATCTTTGAGTTTGCGATCAAGATGTATGGATCCTCCATAACTGTTTCCATACGATCGGTATCTGTTACAAAGTAAGCAGAGATGTAACCCTTATCAAAACGCATACCCTCTGTTAGCTCCAGTTCAAGCCCAAAGGTATTGCTCTCTTCAACGGTAATTACGCCCTCTTTGCCAACCTTGTCCATCGCCTCTGCGATCATTTCACCAATAGTTGAATCAGCTGCAGAAATTGATGCAGTTGCTGAGATTTGTTCCTTAGTCTCAACCGGCTTTGCCATCTTTAACAATTCATCAGAGATTGCCTCGACCGCTTTTTCAATTCCGCGCTTTAATGACATTGGATTAGATCCAGCTGCCACGTTACGTAAACCTTCGCGTACTAATGCTTGTGCTAAAACAGTTGCAGTTGTTGTGCCATCTCCTGCTACATCATCAGTTTTCTTCGCAACCTCTTTAACTAAATCTGCGCCAATCTTTTCCCAAGGATCATCTAGCTCAATCTCTTTTGCGATTGAAACTCCATCATTGGTAATTGTTGGAGCGCCCCACTTCTTTTCTAAAACCACATTTCGACCGCGAGGTCCAAGGGTTACCTTGACTGCGTCAGCTAATGCATTCATTCCGCGCTCTAATCCGCGACGGGCCTCTTCATTGAAGGCGATCATCTTTGCCATGTCATATCTCCTTGTTTACTCAGTTGCTTTAGTAATTCAAATGCGGCCGCATTATCACTCGGGCCACGAGAGTGCTAAGGCCAAATCTAAGGGATTTATTCCCTCCACGCCAACTGGATTTATCTAAACGGCAAATGCTTCGGCCTCGAATAGCCGGTCCCTTCGTTTGATATGGCCGGCGGACACAATTTCATATGGTCCGCCTTACCCATATACAAACTACGTGACCTTCAACGAAACCTATGTAGCAAAAACTCGGTCGCAGAAAGGCTAAAGATGCTTTTGTGGCTTTCGAGGCCGAAGTTTTTGCGGCATATGAATTAACCGCGTTGGCGAGGAGGGAGGCGGAGTTTTAGAGGTTGAAGCCGAGGCGGGTGCTGGAGCGGGCCGCGGTGCGGGATTCACGGAGGCGACGTAGCCGCTTAACCAAGATTGGTTCAGCAAGCACTGCGTCTTCGCGATCAATTAAATTATTTAGCATTTGGTAATAAGCAGGTGGAGTTAGATCAAATAACTCTTTGATCGCACTCTCTTTAGCACCGGCATACCGCCACCATTGACGTTCAAAATCCAGCATTTTAATTTCCAGCTCAGATAAGCCAGCACCATTACTGATCGGCATACTGAATTCAGACATGCGATTATCTTAAAAGATCAAGGCTATTTATTCAGGAATTACTAGAGCGTGGCGAGGATTTCTGAAATATCACTTTCTTTAGTCCACGGATTAACAATTGCAAATCTAAGAATCGCTTCACCATGGTGTGATGAAGGGGTAACAAAACCTATTTGATCGGCAAGCAATTTATCGCTCCACTTTTGATAATCCGCCATCTGCCAACCTTTACGTTTGAAGGCAACAACAGACAATGTTGGCTCGCGCAGTAATTGAAGATT
>JACCDQ011525378.1_pt1 | contig 13613 bp, 8 predicted proteins | sample 7446031 | NCBI WGS metagenome assembly JACCDQ01 (sample SAMN15323442, study PRJNA562643) | freshwater metagenome | isolation source: river surface water | place: USA:Blue River Watershed | collected 2017-08-17 | reverse complement strand
GCTGGCCGAGACCGAGGTGATCTGGATCTGCGGCTCGCGACGCAGCTTCTCGGTGGCCGTCTACCTCGATTACGCGCTGCAGCACACCGACAAGCGGATCATGCTGGTCAGCGCGATGGGCAGCATGCACGAGGGCCAGACCCGTTCGGTGCGGGCGGGCGACGTGATCATCGCGATCTCGTTCGCGCCCTATGCCGAGGAGACCGTCACGGTGGCCCAGCAGGCGGTGCAGCGCGGCGCCCGGCTGATCGCGATCACCGACAGCCGCATGAGCCCGCTGGCGCGCGACGCGCAGGTCGCGCTGGTGGTGCAGGACAACTCGACCTTCGGCTTCCGCTCGCTGACCAGCACGATGGGTCTGGCGCAGAGCCTGTTCATCGCGCTGGCCTATCGGCTGGAATTGCCGTATCGGCCGACCACGTCGGCCGGCGTGGCCCGCGACGGCAACAGCTGAGGCCGCCACCGGCACGGCCTCAGCGCACGATCTTCTCGAGCGGCGCATTGAGCGGTCCATCCAGGTAGGGCGGCAGGTCGCGCAGGTTCTCGGCGCAGAACAGGCGGAAGTCGTTGGGCTCGTCGCGCGGGGCCTGATCGACGTAGCCGCAGGCATGCAGCAGGTGGTGCAGGCCGGCGACGATCTGGCCGTCCGGATCCTGGTCGATGACGAGGTCCAGCAGGTCGTCGCGCAACCAGCGCCGGTGGTCGTCGCTCAGTTCATGGCCGACCCAGACGATGCGGCGTGACAGCACCCCGGCGGCCTGTTGCAGCGCCCGCGCCACCCCGGCCGTGCCGGCGCCGCTGTGATAGATCGCCCGCAGCGGCACGCCGTCGCGACGGCTGGACTGCAGGGCCTGCTGCACGGCGATCTGGCAACGATCGGCGTCGTCGTGGCACTCGACGGGCTCGCCGGTCTGCAGGTGCGGCGCACGTTGCGCCAGCAGCGAGCGGCAGCCGTCGATGCGTTCGGCATGGGCGCGAAAGCCCAGCCGGTGGGTCAGCAGCAGCACGCGCCCGCAGCCGGACTCGGCCGGTGTCATGCGGGCGATGTAGTGACCGGCCGTGCGCCCGGCGCTGCGGTTGTCGATGCCGGCATAGCGCAGTCCGTCGATCTCGGCGGGCGCGCCGATCGCGCTCATCAGCGTCACCACCGGGATGCCGCGTTCGCGCTGCGCCCGCAGCGCCTCGCGCACCCGCGCGCTGTCGTGCAGCGCGACCATCAGCCCGTCGCGTCGGTGACGTGGCGCTCCGATGGCCTGCATCAGCGCGGCCTCGTCGGCCGCATCGACGCGGTGACGGTGGATCACGATGCGGGCGTCCAGCATCTGTGCGCTGCGCTGCAGGGCGAGTTCGAGCCGGCTGAAGTAGGGCGTCGGGCTGGCGGCCAGGATCACGTCGAAGCGGGTCAGCCCGTGACGCGGATCGGGCAACACGCGTGGCACGCCAAGCTGCTTGGCCGCCGCCACGACGCGGGCGCGGGTCTCGGCCGAGACGCTGCCGCGCTCGTTGAGCACGCGGTTGACGGTCGAGATGCTGACGCCGGCCGCGCCGGCGATCTCGATGAAACGGGCGGAGCGCTTGCGTCGGACCATCGCCGGATCCTGCGACGTCGACGTGCCCATGGTCGATCAGGCCGGCTGCGCCGAGCCGACGGCTGCGTCCAGCCAGGCCATGCTCGCGGTCAGATCGGCCTCGATCGAGGCCGACGCGGCGACCGATTCGGCAAACGGCTCGAACGACACGTAGCCGGCATAGCCCGCATCGAGCAGGCGGCGGATCTGCGCCGGATTGCCCAGCCGGTCGGCCGCGCCGACGAGCACGCGGTGGCCGTCGCGCATGTCAGGCACGGTCACGGCCGAGTCCTCGACGCCGGAGATGTGGATCAGCCCGGTCCACTGCGGGAAGAAGAGACCTTCACCGGCGAGGTGGTGGTGGAAGGTGTCGTGGACCAGCCGGAAGGTCGCGTCGGCGCCGATCTCCTCGAACGCGCGCACGGCCTGCGACTTGCGGCGCACGGCGCATTCCTCGAAGCCCAGCGGCTCGACCAGTCCGACGATGCCGTGGTCGGCCAGGATCGGCCGCAGCGCCTTCAGCGCATGGACCAGCGCGGCGTGGCGCTCGTCGGCCGAACGCGCATCGGCGCGGCTGTTGGTGGGGCACAGCACCAGCGCCTGCGCGCCGCAGTCACGGGCATAACGGGCCAGCTCGATGGCTTCGGCCTCGCGTTCGGGCGTGAACTGCTCGAAGCGCTGCAGCGCGTTGATCGAGCGGATCACCAGGCCGTGGTCACGGGCGATCGCGCCGATCGTGGCGGCCGGCGTGCCGTCGGTGATCTCGACCCCGCCCAGGTCGTTGCGGATCTCGATGGCCTGCACGCCCAGGCGACGCGTCATGGCCGCATAGGCCTCGAAGCCCATGCGCGGGGCGGACATGCGGTTCAGGCAGAAGCGGAGGGCGGACATCGGAGGGTCTCCTTGACGGCGTGCGGACGGATGGAAGTGGTCGGCGCCACTCTAGGCCGGGAGCGTCGACAAGTCTGGCCAGGACTTGACCATTTTTGTTCAAGCCGCATCGGCTGCTCATGCGTTCATGGGCTGGATCCGGGTGTTTCCCCTAGGAACGATGTGCCCGCGCTGCGATGAAATCCTGTTCATTGAAACCAAGTTTCAGAAAAATAATTTCATTCCCGGAGCGGGCTCGCTATAGTCCGGTCCGCCCAACGAACACCCGTCCTCCCGAGGAGCCTCCCCCATGAAGAACGTCGCCGTCCTTGGCGCCGGCCGCATCGGCCGCATCCACGCCACCAACCTCGCCGCGCTGCCGGGCGTCCATCTCAAGTTCATCTGCGACCCGATGGGCGACAGCGCCGCGCAGTTGTCGCAGCAGCTGGGCGCCGAGGTCTCGACCATCGAGGCCGTGCTGGCCGACCCGAGCATCGACGTGGTGGCGATCACCTCGCCGACGTCGACCCACTCGGACCTGATCACGCGGGCCGCGGCCGCCGGCAAGCACATCTTCTGCGAGAAGCCGGTCGACCTGTCGGTGCCGCGCGCCATCGCCTGCGGCGAGGCCGTCAAGGCCGCCGGCGTGGCCTGCATGATCGGCTTCCAGCGCCGCTTCGACCCGACCTTCAACGAGGCCCGCACCCGCATGGACAAGGGCGAGATCGGCAACCCCGAGATGCTGATCATCACCAGCCGCGACCCGGGCGCGCCGCCGGCCGAGTACATCAAGGCATCGGGCGGCATCTTCCGCGACATGCTGATCCACGACCTGGACGTGTTCCGCTGGATCCTCTGCGCCGACGGCGACGAGGCCGACTGGCTGAGCGCCTCCGGCTCGGTGCTGACCGACCCGGCCATCGCCGGCCTGGGCGACTACGACAGCACGGCCGTCACGATCCGCACGAAGAAGGGTCGTCTCTGCCAGATCAACACCAGCCGCCGCGCCGCCTACGGCTACGACCAGCGCTTCGAGGTGCTGGGCTCGGCGGGCATGCTCCAGTGCGGCAACCACACGCCCAGCCAGGTCGTGCAGTGGGACGCCCAAGGCGTGCGCGCCGACAAGCCCGAGGCCTTCTTCCTGCAGCGCTACGCAGCCGCCTACAAGGCCGAGATCGCCCACTTCTTCGACTGCCTGCAGACCGGCGCGGCCTTCCGCACGACGGTGGCCGACGGCGTCAAGGCGCAGATCCTGGCCGATGCGGCGACCGAGAGCGCCAACAGCGGCCAGCCGGTCAGGCTCTGAGCCGTCTTCCCCATCCACGCCCGCGCCAGGACTGTTGCCATGATCTCTTCCACCGTTCGCAGCACGCCCTTGCGCGTGGGCATCGCCGGCCTGGGCCGGCTGGGCCGCCGCCATGCCGAGGCGCTGGCGTTCTCGACCCGCCATGTCCAGCTGGTCTCGGCCTGCAGCCCGGTCGAGGCCGAACGCGACCATGCGCGTGACGTGCTGGGCGTGTCGCGCGTCCACGCCGACTTCGACGCCTTCATCGCCGACCGGGACGTGGACGCGGTCGTGCTGGTCACGCCGACCTCGCTGCACGCCGACCAGACCATCGCCGCGCTGAAGGCCGGCAAGCACGTGTTCGTCGAGAAGCCGCTGGCGCTCAACGTGCCCGACTGCGAGCGCGTGCTGGCCGTGGCCGAGCAGCATCCCGACCAGATCGCGATGGTCGGCTTCGTGCGGCGCTTCGATGCCAGCTACCAGAACGCCCATGCCGCGATCACCGCCGGTGACATCGGCAGGCCTTTCCTGGTTCGTTCGCAGACCTGCGACCAGAACGATCCGGACGGATTCTTCGTGCGATTCGCGCCGACCTCCGGCGGCATCTTCATGGACTGCAGCGTGCACGACATCGACCTGGCGCGCTGGATGCTCGGTCGACCCAAGGCGCTGCGCGCCTACGCCAGCGGCACGATCGCGCTGCACCCCGGTCTGGCCGAGTGCCATGACGTCGACAACGGCCTGGCGATCGTCGAGTTCGAGGGCGGCGCCCGTGCGGTCTTCTATGCCTCGCGGACCTTCGCGCACGGTCACGAGACGACCACCGAGATCATCGGCACGGCCGGCAAGCTGCTGGTGGGCGAACACGCCGCGCTCGACCGCGTGATCCGCAGCGATGCCCGGGGTGTCGGACATGCCGTGTTGCCAGACTTCCATGCCCGCTTCGAGGGCGCCTTCACCCGCGAGATCAATGCCTTCGTCGCCGCCTGTCGCGGCGAGGCCCCGCTGGATCTGACGCTGGCCGATGCGATGGAGGCCACGCGCATCGGTCTGGCAATCACGCGTTCGCTGCACAGCGGACAGGTCGAAAACGTCGTCTGACCGGAGTACGCAGAAGGACTACAAGAACCTGTATGGGTCGATTGGAGAACAGTCGCAATAGGTAGTGGGCCGGTCTGGGTGCGATTTGCACACTGACGCAATGGTCGATCACAAGGGCGTAAGCCCGGGGTCGACGAGGAGTCCAAGCCATGCCAACTGCACCACTGTCCCGTGTCGAGTCGCCTCATCGCCAGCTCGCGGCCACTGGCGAGACTGCCTACAAGTCGGGTACGCACGCACCGTCGTCATCGACACCTTCATCGACGACCTCTCCGGCGTCGTTTCCCGTCGCTGCCCCAGCGGGCAATTCGGCCATCGTTCCGGTCGTGCCGAAGGACAGCAAGGCCAAGCCGACCGCATCGGCCGGATCGACCGATGCGGTCGCACAGGTGCCTGCGGCGCTGCTCGCGCTGAACCTGCCTTGCATCACCGTGCGGACGACCAAGGTGGTCAACATGCTGGGTCATGAGGTGGCGATCCAGCTTCTGCCTCCGAAGGACGGCCCGCATCGCGTGCGCCGCGATGTCCGTGGCGAACGCTCGGAGCGGAGTGACCGGTCCATGCCGGCCATCGACGAATGGGTCGGGGGCCTTTGCCACGTCGTCCTGGAGATCGGACTTCGCTCGATCGCCGGAACCCATCCCGTGCTCGTCGAGGTCTCCGAAGAACTGCTGATGAGTCCGCTGGTCGAGATCTTCGATCCACGCTGGGCCGTCATCCAGCTCCCTGAGCAACTGTCGGCCACGCCGGTCGTTCGAGAGAGACTGCGGGAGCTGCGCGGACGCGGAATGATGCTGTCGATGTCGTGCAATGGCGCCACCTCGGCTCGCATTCAGGGCATCTCGGCCCATGTGCAATGGGTGCATCTGGACGTCGGTCGCCATGATCGATCCAACCTGCTGGGCCTGTGGCCCGAACTCGGTGGGCAACAGGTGCATTTGCGTGGCATCGATCGGCTCGACGACTTCCGCGAGTACCGCACGCTCGGCGTGCACGCCTTCTCCGGGCCGCTGCTGTCGGCGCCGGTGACCTGGACGGTCGACCAGCTGCCCGCCTGCGACGCCGACGGACTTCATCACCTGTGGGAACGTCTGCTGCGCGGGGCTGACGATGCGGAGTTGGCTGGCCTGATCGAATGTGATCCCGCGCTGACCCTGCGGCTGCTGATCCTGGTATGCGATGGTCTGCTGGGCCCCGTCAGTCGGCCTGAATCGATCCTGGACCTGGTGATGAGGCTCCGCGGACCTGGGCTGCCGATCTGGCTCGAACTGCTCTACGTTGATGCGCGTGCTCACGCACCCAGTCTGCGGCTGAACTGGTCGGAGGCTGCCGCCCACCTCTCGCTGTTCATGCGCCTGTTGATCGAGCGGCTTGCACCGGATCGTCGAGACCTTCAAGGCCAGGCTGCCTTGCTCGGTCTGGTGGCCCACTACCGCCACACCATGCCGGCGCGCATGGTCGGACAACTGGCGACACCGCTGATGTGTCCGGCCATCGAGGATGCCTGGATCCATCGGCAATGCCTGCTCGGAGCCGTTCTCGACATCGGTCTGCGACTGATGTTCAACGGCCAGCCCATGGCGCCTGCCAACGGGATCATCGAGCTCTACGACGAGGCGGGTCGCCTCGTGCGTGAACGCCGCACCGCCCGCTCCATCGGCCCCGATGTGACGTCGGGCCTGCCAAGCTGATCCGTCGCTCTTCGTCTCCTGTCAGAGCAGCCGATCGACCCTAGACCGGACGGCCACGCGAGCCGCGACGCCATGCATTCCACCTTGCCGATGACCACCCGTCCCTGTGATCTTGATCCGCTGGGTCAGGATGATCATGGATCTGATGCTCCCAACGTCTTCCCGTGGGGCGCCCGAACAGGCTCGTCCGCGCAAGTGGACAAAGGTGTCGGGCGACTGCTGGCCGATGCAGGGGTTGCCATCGGTCCGCAGGCGGCACCGCCTGAAAGGACCGTGCCGGAGCGTGCCGCGCGGCGCGTCGGCGTGCAGGTCATTGCCGATGCGAATGGCCTGGCCCATGGCTACGAGTTGCTCTACCGCCATGCAAACGGCGTCGACGCCAGCGGCATCGTCAACGGCATGCATGCCACGTGCGAGGTTCTGGCCGCCGCCGTGCTGGATCTTGGCCTGCCCAGGCGTGCACGTGGCTTGAGCTTCTACATCAATGTCGATCGCGAGACGCTCATGAGCCAGCTCGTCGAGGCCATCCGGCCCGGCTGGGGCGTGGTCGAACTGCTGGAGTGCATCGTCGTGACGCCGGACGTACGGGAACGCGTGCGCCATCTGCGACAGCTCGGCCTTCGATTCGCCCTCGACGACATCAACTCGCTCGATGACAGCCGCTGGTCCCTGCTCGACGAGGTCGAACTGATCAAGATCGATTGGCGCAGCGTTCGTCCGACCGATCTTCCGCAGATGATTGCCCGGGCCAGGGAACGTGGCGTGGCGGTGCTGGCCGAGAAGGTCGAGGACGAATCCGAAGTCGCCTTGGCGCGTGCGATGGGCATCGAGCTGTTTCAAGGCCATGCGATCGCCAGACCGGACATCATCGTCGCACCCAGCATGCCAAGAACGTCCGCGCTGGCGTTGCGGCGCGCCTGGTTGCTGCTTCAGCACGGCCCGTCCAGCGAGGCCGTCGCGACCGCGCTGGCGTTTGATCCCGCCACCGCCTTGCGAGTCTGGCAAGTGGCCGAGCTGGATGGGACGCGAGCCGGAACAGCCGATCGCCCGCACATGCTGGTCGATCTGGTGGCTGATCTTCCGAGGCCGATCCTGAAGGCCTGGCTGGCCGTGCTGCAGATCGTCGATGCCGGTCCGATCGATCCGTCCTGGACCTATGCCGGTCTGGTGCAGGCTCGTCTGATGAAGGTGTTGGCCCGGAGGGTCGCCCCCGACAATCTGGGCCTTGCCGACGAAGCCTTCCTGATGGGGTTGCTGGACCACTTCCGGACGACGCTGGGCATTGCCTACCGGGATCCCGATCTCGGGGTGAGAGCGGGTCGGCGTATCGAACAAGCCATGCGTGAGCGCGAGGGCTTGCTGGGTGCCTTGCTCGAGTTTGCGCATGGGCACTTCCGGCAACCCACCGGATGGTTGCCCGGGCCCCTGGCTGCCTCACCCGGCCTGTCCTCGTCGCTCAGCATCATCTACAGAGAGTCCCATCTCTGGGCGCGCGAACGCAGCCTCGGACCTGACGCCCGGCAGCATGACCCCATCGGATCCACATGGCCGGAGCTGGTCAGGACGTCCAGTCTGGGTGTCTGGCAGCACAAGCGTCCCAGGACTCGGCAACTGCCCTGACTTACCTGTTAATTACGCTACCCGTGTGTGTAGGCCACTTGAATCTATTGACCCATTGCCGTCATTGAGCTTGTTAGCTGCCTTTCAGAGACTTTGTTGAGTCAAATCGGGCAGACAAAACAAGAGAACGACCATTGATGTCGACCTGTCTGATCCCGACGTTTCTTCTGTCAGGGAGCATTCATGAGTCAAGTCAGCACGCAGGTTCCGTCATCCACAGCCACAAGGGTTGGGGCTCCTTGGGCCCTGCTGGCCTGCATCGGCATCACGGCGGCCTATCTTCTGGGCAATGTCTGGTTGTACGAAAGCGTCGTCCAGCTGATCAGCAGTTCGTCGAATCCGCGATTCGCCATCTTCATTCTGCTGGTGACCGTTGTCGGCCAGTCGTTGGCGATCTTCCAGGCTGTCCGACTGAGCCGGGAGTCCGGCCTGATCGAACGCCTTCGAATCGCCATGCTCCTCAAGCGTGGGGCGCCGCTGGACATCCAGCGCAGTGCGCTGGGCCAGGTTCTCACGCAGGAAAGATCGAGCGCCGAGGTCTGGGCCCTGTTCGGGCCATTGAGGACCGAGCGTGAGAGCCGCGGGACCGATGACCGAGCGGCAGCCCTGGACCGGTTGCATGTCTACGAACTGGCCAGTGCACGTCGTCTGATCCTGCCGGGACACATCGCCAACACCCTCATCGGGCTGGGCTTGTTCGGCACGTTCCTGGGCCTGATCGTCACCCTCAAGGAAGTCGCGAGCCTCATCAGCATCATCGCGGTTGCCGGTGATGGTGACTCCGCCGCAACGATGAACCGCTTCTTCACTCAGATGAGTGGTCCGCTTGGCGGCATGGGCGAAGCTTTCGTGGCGTCCTTGCTGGGCCTTGGTGGATCGATGGTGAACGGTCTGCAGATGCTGGCCTTGCGCCGGCTGCAATCGGGTGCTGCGACCCAGGCAGTCGCGACCTATCACGCCATCGCCGAATCGGTGACGGGTCATGTGGCTCGCGTCGAGGAAGTCGACGCGAGCCCTGATGACCGGCAGGCGCGACAACAGATCGATGCGATCACCGGCCTTCGGCAGGATCTCGCCAAGCAGACCGAGGCCATCTTGCTGGCGGCCGCCAAGATGCGACTCGCCAGTGACTCGATGCTGACCATGGCGACGCTGGCGGAGAAGCGTCTTGGTTCGGACGAGACCCGCGCCCAGGTCGAGAAGGTCGCGGCCGTCATCTCGCAGCGACTCGAGACGATGTCGCGCAAGTTCGATGACATCCAGGTTGCGCAGAACGCCGTGGCTTCAGCGATCCAGGCAGGCGCCGGGGCTCTCACCGACATCAACCTCCAGGCCAAGTTCATCGCCGATCACAACGGTCAGGCCGTTCGCGAGATGGCGGGGTTGCGCAGCACGCTCGTCGAGGCTTCGGTGCAGGCTCGCGACAACGTGACGCAGATGCACGCTGAACTGCGTTCGGCGATGCAGCGTGATCTGGCCACCGTCGTGTCGGCGGTCAATGATGCCAACCGCGACGTGCGCGAGCAGAACGTTCTGCTGGGTCAGGTCGGCGCACACGCGCACGAGACCAATCTTGCGCTGCAGTCGCTGGACGGCGGCATGCGTGAGTTGGCCGGCCGCATCCAGCCGCAACTGGTGGAGATGGTGGCGCGGCTGGATGCCGTATCCCAGGCCGAGTCCATGGCCACGAAGTACGAGCTTTCGGATCTCAATCGCAAGTTCGATGAACTGAGCAGCGACCTGCTGCGCAAGTCCTCTCAGGGTCGCTGAGCGCGACGCGCCGGTGCGGCGACTCCTGCGCCGCGTCCGGCTTTCCGGCGGGGCGGGGTGTGCCCCTGCACGCTCTTGTCGCGCCCTGACGTTCCAGGGCTACTGAACATCGATGGCCATGAAAATCAAACAGACACTGCCGTCCGACCAACTGTCCGTGAACGGGGTGCTCAAGCGTCGTCGCCGAACGGAGTCGTCGCAAGATCTCGCGTCGGGTGTGGTCGCAGACGAAGGTCCGACGCAGAAGGACGAAGTCGTTCAAGTGGCGGTCGAGGTCCGCTCCGAGACGGCTCCGGACGATGCCGCGAACCCGTCCGATGGCGATCCGGCCCTGCTGCCAGACGGTGTGGAGCGGCAGGCTGAACGTGACGGCAGCCTCCTTCTTGCCCAGGCGACTGGCGAGATCAACGAACCGGTCCGGATCGGCGACTCGCCTTCTTCGGTGGGCGAGGACCTGTTGCGGCAGGCCCGACCGGCTGCCGTGCCGGACCCGGTGCCCCGACCGGCGGCCCCTCCGGCACCCGCCGCAGCGGCAGTGGTGAGCGATCTGGGCGATGACGAGACGCCCTGGCACGAGAGCATGCCGTTGTGGCTCGGCGCTGCAGCGCTGGGTGTGTTCGGCGTGTCAGCGTTGGCCAAGTCGCCGGCACCTGCGCCGGCGCCGGCGCCGACCTCGCCCGACGTCTTCACCTTTCGCGTCTTGCCCATGGCTGGAGAGATGACCGGCTTGCGCGTCGTGGTGGTGGATGCCTCGGGACTGCGCCGTGAGCTCGATCCATCCGAAGTCGAGCGGGTCGCCAATTCGAACTCCGGCGAGCTGAAGGTCACCGTCAAGCAGTTCGGCCAGCTGGCGGCAGGTACCCGCCTCAAGATCGAGCTGCACGACGACAACGGCGCGGCGGCGAACTTCGACGATGAAGCGAATCCCGCCGTCGGCTACGACACGGACCTCGGACCCGTCGTGCTGTCTGCCTGGGTCAGCAAGGCACCGGCTGCGTCCAACGAACTGGCGGGCATCGGCGGCTCGACGATGTCGCTGGCCATCACGCCCCTGTCGACCGTGGCAGCAAGGCACCTCGACGGGCTGATGGGCTCGCATCCGGACCTCTTCGCAGACGCGGCCAAGGCTGACGAGACCATCGCGACGATCCATCAATCGGTGGCTGCGCTGTTCTCGAGTTTGGGCTCCTTTCCGCTGGTCCAGAACGCCCAGCCCAAACCGGTCAATGCCGACTGGACCTCGACGCCTGATGCCTACGGGCGCGCACTGGGCGTCTTGTCGAAACTGGCGACCCGGTCCGAGTCGCTGGGCATCGACGGCGTGATCCGCTACCTGACGACCCACCTTCGCGACAGCGACGTGGTCGGTCGGGGCGTGACGCTCGACACCGAGGCCAGCGCCTTGCTCAAGACCGTCAGCGACGCCTACTTCGCCACCACGGAGGTGTCCGCGGCCATCCAGGCCAACCTCGCCAGCATCAGCCTGCGACGTCGCACCAACGCCGGCTCGTCGATCGGCGAACAGGTTGATGCCGCAGGCGTCGTCGCCCATACCAGCCTGAGCGACGGGCTGACGGTGGCGATCATGCCGGCCAAGGGGGCGAGGGCGGGCGACAAGTACCTCCTGAGGTTTCACCCGGAAGGCGCATCTGGCAGTGCCGGTGACTACACCCAGGTCTACACGCTGCCGGCCGATTTCGACGCCACCTCGACGACCTTGCCGCTGCTGCACAAGGTGCCGGTCTTCCGTGACAACCTGACTGGCCAGGGGAATGCGCCATTGGTCGAATACGCCAAGGATGCCAGCGGCAACACGCTGCTGGCAGCCGGGCGCGCGATGGGTGACATCAGTCGCTTCAAGCTGAGCATCGAGCCCGGACCGGGCATGAGGCCGGATTTCGTCCTGCCACCGGTGGACCTTGCCATCGACCATGAGCCGGTGGCCATCGTCAGTGCGCCGGTCACGGCCGGCTCAAGCCAGTACCACGTCGGCGAGACCATCCTGGTCAAGGTCGTCCTGCCCAGCAAGGTGGCCTGGAACATCTCGACCAACGGTGTCCACGACGTGCGCACCTACGCCCCCAGGCTGAAGCTCAAGGTGGGCGACCAGACGGTTGAGGCCACGCTGGTCGATCCGGTCGTCGCCAACGGCAGCAACGTGCTCCTGTTCGGGCATCTGGTCACGCGAATCGAAGGCATCCAGGGCGAGATCAGCCTCGACGCCGGCGCTCTGCTCGCCAACGGCGACGGCACCTCGATCCGCGACGTCTCCGGCGGGCGGCTCCCTCGCGCATTCAACCTGCTGGTCGACACCACCTTGCGTGACACCGGACAAGGCGTGGACGGCTCCCTGCCGCTCACGCCGACGCTGCGTCTGCAGGTGGTGTCCGACACAGGCACCGTGGGCGATGGCGTCACCAGCGTCGCCCAGGTCCGCTTCGACGTCCAGGGCGAGCCCCTGTCGCGGGTCGACCTCACCGACGCATCGGGCACCCGGGTCGGCAGCGTGCTTCTCGACGAGAACGGTCGGGGTGTGCTGATCACCCGTGCGCTTGGCAACACGGCGGCAGGGGGCACGGAACATGTCCTGACGGCCGTCGCGTTCGACAAGGCGGGCAACGAGAGTCTTCCGTCCTCACCGCAGACCTTGCGCATCGACAACCGGGCGCCGAACCGTCCGCTGGCCAACTTGCTGGCGGACGATGACACCGGCCTGAAGTCCGATGATGGCGTCACGCGCAGCATCACGCCCAGGGTGCGCATCGTGGGCGAGGCGGACACGCAGGCGGTCGTCTTCATCGATGCCAACGGCAACAGACTGCTCGATGCCGGCGAGATGGTCCAGGGCCGAGGCAAGCTGGTCCGCCCAGACGCCGATGCGATGCCACCCGGGCTGACGCTGACCACCGGGCAGGGCGTGCTCGATCTGGTCCTGAAGACGAATGGGCAGCCCTTGCCCGACGGTCGATACGGCTTGACGGTGCTGACGACCGATGCGGCCGACAACAGCAGCCCGGCCCTGGCGATGCCGGTCATCCAGGTGCTGAGCCAGCAGGTCAAGGCTCCCGTGCTGGCCCTGTCGACGACCGTGCCGGAAGGCGGCTTTCTCGAGGTCGGCGGCAAGGTCCGGATCACCGCTACCTTCGAGCGTGCGGTCCACGTCCAGCCCTCTGGGGATGCCGGCGCCGCCGGTCCCTCGGTGACCTTGCGGCTGGACGCCTCGACGGTCGTCCAGGCGGGTCTGGTCGACGGCTCGGGCTCATCGGTGCTGACCTTCGAGTACGTCGTTCGCGCCAAGGACAACAGCCCCGGCCTGTCGATCGATGCGGCCGCCTTGTCCCTCGGCGGTGCGGCGATCAGCGATGTGGCCGGCAACCCGGTCGATCTCGCGACACGCGCGGTCGCCGCCCATGCGACGGCACCGCTGCGCATCGACACCCTGTTGCCCGACGCGCCGGCATCGGCGTGGCTGGATGCCGCCTCCTATTCGGGCGACATCGGCGACGGCAGGATCAGCGATTCGACAACGCTGTTCTAAGTCCGGGGTGAGGCGGGCGCCACCGTCGTCCTGTTCAACGACGTGGCCGAACTGGATCGCCTCGAAGGCAACACCGAACTGGGCCGCGTGGTCCTGGGCAAGGCAGCGGCCGGCCAGTCACTGGCCGAGGGCCTGCTCAGCCTCGCGGGCGATCTGACGCTGGCTGACGG
>JACCDQ010464510.1_pt1 | contig 13615 bp, 25 predicted proteins | sample 7446031 | NCBI WGS metagenome assembly JACCDQ01 (sample SAMN15323442, study PRJNA562643) | freshwater metagenome | isolation source: river surface water | place: USA:Blue River Watershed | collected 2017-08-17 | reverse complement strand
GTAGAAATCCGTTTCAAAAAAGCGCTTTCTGAGCGTGATCCTTTACTACTATTACACTTGACACAGCAAGCGACTAGGTTGTCATGTGCCACAGGATCACCCCCTGCCTTGATCGATATGACGTGGTCAGTAGTAGTAGCATCTTGCCCACAGTATCTACAGACGTAGCCATCCCTAGCTAGTACCTCTAGCCTAGCCTTACGGTAGGCACGAGACAGTCGAGGATCTCCTCGCTTTGTACTCATTAAGCCCAGCCTTTAGATCGTAAGTGATTAAGTGCATTGCAATAGTTAGGCTCATCATATACCGTCCATCCATAACGATGTCCTACATAATGCCAATACATCCAGAATTGTTTAATAGTAGTTGATTGCTTGAGACTATCTACCTTCATCTGATATAGACCATGAGCTTGCTTAGTACCACCTATGTTGCCTATAGCTTTATAGTCCCATCTACTCTCTCTATAGACTATCTCGTTATGGCATTCTTCTTGCCTATCAGTTAATTGATACTCAGCTAATTGCTTAACGTAACCAATTGCTTTGTCTGTCGCCTGTGCATCTAAGGGCATTGCTATAGATAGAGATATCCCAATAGCGAAGGCTACCCCCCGAGCTACCGCGTAGCGGCTCGGGGTGAGCCCTTGATGGGCTCTAGCCATAGAGCGTACCATGCTAGTCAAATCCATTTGCATAAGTGCTGGTCAGAACGGCGTGTCGCATTATCTCACCCTTGAATAGTTAAGTGTCTTTAGCCCTTGAACAGCATCATCACCCATTGCGTAGAGCAACACTGGCATGAATATCTGACTATGTGAACCGTCAGGTTGAACGAACTTCATCGTGCCAATGTAACTGATTGCATCTGCCGATGACCATATTTTCAATGACCACGCAGATTTAGACATGGGCATAAGTGCGACACCATTGGCATGTGCGATAAACTTATCAACCCAAGGGGAAGGTTTGCTATATGGAGGATTCATCCAAACCATGCCAGACCAAGGCTGAATTAATGCGTCATCTTCGATTGAATAGGACTTTGATGCAGGAACCCATGGAATACCGCCTTTGGGTGCACACACATCTAAATCAAAATGAAGACCCATGGCATCGAATAACCAACTAGGAGTGTACTGATCATCTTTCATCGGTTATCCGTACTGTAGAACCCTGTTCCCTTGAACGCTATACCTACACTTGAATAGACCTTGCTCATCGAGCTATGACAGAATGGGCATTCCAGATCATGAGGCTCATGAATGGACATCCACTTTTCTATTCTGGCATTAGACTCACAGTGCTCGTTATCGCACTCAAACTCATAGGTTGGCATCTGGATCGACCTCACATGTTCTGCATGTCTCTGTGAACGCCCATGCGCCGCACATCTTGCATCTCATAGGCTCTAGTTTAGCAAGATCATTGCTGAAATCCCCGTAACCTGCTCTAAGCAATAGATCGACCAGATCACCAAGCCGCATGAAGGCCAGATAGTCCTGGGGACTACCTTCTCCCTGTCCATTAAGACGGCAAGTAACGATAGGCAGCCCACCAGTTTTAGCTGCCCTCTTTGTGACCTGATCGATCCACGCCTTAGGCTGGAACGCCGATCTAGCTTTAACCTCCATGTCGAACGGGACATGTGTTATATCTTTTCCAGCCCCTCGACCGATGTCTGCATGTGGCCACCATTCCGATAGGTAACGGGCGACTACACGCTCGGTCGAGAATCCTCTGTATTTACGGCTTTGTGATGCCATTTACCGCGTGACATTTCTCGCATGACCAGCTCTTATTCTTGAGGTTCACCTTGATGTCTTTGTAAGGTATCGCCTCATTGCATAAACAGCATCTAGTCATGAATGTGAATTCTTCAAGGATTGCTATGACTTCCTTAGATCGATGAATCTCATCCTCTGTTGGAAATGATTCCCATTCACCGTCTTGATTCATAAACTGTAATTTTCCCATTATTCGCTCCACTCATATTTTTCTGGGTTGAACCATTTCCAGCATCTAAAGCAATAAGGTTTGTAATAGTCATGATCTTTCCATGAGCAGATGAGAATTCTCTTTCCATAATTCCAGCTCGTGTTGATCCATTCGATGTGTAAAGGGTTGAATCTATCTAATTTTTCAAACATTAGACTCTCGCCTTCTGGCGCTGCCATGTGCCGTCTTCTTTGCTTATCTCGTACCAGATAACATCGTTAGGAGCCTCACAGCGACCACCGATCTCACCTGTCACAGCTGCAACACACTTGAAATGGCCCCACGGCTTGCCAGCCTTAGATGTACCTGTTTTCCACATCATGTCGCCATGAGCGCACTTCGGAATGTCCTTCTCTGTCTGGCCGCCAATGATCTCTTTCACCGTCGCAACAGCTTCCCCCATTGTGGGCGGCATAGTCGCTGGCTTGATTGTCCATGGATCGTCTTCCTTTACCACTGGGATATATTCGCCAGATGTCTGCGCCATCTTAGCCTTTGTCTCATCGATGATCGCTTCTGTCTTCTTGACTGTCGCTACTTTGACCATTTCCTCGCGGCTTGCTCGCTTGCCCTTTGTCGCATAGCCTGCATTTGCCAGAGCTCGACCGATCGCGCTAGTCTCGCAGTTTTCAAGCGCAGATGTAGCATTGACTCCGCGACCTTGAATTGTTTCCTCTGCCAAGCCAGTCGTCCAAGGTCTTGCATCCGCTTCTGTGCGATAAATAGAAGCCTCAACAATAAATCGGCTGCCTGAGTGTTCAATGATTTTAGTGTGGATCTGACCATCTGGATGCTCTTTCCAATACTTAATAAGTCTTTCTTCTACTGTCTCATAATCTTCTAGGTTAAACATAAAGCTCGTTCTCCTCTGTGTGTAGTTGCCCTGCTATTGCAAGATAGGCTGCAGCGTCGATGTATGTATCGACTTTCGCAGACTCCATACTGCGTGCGAGCTTGACCAATGCCATGCATGATGCCACTTGATAGTCAGTAATAGGCATTTCGAGAAATGCTGACCAGAGTCGTGCTGTTCTGGACATATTGTCTGACGGGTGACCGTAGTCCATGCCACGATCTTGTATTGTTGCTTTTGCTTCTGTGAGGAAATCACCTGCGTTCACACTTTCACCCTTTCCTTTTTGTCGTGGTAAGCCTGCACAGCCTTACGGCCTTTGAGGTAACCTACTCGATGGCCAGCGATGCGGCCGAGGTGGAAATATAGCGCAGCTGTTAGCAATATAACCAACGCGTCGCCTAATGATGGATCGAACATATTTAAGCCTTTCTTGTGGATGCCCTTCATCCATGGCTTAACCATCTCACGCCCTAAGGGGGAAAATCTAGATATTTAGATAACGAAATGGTAACGATTCTGCATCGTCAATGTGGTCGTCTATCGACCGATCCAGCTCGTTATCTAGGTCGTCCATAGCGCTTGCCTGAGACTACGAATGTGCCGTCTTTCTCTAAATAGATCAGATCGACCTGCACGTTCTTACCATCGACGTACATAATGGCAAAGGCTTGCTGCCAGTTAGCCGTCCCCTTGGTGTATGAGGCCTTAGAGAAGTCCATGAGGTTACCAACCTCAACCCCATGCAAAACACGCCCTAAACGGCCTCCAGAGGCCTCTGAGAAGGACGATCTGCCTGCTCTGTGAGTATGTCCTGAGATAACGCTTTTCCCATGCCTACGGGCTGCCTCAAGGGCTGATAGACCACCCTGAGACTTGATAGGGGTGTGGTCTCCATGAACTGCGATCCAGCCCGGCGCTATGTTATACGGCTTCTTATGAAAGGTAATCCCTAACTCATCGAGCTGCATGAATTTCTCGAAGCGCAGCTCTGGCAAGGATAGGAATGACGGGATCTTACGCATGATCTGGGTGTATAGGCGGTCTGTATGGTTAGACCTGATCATCTGAGTTACTTGAAGGTCGTAAAGTACCTGAACAGCCTCATCGCGATCATCTCCAAGAGTCTGTTCATAAGCCTCTGGCGTCCCCTCTGCCCACTTGCTAATGGTATTGAAATCAATCTCGTCGCCGATGGTGACTACCTCATGCGGCTTGAACTTACTGATAAAACTAGCGACATTCTTTACAGCTACTCGATCATGAAATGGGACTTGCAGGTCTGACACAATCACGATGCGTTTCATTAGTCCTCGTCTTCGTCATCCTCATAGGGTAGGCGATCCACTCGGTCGGGGATCGATGGCATGAGCCAATCAGGATATGCGCTGCGCTCTGTAATGATTGCAAGGCATAGATCTACCGCGAAGCCTGCTCGTCGCAGGGCTTTGTAGAATTCATGCATGCAAATAGCGTAAGCGTCTAGCTGACTGTAAGTATCGAGATCGATTACTTTCTTTCGTGCCATGTCAATAATTATCTGTCGAGAAGTATGTTATAGATCTCATCGACACGCGCATGAAGGCGCTTAATTTCAGCGAGCAAGTGAGTAATGACGAACCCTGAAAGGCCTCCCACGATGGCTAGGCTGGCAAAGTAAAGGGTAAAGAAATCTGTCTCTGTCATTTTTTAGGACTCGCGTATCCAAATACGCCTGCAACGATCGCACCTAGAATTGAGCGATAGTCGAGAGCGAAGTTAGAGGTAGTACCCCAGACGGCTAGGAATGCGCCGATGCTCATAACGATTGGATTCTTCATGTTCATTAGTTGCCACCTATCATCGGGATATTAAAGAAACTGCCGTCTTCATCGCCCTTTTGAGTAAAGCTGATATGTGCGTGATGGCGATGCTGATTGATCCCATCATAAGGACGCCAACGCCAAGCCTTTTTAGCTGATGCGATCTTGCCATTGAAGATGATGTAACTGATTCTCTTATCGCCAGACTTTGCCAATGCTCGAATCTGATCGACCAGATCAGGCATGAGATCGGGCTTCCCTTTCTTGCCAGCAAGGTCGCGGTCAATGTCAAGGGCACGAACCCATCCTTGCTCATCTGGATTATGATCAGACTTGCGCGCAGCGTGTCGAGTGTCGCCGATCCAGCCGTCCGAAGCTCTATCTCGATCGGGGAATGCATCATCGATCTGCTCGCGTAACTGGATGGCAGACTTAGAGAGTCTTGGCTTCATGCAAGTAGTAGAGCCGCTTCATCGGCTGTGATACCGAGGCGTTCAAGTAGAGCAGCCTTATCAGCTGCGCGTTGAGCAGCGATGCGGTCTTCCTCTGCCTTAGCATCGGCGGCTAGCTCTGCCTGATAGGCAAGCTCTGCGACCTCTGCATCTGTAAGCTCGATCTCTAAGACCTCGCCAGTAGTGCAGTTTACTTCGATTCGTGTTGGATTAGGCATTTGAGACTCCATAGAGGTAGGCGGTTGAGTATTGGTTAAAAAGTGTTCCTGTTTCGGGATAAAGGGTAATTCGTGTGATCGCCGCTGTGCCTGTCCATAGGCCTGCACCGAATCCCATGTAGGTAGTGGTCGCATTGTTTTCGCCTGCACCATCTACGCTAAAAGATTTAGCGGTGGAGCCTGCATAATTAGGGATGTAGAGGTCGATCGTGCCGAATGTTGAGGCTGTTGCATTGGTCGCTGTATTGAATGGCATGCCAGCGTAGGTGGTATCAGATCCGCCTGACCCTGAACCTGCGCCGTAGATGCGGCGGCCTGAATAGTTGCCCGAAGTATTATCGTTATTAAATCGGACGAGAAGACCATCAACCTCTAATGATCGATTGGTGCGTGCAGATACCTTGACGACCAGATCGGTGTAAGTGGCAGGGATCGAGGTAAAATCGAATGATGCCGCCCCACCTGATCCGATTACTTGAGCCGATCCGATCTGTGTAAATGTAGTAGGCATTAGGCCGCCTTTATTCCGTAGAGAGTGAAGGTAGAACCTGTAATGAAATCACCCGTAGAAGATCCGAAGCTGTTAATGTTGAAGCTCAGTGAGGTGATTGCCTCTGGAGTTTTTCTCCATAAAAGGACAGCTGTGCCTGCCGCTGCAGACGCATCGTTATATCTGACAAGGGCTGTTTTATAGGTTGTTGAATTGGCATAATTCTGAAAGTCGATTGTATAAATCTGCGTTAATGTCGTGTTAATGCCTAGTCGGTAGCCTAGTTGAAATTGAGTAGCCGATGTATCACGCCAAGAAGCCGCATTTGATCCGTTGCCATCTAGATAAGTGCCTGAGTAATTGGAGCCTGTGTCTCCGTTGACTCTCATGCGGATGCCATTTGTTCCACTAGATGAAGCTGGAACCATTACCAATCTTAAATCGGTGTATGTCGAAGGAATACTAGAGAGTGTGACTGTAGTGGTATTGCTAGGAACTGTGTATGCTGTAATCTTCTCATAAGTTGAAGTAGGCATCGTTATCCCTTAATTCCATAGAGAGCAAGTGTAGTCCCTGCCGCTAAATTGCTACCGAATACAGGCAAAATGGTGACGCTATTGACGGCAGATGTCTGCGCCCAGAGTGTACTCCATAAATGAGCGACGCCTGATCCATTCTGATCATTGCCGCCTAGCATTCGAGTCACTTTATTTTTATTTGTGTCTGAATAGTCAAGAATATCTAGAACCATGACACCGTAATTGCCAGAGGTTGAGTTAGCCGCTGGAGCGTAACCATTCCAAGCGTAAGCATATCCACCGATTGTCGATGATCCTGCAGCGCTCGAACCATCGCCCTGTAACCAATGAGCTGCATAGTTGGTAGTTGTGGTGTCGCCGTTTAAGCGGATTCCTAAAATGTCTTGAGTCTGGCCTGATCGATCAGATCGAACTAGACCGCGAATCTGCAGGTGTTTATAGGTTGATGGGATAGAGCTAAAAGTAATTGACGGAGTAGCACTGGTGACTGGAATGGTCTGGATCGACTCATAGGAGTTAGTGACCGTAATCCCTGCCCCATGTAGCCCTACGATTGAGTTAAGCATTACCCAATGGCTCCGACGATGTACCAAGTGTCGGTCGCTACCTTGATGCAGGCCGCTGACTTATATTGAGCAAGGGTAGGTGCAGCCGCTACTGCGCCAGCCGAAAGAATTGTAGTAGTGCCAGAGGTAACGGCTGAGATGGTTACAGCGCCTAGACCCTTATTAAGTACGGTGACAACCGATCCGACTGGGATGGCTGCGCTTGCATTGGTAGGGATCTTTAGGGCAACGGCTGTGGCCTTGTTCATGGGGACTAGAACCTGATAGGAGTCAGCAAGGACGAGTGTGTAGTCTGCCGTCTGGTCAGCCTTGACGTCGAAGGTTACTAGCCCGTTATAGTCCGCGGCTGTAAAGATGTCGCCTGTTGATGCTGGAAAGCCTGTTGCCATTGTTTTCTCCTAGTAACCCATAATGGATTGTCCGATTATACCGTAAGTCGATGATCCGATGATGAATCCTTCGACTATAGGCTCAAGTGTTGTAACTGTGCATTTCATGCTGTTAGGGGTGATGTCCCATGCCAAGCCTTGCACCTGCAAGGTCTTGATGATTGTACTACCGTCAGGCTGCACATTCTGAATCCGCACATTGTCAAAATAGTCGAGGCCAATGATTGTGTCAGTAGGCACGTTAGGATCGAGTAGATCGATCGTCATTGCATCAATTCGGATGGTCGTCTCTTTGCGGGTAGCGACGTAAATCTTAGCAATATCGGCAACTTGTGCGTCTGTCTCAGCGATAAGGTTAGTCTGAGTCATGCCATGAGGGAAATACTTAGCGATCGATGCGTTATCAAATGAGCTTTGAGTAGCGCCGCCAATGCGGGTGAGATCAACTGAGTTGATGATCAGCTTGTCGTCGAAGGCATAGACAAGGTTTGAGTAGGGAATGCCTGTAGTTTGGTTAAATTCGATAGGGGCAGGCGCTAGAGAACCGACTACATCTGCGCGATCCTTGAATTCAATCGTGCCATCGGGTCTCATGAATAGTGCGCCCTGCTCGGTGAATTCTGCATTCTTGAGAGCATCTAGTGAGGTGCGGGCAGTAGCTGGATCGGCTTGCACCGTAGTCGAGCCTGTGTCGATGATACGCATTGAAGTAGGGAAAGATACTTGATCAAGAATCTTAGTAATGCGCTGGCCAGTAGTTTGACCCGCTGTGGCCCCCGTCACAGTTGAAATGTTGGCTAGGTTAAATAGACGGAAAGCGTCGGAGCAGACGATGTCAACATAGGCCGTCTCCTGTCCGACTGGATAGGTATAGACGTAGTCTTGAACATAGCCTGAGAATAAGAATTCTTGAGTGGTAGCCGTAGTAGCGGCCACACGAACCTTACGCAATGGAGTCAGGTAGCCATAGTAAGGGCTAGAGGTATTCTGTGGATTGAAATACGAATTAGGGTCAAGGATTCTAACTGTGCAGCTGCCACCTTCATAGGTGTCACGCTGGACGTTACGGCCACGGACGATCTTGATGCCACGAGTTACATCGCTTAGATCAACTACAGGGTCAGGCACTTCGCTCGATGCAAATTGATTTACCCCGATTACTCCGTATTTAGCATCGCCAACTGTAAAGGGATAGCCGAATGTCGCTCCCTGAGAGAAGTCGAAAGAAACGGATATATTCGCAGGAAGACTCATAGTGCAGCGAAGTTTCCATTGATTCTATTTGTGGTCGAGCTTGATCCTGATAGGGAAGCATTGAGTAAGCCTTGACGGATTGCCTCTGTCAATTCTTGATTAGTCAAGACTGATCCGTTGACTGTAATGTTGACAGTGCCATAGCCAGAGCTACGAGCTTCAAATTGGCCAAGCGCTAAGTAGTCTAGGTAAGTCTTAGGCTCGCCGATTCCATATTGGCCGCCAGCGCCTGCGCCGCCGCCCATGCCTTGATCAGTTGCCGCGCCACCTGTGCCGCCGCCCTGATCAGCGTTTGTTTTCTTTGAACCTGCATCGCCTGCATTGAATTGAAGGGCTGCAATGCGCTTAGCGTCAAGCTCTAACTCTAAAAGATATTCACCCCACTTAGAGAAAGGATTCTTTGCATCTGGCATGGTGCGAAGGAATGTAGCGAGCATCGATGTCTGGCCCTGAGCCTCTCCTAGTTTCTTCGCTAGATTCTCAGCTGCATCAACATTCTCGTCCATGATTGCAAGTTGAAGACGGAGACGTGTACGGTCTTCCTCTGAAAGTTTTCCTTGAAGTGCTGCATAAATCTGGATATATTCGAGATCAAAAATCTTAGAAAGTTTCTTCTGGCGTAGAGCTTCTTTTTCAGCCTTTGCCTTATCTCTCGCGGCTTTGTTAGCAAGCGCGGCTAATTCTTTCTCACGCTTAGCGGCATCGGCTGCAGCCTTGAGTCTGGCCGCCTTCTCAGCTGGAGTCTCATAGATACCGACTGGCATCGAGCCTAGATAGCCTTGAGTAGTTGCATTTCGTGAAGCGAGAGCGACTTTGTGGGCTATGTCGATAGCCTTTAAACCATCCTCGACGTAGGTGCTAAACGGGTTAAAGCCTTCGATGATTGCTCGGTCGCTAGTAGCGAACCAAAACTTTTTCCATTTCCATGCTGTCTCATCGATAAGATTGGAAATCTTGATAGATAGTTTTTCAATGTTGGCAATAAGGATTGTGACATCGCCTGAGCCGAAGACATCTGTCACGGCAGTCAGTAAGGCTCCGCCAATCTTTTCCTGAGCCTCGCCTGCAGCTGTTGTAATACTCTCGAACTTGCCCGCATAGGTTTCTAGATAGTCAGCGTTAGCGCCTTTGAATTGCGAAGTAAGTTTTTCCTGAACCTGAGCGAAGGTCATAGTCTTTAGCTCGGCCTTAGTTAGACCGAGAGAATACTTGCTGAGACCCTTTGTCTGGCCTAGGTATGCGGCAGATAGGTCATTGACGACTGTCTCGTATTCAACTCCAGAGCCGCGAGAGATGTCTAACGCTTGAGTAAGTAATTCCTGAGCTTTAGTGACTGAGCCTGTAGTCTGCAACAGCTTCTGCATCGATGGACGTAATTGGTCGTCTGTGACGCCAGACATGGCAGATAGGTCAGAGATGTAGCGCTCGATACGAGGAGTCTCAAAACCGAGCCCTAGATTCTTTACAGACATCGCTAGGCGATTAGCGGCCTTTTCATCGGCTGCAAAAGCCTTAGCGGCTTCGATCGAGAAATTTGCAATGGCTTTAGCGGCAGCGGCAATTCCTAATCCAGCTACCGTTTTCTTTAGGAAGGCTAGGGATTTGTTAGCTTCCTTAAAACCTTTTCCAACGCTCTCGGAGACAATCCGAATGCGTACGCCTTTTTCAGCCATTTATCTTTCCTTCTGCGAGTCTTGCAATCTTTTCAACCGACTTGATAATGGCTGCATTTGTTTTGCCTTCATCTCTAGCCCACGCCTTACGAATACCGCGGCCGTAGCCTTGAGGCGACATAACTCCGACCCCGATGCCAGCAATAAAATACTGACCTGCGTCTGGGTTATTAGATCGAGATTTGTTCTTAGACTTGATTGCTTTGCCAGAGCTAGTCTTAGGGCCGATCCATTCTTGAGGCTTTCGGGCTGTTTCCCAGATAGCGCCCATTGGACTCTTATTGATAATCTGCGCTAAAGACTTGAAGCCTTGCTCATTAGCTCTACTAGGCGCGATGGAATAAGTAATTCCTCGACGCATCTCAGCGCTGTCAAAGCTCCAGAAATTGTCAGTCTTACGCCATCCGCGTAGAGGAGAAGTTGCAGGCACGAACCCTTTAGCCTGCGCCACGATCGGCTTCAGGGCATCGCGCATCTCTTTCTGAATCTCTTTAAGGAGATCAGGGTTGAACTCTTTCAAGACCTTACGAGCCTTAATTACGCCTTTTACTTCTGTAGGCATGTTCTTGCTCCTTTGCTCGGTCTCGCAATGCTTTGACTAGCATCTGCAGCATTGATGAATCTAGATCAATTAAGTATTGTGGCGGGATAGCCGTCTCGATGCTCAGACGAGCGATGAGATAGTGGAAGCTATCCTGCCCTAAGCCAAAGGGTCTGAGTCTGCAACTTCGACACTTTTTAAGGTATCAAGGAACTCAGGCCCGAATGGCTTGACTGTGACTCCACTTAGTCGAAGGCCTTCCCACGACAACCAATAGACGTCGGTCTGCTTAGAGTCTTCGATGAAGGCTTTATGAAATCCCTTTTTTGCATAAAGCTCGAAGGCGTATTCCAATCTCGGTGTGACCTCGATTGTATGTACTGTCTCGTCTAGCATTGTTACGATTAGCTTTGCCATGATGTGCCCCTTTGTTTAGTAGATTAAGCTGATGTCGTGATAGCGATTGTACCTGAAACGTTCCATGTTACAGATTGAGTTGAAAGATCGCCTACAGCACCGTTCACAGGTGTTGTGTTGTTGACCAAGCAAGTCATTGTGTAAAGTGGGTTGTCAGCTGATACAACTGCATCCTTTTGCTTGAATGTTACTACAACATTATTACCCCACACAGATGATGAGTTAAGTGTCTGTAGTGTCTTCGAGGATGCTGAATCGTTGAAGAAATCGATTGTGATCGATGAAGCCTCTAGGCCCTTAACGAATTTGTGACCTGAATCACCAAGACTGGTGATCTCAAGCTCGTCAAATGAATGGTTGATAGTTACATTGCTTACCAATGATGAGAGATCCACCGCATTGACAGTGAGAATCCCAGTGTTCGATAAATATACTGCCACGGTTTATTCCTCGTCTTTCTTAGTAGTTGTTTTTGGTGCAGGTGCTACAGGTGGGAGCTGACCGATCTTGATAAGGAAGTCAGCCTGTTCCTTTGTCCACTTAGCCATATCAGTCATGATTAGCTCCATTCTGTCAAAATTGACACGTTGATATTACATGTTAGTAAATCACCTGTGGCCGCATTGAGTACGGCTGGAGCCGATACGTCAGATACGTTGTAGGTGTATGAAGACGCAGCGAGCAAGTTAAACACTCGAACGATATCGTCTTCAATTCCATTGAGATTGCCTTCATTGTCGAGCAAAGGCACTAGCACGGTGACGACGAAGTTAGCCATAGGGGCCACTGTTGCTCGCCAGCCGTTAGAAGGTGAGATGTAAGGATCGGCTGGGCTAATGATCACGCTATTGGCAATCGGAGTCGCAGGTGGGAACGCGAACACAGAGTATTTTGTGTTATCTGTTAGGGCCGTTGCTAAGCCTGATCGAAGTGTTGAAATGGCAGACATTAGCCCACCATAGAACGCGGATCGAGATAAGGTGCAAGCAAGCCGCGAACGCGAGCCATGAGTGAAGAAGACATTGTGAATGGGCTGGGAGCGTATCCGTCCACGGATTGTCCCTGACCCGAGGGGGCCTGCCTTGCCTGCCAAATTGTAATAGCAACCATCAAAGACGCTTCTTGAATTGAAGGGATAGTCGCTGGATCTAAATAAGTCTCAGCTGCGACTGTGCCTAATGGATTGACTGGGTGATAAGGAGCTGGAGTATTGCTGCCGCCAGTAATTGCATAGGTGATGGTGTAATCGCCAACTTCGGTGATTGTCTTTGATCCATTATGTTTAGATCCGTTACCTGAGATCACTACTGTCTGGCCAATATAAAATGTGTCGGTTACTGGGTTTTCAAAATAGAGAGTCCCAGTAGATGCTGTATTGCTGTGCCCGATATTAAAAGTCGAGTTATTCCATATAAATGGCAGAAGGACGTTATCAGCGGCATCTACTACCTCGGTCAAAATTGCGTCACTGTATAAAGTGCCAATTCCGAGCGCCGAGCGTAATTCAGCAATCGATGTGAGTGCCATGATAATCCTTTCTAAAGACTGGCGGCGGAGAAGGGCACTCCGCCGCCAGCGACTTAGTTACCTCTTATTATGCGAGGTTGAAGCGGCGGATGCCTGCTCCAGCTGCCTTAGCGTGGATAGCTAGGTAGCCGTACATGTTGATTTCGATCTCGCCAGATGTAAGAACATTGAGGCGAAGGTTTGTTACAGGTGACTCCCAGACATAGACTGACTCTGGAGCTACGAGGAACGCTGACTCGTCAACGATGCCTGAGACTGCGATGTTGTGATCAACCACTAGATCAGCGCCTAGTACACGGCCGACGACAGAGTTGATTGATGCTGAACCCTGTGCGTTCATTGGTGACTCGGCGTTGAATAGAGCGCGTCCTGTGGTGTCTGCGTATCCGAGGATTGCTGACCACTGATCTGTCGATGCTACGAGCTTGTTAGCGTAGTTTCCACCTGTTGCCTTGTAGGCAGCTGGACCCTGTGTAGCGATGAAGCTCTGAAGACCTGCGGCTGTTGCTGCAACGCCTGTTGCCGCTGTTCCTGCAGATGTGAAGTAAGCGATGAGAGCGTTATCTGTTGCCTTCTCGTATCCCTTACGCATTTCGTCCATTAGAAGTGTTTCGAATGCTGGGTTAGAGAAATCTAGAAGCTCAAATGAAACACGGTTTAGCGTTGAATACTTAGCCGCTGTGACTGTGTCGTATGTTGATGTCATTCCTGTCTCAGATGGAGCTGCACCTTCTGCAGTGACTGCAGTTGTAGGCGCTGTGCCCATCTTAGGAATTGTGAATGATAGTTGTGGGACTGCACCTGCGCGAGTAACTGCATCAAAGGCTGGACGGCCTGAGAATGTAGTTGTATCGAACATGTTGAGGTGTGCTGGCAATGTGAGACCAGTGTTTGTTG
>JACCDQ011718716.1_pt1 | contig 13616 bp, 14 predicted proteins | sample 7446031 | NCBI WGS metagenome assembly JACCDQ01 (sample SAMN15323442, study PRJNA562643) | freshwater metagenome | isolation source: river surface water | place: USA:Blue River Watershed | collected 2017-08-17 | reverse complement strand
GGTGGGCGTGGTGATGGGTTCCAACAGTGATTGGGACACCATGAAGCACGCTGTAGAGATTTTCCAGCAGTTCGGCGTGGCCTGCGAGGCCCGCGTGGTGTCGGCGCACCGCATGCCGGACGACATGTTCGCCTATGCGGAAGCCGCGGTCGGTCGCGGTCTGAAAGCCATCGTAGCCGGTGCCGGCGGCGCAGCCCATCTGCCGGGCATGTTGGCGGCCAAGACCGTGGTGCCGGTGCTCGGCGTGCCGGTGCAGTCCAAGGCGCTGTCGGGCGTCGACTCGCTGCACAGCATCGTGCAGATGCCCAAGGGCGTGCCGGTCGCGACCTTCGCGATCGGTGCCGCCGGCGCGGCCAACGCGGCGCTGTTCGCGATCGCGATGCTGGCCAACGAGGATGCGGCGCTGCGCGAGAAGCTCGAGGCCTTCCGCACCGCCCAGACCGAGGCCGCGCGCGCCATGGTGCTGCCGCCGGTGGGCCAGGCATGAGCGCCGTCAAGACCCTGCTGCCTGGATCGGTCAATGCCGAAGGCCGGATCGCGACCCTGGGCGTGATGGGCGGCGGCCAGCTCGGCCGCATGTTCGTGCAGGCCGCTCAGGAGATGGGCTACTACACCGCCGTGCTCGACGCCGACCCGGTCAGCCCGGCCGGACTGGTCAGCCACTATCACATCCAGACCGGCTACGAGGATGCGGCTGGCCTGGCCGAGCTCGCCGGGCGCAGCGACGCGATCACGACCGAATTCGAGAACGTGCCCGCGCCCGCGCTGCAAGCCCTGGCCGCGAGCCGCCCGGTCGCGCCGGCCGCCAGCGCGGTCGCCGTGGCGCAGGACCGCATCGCCGAGAAGGCGCATTTCGTCGCCTGTGCGCAGGCCGGCGGCGTCGGCCCGGCACCCTATGCCGCGCTCGAGACCGAGGCCGACCTGGCCGCTGTGGGTGACGAGCTGCTGCCCGGCATCCTCAAGACCGCCCGCCTGGGCTACGACGGCAAGGGCCAGGCCCGCGTCAAGGACCGGGCCGAACTCGCCGCCGCCTGGGACAGCATGGGCAGCGTCACCTGCGTGCTCGAGAAGATGCTGCCGCTGAAAGCCGAGCTGTCGGTCATCGTCGCGCGCGGCGCCGACGACCAGGTGGTCAACTTCCCGGTCCAGCGCAACCTGCACCGCGACGGCATCCTGGCCGTGACCGAGGTCTTCGACGGCAATGTGCCGGCCGAACTGGCCGAACGCGCCATCGCCACCACTGCCACGGTCGCGCGCCAGCTCGGCTATGTCGGCGTGCTGTGCGTCGAATACTTCGTGATCGACGACGGCAGCGAGCATGGCGGCCTGGTCGTCAACGAGATGGCGCCGCGTCCGCACAACAGCGGCCACTACACGATCAACGCCTGTGACTGTTCGCAGTTCGAGCTGCAGGTGCGCGCGATGGCCGGCCTGCCGCTGGTGCAGCCGCGCCTGCACAGCCCGACCGTGATGCTGAACCTGCTGGGCGACCTCTGGTTCCAGGACGGCCAGCCGGTCGAACCGCCCTGGGCGCAGATCCTGGCGCTGCCGGGTGCACATCTGCACCTGTACGGCAAGCTGGCAGCCCGTGCGGGCCGCAAGATGGGCCACCTCAACGTGACCGGCGCGAGCGTCGAGCAGACGCAGGCGACCGCGCTGCGCTGCGCCGAGCTGCTGGGCATGGCGCCATGGCGCTGACGCTGGACGCGCGCGCGCTGCTGCGGCCGGCGCAGGCCGATGCGGCCGCGCTCGAGCCGGCGCAGCAGGCGGTCGAACAGGCCGCGCGGGCGCTGCAGCGCGGCGCTCTGGTCGGCCTGCCGACCGAGACCGTCTACGGCCTGGCGGCGGATGCCGACCAGGCCGAGGCAGTCGGCCGCATCTTCGACGCCAAGGGCCGACCCAAGGACCACCCGCTGATCGTGCATCTGGCCGGCGCCAGCGTGGCGCAATGGCAGGCTGGCGTCGCGCATTACGCGCGCGAGCTGCCCGGCTTCGCGGCCAGGTTGATGCAGGCCTTCTGGCCCGGTCCGCTGACGCTGATCCTGCCGCGCAAGCCGGAAGTGGGCGCGGCCTCGGCCGGCGGCCAGGACTCGATCGGCCTGCGCTGTCCGGCGCACCCGGTCGCGCAGGCGCTGCTGCAGGCCTGTGCGGCGCTTGGCGTCCACGGCCTGGCGGCGCCGAGCGCGAATCGCTTCGGCCGCGTCAGCCCGACCTCGGCCGCGCATGTGCGCGACGAGTTCGACGCCCTGCTGTCCGATGACGAGCTGCTGATCCTGGACGGCGGTCCCTGCCCGGTCGGCATCGAGTCGACCATCGTCGACTGCAGCCGTGGCCACCCGGTGCTGCTGCGCCCCGGCATGATCGGCATCGAGGCACTGGAAGCCGCGCTCGGCCAACCGGTCGCGCTGCGCGACCAGGCCGCGCCCAAGGCCTCGGGCACGCTGGAATCGCATTACGCGCCGACCGCACGCGTGCGACTGATGCCTCAGGCCGAGATGCAGGCCGCGCTCGACCTGCTTGGCGCCGACGCGCGCCAGATCGCGATCTACACCCGCCAGCCCATCAGCAGCGCGAGCCAGCATCTGTTGCTGCGCTACATGCCGACCCAGGCAGACGCCTGCGCGCAAGAACTGTTCGCGGTGCTGCGCGAACTCGACCAGCCCGACACCCGGCTGATCTGGGTCGAGACCCCGCCGGCCGATGCCGCCTGGGACGGCGTGCGCGACCGGCTGCAGCGCGCGGCGGCCTGATTCAGTAACCGGCCAGCCGACACAGGCCGGTCCAGCTGCGCTGGACGGGCGGGCTCAGAGCCGCCAGGCGTGCAGCGTCTCGTCGATCAGGCGCAGCGCGTCGGCCCAGGCCACCAGACACAGCACCTGGCGCGCGCCATTGGCGACTTCAGCCCGGGTCTGGCAGGCCTGCCAGACCAAGGCCAGGCGCTCGGCAGGTCTGGGCGCCGCATCGAGCAGGGCCTGCAACAGGCCGTTCTGGATCAGGATCTGCAGCATCTGCTGGATCAGGCGCGCGGCCTCGTCACGCCTGGGCTCGAGTGCGGCCTGCGCCTCGTGCAGCAGGCCCTGGGCCTGACCCAGCAGCAGCGCGCAGGCCCCCGCGGTCTGCTTGCGTGCCTGCAGCCGGCGTGCCGCCGACTCCGCCCCCTCGTGCACACCGGCGATCGCCGCCAGCGCCCGGGCCCGCAGCGCCGACAAGGGCGCGAGCTGGCTGCGGCGATGCCGCTTGAGCAGGTCCTCGGCCCGGCGCAGCCAGTCGACCAGCCGGTCGGGAAAATCGGGCTGCTTGTGCTGGTAGCCATCGACCAGCCGGGTCGACTCCTCGACCAGGGCCTGCGATTCGTCCAGGAAGGCCGTGACGACGATCTGCATGCCGGCTTACTCCGGCACCAGACGGTTCAGCGCGGGCAGCTTGTCCTGGCCGGGCTCGGGGTCATCAAACAGCATGTCCAGGCCTTCCTCGGTCACGTTGAGCTTGAGGTTGAGGCAGAAACTGCCGCCCTGGTTCGCCTCCTTGACCTGCTGGGTGCGTGCATCGATGCTGATGCCGACCGGGCGCTGCGGCAGCGCGTCCAGCGTGCGGTTGACCTGGGTCCGGATGATGGCGGCGATTTCCTTGAAGCGTTCGGCGCTCTGGTTCGCCGTCGCGGCCTCGTCATGGCCAGCCGCTGCCGTCTTGGCAGCCTTTGCCGTCTGGCGCTCGACCAGCCGGCGCGTGTGGTCATGCAGCTGTTCGGTCAACAGGATCGGCAGCTGGTCGCTGACCAGGCCCTGGCTGAGGTTGGCGTCGGCACGGACGATTCGGCGGATCTCGGTCGTGCTGACATGGATAGCCAAGCCCTTGAGCGCCTCCTTGAGGTTGGCGGACAAGACCGACACCAGCATGTCGGGCGCCACCTTGGCGACATAGCCCTCAGGGATATGCGAGACCACCACCGGCAGCGTCAGCTCGAGCTGGGGCATGCGCATGCGCGGGACCGGAAAATGGCGCAGCAAGCCCCCATCATCCTCGGCGTATTGCCTGGCGATCCGGACCGACTCGCGGTCGGCCGCCATGCGGGCGCGGGTGATCTCGCACAACAGATGCCCGAGGGTTTCGCTGAGTTCGCTCATGTTCCGGTCCAGGTGGCAACTGTGGAGAAAATTACTTCACTGCGCCGACGGGCGTCGAACGCATGGCGCCCTCGAGCACGCCGAGCAGCTTCTCCATGCCGGCCGGCATCTCGTCCTGCGAGGCCTTGACGAAGATATGCATCGAATAGGTGCGCTCGACATTGCTGCCGCTGGCGGTGGTCTTCTTGTAGGAGCAGGACACATTGAGCTTGGCCGAGCCGCCCGGCCAGCGCTGCTTGACCTCGAGATTGCCGCCGATGGCCAGGTCGCTGCTCTGGCTCTGGGTCTCGATCGAGTTGATCTTGGCATTGAAGTCGATCGTCGCCTCCTCGACCCGGATGAAGGGAATCGGCAACATGGTCAGCAGCGGGACCTCGATCTTCATGTCCTGGAACCTGGCATCCACCGCGTCCTTGCGGGCCGCGAACACCACGCTGGCCACGGCCTGCGTGCCGCCGACCCCGGTCGGCGCGGCAATCGTGACGCTGGGCGCCGCGGTGTAACTGCCGCCATCGGTCAGCTCGATCCGTACCACCTTGCCGTTCTCGACCACGGCCTGGCCCTGGGCGGCGGTCTCGCCCGAACCAGCCGAGAAGGTCACGACCGGCGCGCCTTCATAGCCACTGCCCTGGTTGCTGACCGAGACCGAGGCCACATGGGCCTCGACCGCCGGCTGGTAGGGGGCGACTTCCTTCGGGTACTTGAACTCGACGTAGACCGGCTTGTTGTCCTGGTCGAAGCCGACCGTCTTGATGAAGTCGGCCGTGGCGCGCGCGGCCTGGGTCTGCGCCTCGATGACCGCGCAGAGCGGTCCTCCGATCATGTTCCCGAAGTTCAGACTCGACAGCTCGGTTCCCGGATTGGCAGCCATGATTCACCCCCTGTATCTATGATGAAAATTGCAGGATGCAAGCCGATAATCGGCGGGAACAGCCTGCTTTTTCATTCTAGATCCGGGGAAATCACCCGGCAACCGCTATTTTTTCGTGGTAGATGTCAATGCCGGTCGGCCGCTTCGCCCTCCTCCAGCCGCCAGCGTCCGCCGCGCCGGCCCGGCTCGGGCGGAGGACGCTGGCCAGTCTCGGCGGACCGGGGCGCCGGATCGGGGCGCTCGGCCTGAGCCCGCTCGGCCAGCCCGCGCATGAAGCCGGCCCGGCCCGGCTCGGCCTGCTGGATGACCGGAGGCGCCGGGCGGCTCGGTGCTGGCTGGGACTGTGGCGAGAACTCGTGGCGGGGGGGAGCAGGCGGCGCGGTACGCCAGCCCCGATCGGATTCCTCGACGCGCGGCCGGACTTGCGGCGGCGGCCGGCGCTCTTCCCATGAATCGCCATGCGGGCGCCGATGGTCGTTTTCGCGCTGCCATGGCTGCGGTCCCCAGGCCTGGTTCGGGCGCTGAGCCGACCAGCGCCCCGGCACCCAGACATAGCGGGCACCGCCCCAGTTCCAGTAGCCGTCAACCCAGACATAGCCGGAGACCGGCGGCGGTCCAGGATATTCGATCCGGGGTGCCGGTGGCGCCGCATAGATCGTGGTCGAATAAGCAGGTCCGTAAGCCGGACCGTAGTCCACCGGCCCAGGCACCACGGCACAGCCCGCCAAGGTAGCCGTCGCGAGCAGGAGAATGGGAAGATGAGAGGCCATGGCGGCATTGTCGGCATCCGCTCCAAGGCGGACAAGCTCGGGCTACAGCTGCTTACAGCTGTCACTCATCAATACAGGATCAGCGGGACTCGGCAGCAGCTCAGCGGCGGCGCGGCTGGGCCGATTCGTGCCGGTCGGGCTCCCAGCGCCCGACCTCGAGTTGCCAGCGCTCGCCGTTGCGGCGCCAGACGGGGGCTTGCCAGACCTGACCTGGCCGCGGTGCGACCCAACGTCCGGACTGCCACTGGTAACGGCCATCGATCCAGTCCCAGTGACCGGCGGTCCAGAACTGGCCGCCATGGGTCGGAGGCCCCGGGTGTTCCAGGCGCGGCGCAGGCGGCTCGGGCTGGCTGCGCGCATCGAGCGCGGGGCTGGCCCCGGATTCGACGCCCGCGGGAGCAATGGCACAGCCCGCCAGCAACGCGAGGGTGAGCAGCAAGAGCCATTTCAGGATTCGCATGTCCGGCCCTGGGTTGCGCGTCGGATCGGGTTCAACGCGGATCAGGCAACTCGATCTTGACTTCGAGCACCTCGAGATTGTCCTCGCGGTCGAGCTGAACCTTGATGTCTTCCGGATTGATCTTGATGTAGCGGCCGATCACCTCGATCAGGTCGCGCTGCAGCGCGGGCAGGTAGTCGGGCTCAACGGGGTAGCGACCGCTGCGCTCATGTGCCAGGATGATCTGCAACCGCTCCTTGGCGACCGAGGCGGTCTTCTTCTTCTCGCCGAGCAGAAAGGAAAAGAAAGACATGCTGCTTATCTCCCGCTGAACAGACGCTTGAAGAAGCTCGGTTTGATCGCCTCGACGAAACGCAACGGACACTCTTGACCAAGGAAGCGTTCGACCAGATCCTTGTAGGCCTCGGACACGTCGCTGCCTTCCTTGTGGATCACCGGCAGGCCTTCGTTGGAGGCCAGCAGCACGATCTCGCTCTCGGGAATCACACCGATCAGCGGGATGCGCAGGATGTCATGGATGTCCTCGATCGAGAGCATCTGGCCATCCTCGACCCGGTTCGGGTTGTAGCGCGTGATCAGCAGATGCTCCTTGACCGCTTCCCTGCCTTCGATCGCGCGCTGGGTCTTGCTGCCGAGCATGCCGAGGATGCGGTCGGAGTCGCGCACCGAGGACACCTCGGGGTTGGTCACGACCAGCGCCTCGTCGGCGAAATGCATGGCCATCAGCGCGCCGGTCTCGATGCCGGCCGGCGAATCGCAGATGATGTACTCGAAGCCCATGTCGGCGAGCTCGGCCAGCACGCGACCGACCCCTTCCTGGGTCAGCGCGTCCTTGTCGCGCGTCTGGCTGGCAGCCAGGACGTAGAGGTTCTCGCACAGCTTGTCCTTGATCAGGGCCTGGTGCAGGTTGGCCTCGTTGTGGATCACGTTGATGAAGTCATACACCACGCGACGTTCACAGCCCATCAGGAGGTCAAGGTTGCGCAGGCCGACGTCGAAATCGATCACCACAGTCTTCAAGCCCTTGAGCGCGAGACCGGTAGCGAAACTGGCGCTGGTAGTGGTCTTGCCCACTCCACCCTTACCAGAAGTCACAACAACTATTTTTGCCATTTTTGATTCTTTATGAAAGAAAGATCAGATTAGTTGATGGGTTCGAGCACCAGCTTTTCGCCATCGGGACCAGCCTGCAACCTTACCTGGGCCGGCCGGCCCTGCACATTGGCGGGCAATGGCTTGTCGCTGGTGCGATAGACGCCAGCGATCGAGACCAACTCGGCTTCCAGGCTGGTGGCAAAGATGCGGGCACCGGTATAGCCACGCGCACCGGCAATCGCCTTGCCACGCAGCGGGGCAAACACATGGATATGGCCATCGGCGATCACCTCGGCGCCCGGATTGACCATGGCCAATACCACCAGATCGCGACCGCGCGCATAGACCTGCTGGCCCGAACGCAATGGCTTGTCGACGATCAGGGCCGGCAGCAGTTCGGGTTCCGGCGCCGCAGCAAGTCGCAACCCGGTTTGGCCTGCCGCTTCGGCACGCGTGTAGGTGGCTTCATCGGCATGGGCCAGTCCGGCTTGCAGCGCGGACTGCGTCTGCTTGGGATTGCCGCCCTTGACCGCCACCGGCACCAGATGATAGCGGCGCAGCAGCGGCAGCAGGAAGCTCCACTCCACTGACTCTTCTCTATCGCGCAAGACGGACAGGTCGATCAGCAGGGGATCGCCCGCGAAGAAATTGGGGCTGTTGCCATAGCGCTGCTGGAGCTCCCTCGCCACATCATTAAGATGAGTCGACTTCAGCAACAGCGTCACCAGCGGGAGCTGGGCGCTCTTGACCTCGAACAGATGGGCTGTCGAGCCCGGTGCGGCAGAAGACATGCAAGTAATAGTCAGAAAACACAAATCTTAACAGCTAGCGCTGAAATGCCAAAAAAGCCACCAGGCTCATTGGAACAAAAGTTTTTTGCCGTCCAGCAGAACTTTCTGGCTTCTGATTGCTGGAATCTACTTTAAAAATAGTCGTAGTAGTAGAGGGGTGCACGAGTCTGTGGATAAGTTTGTTTTGTGAATTTTTATCAATAACCTTGCGCATGCGTAAGCCTGTGGACTCTTTCTGTTTTCGGATGTCCTTGAATGCGAATAAATGGAGAAAATGCTCGCATCCTGTTGATAACTGTACTAGTTTCTTAAACTTACCCGCAATTTTACGAAAAATGCCACCCGATCGGGGCGGCATGGCGCAGGATCTGTGCTGGCCTCGCCAGCACAGGGCTGGATCAGGCCTGGACCTGGTAGCCTTCTTCGGCGATCGCTCCGGCCAGCGTCTCGCGCGGCTGACTGGACTCGACCTCGACCCGGTTCTGGGTCCGGTCGATGGTGACCTGGGCTTGCGGGTCGATCGATCGGATCGCCTGCGTCACGGCTTTTTCGCAATGGCCGCAAGTCATGCCGGTGACGGTGAAGATCTGTTGCATCAGTGGTTCCTTTCAGTAGCGTGGGTGATCAAGCACCCAAGTATCGCGCCAGCCAGTCGATGCCGCACGCCAGCGGCTGCGTCATGAATGGGATCGACTTCCGGGTCATACTTGCGGCATGGAACAAGCAAGCACAGCGACCGCAGCGGTGGAGCCTGCCGCCAGCGAGACGGATTTCGGCGTCGGTGGCATGACCTGCGCCAGTTGCGTGGGGCGCGTCGAGCGCGCACTCAAGAAAATCCCCGGTGTCCAGCAAGCCAGCGTCAACCTCGCGACCGAATCGGTGCGCGTGCACTGGCAAGCGGACGCCGGCGATGCGGTCGCCATGTCGGCGCGCCTGCAGCGGGCCGTGCGCGACGCCGGCTACGAGCCCAGGCCGCTCGAAGCCGCCGAGGCCGAGCCGGCCAAGGGCTGGCTCGGCGTGCCGCGCGATGCCTGGCCGGTGCTGCTGGCGGCCTTGCTGTCGGCGCCGCTGACATTGCCGATGTTCGGATCGCTGCTGGGCCAGCACTGGATGCTGCCGGCCTGGCTGCAGTTCGCGCTGGCGACACCGGTGCAGTTCTGGCTCGGCGCCCGCTTCTACCGCGCGGCCTGGCATGCCTTGAAAGCAGGCAGCGGCAACATGGAGCTGCTGGTGGCGATCGGCACCAGCGCAGGCTGGGGCCTGAGCAGCTGGCTCTGGTGGCACGCCAGGGCCGGCGCGATGCCGCATCTCTACTACGAGGGCTCGGCGCTCGTGATCACGCTGGTGCTGCTGGGCAAATGGCTCGAGTCGCGCGCCAAGCGCCAGGCGACCGAGGCGATCCGCGCGCTGCAGGCACTGCGGCCCGAGATTGCGCATCTGCTGCCCGACGGCATCAAGCGCGAGCAGCTGATCGATCTGCCGGTGGCCGAGTTGTTGCCAGGCGACCAGGTGCTGGTGCGCCCGGGCGAGCGGGTACCGGCCGACGGCACCCTGCTGCAGGGCAGCACCCAGGTCGACGAATCGATGCTGACCGGCGAGCCGATGCCGGTGTCCAAGCAGCCAGGCGACCGGCTGACCGGCGGCAGCCTGAACGGCGACGGCGCAGTCGAGCTCGAGGTGGCCGCGGTCGGCGCGCAAAGCGTGCTGAACCACATCATCGCGCTGGTGCAGGATGCGCAGGCGGCCAAGCCGCCGATCCAGCGCCTGGTGGATCAGGTCGCGGCGGTGTTCGTGCCGGTGGTGCTGCTGATCGCGCTGCTGACCTTCTGTGCCTGGTACTTCTGGCAGGGCGCAGCGCTCGAGGACGCACTGCTGCCGGCGGTCGCGGTGCTCGTGATCGCCTGCCCCTGCGCGCTCGGGCTCGCGACGCCGGCCGCGATCATGGCCGGCACCGGGGTGGCGGCAAGGCATGGCATCCTGGTGCAGGACGCCGAGGCGCTCGAGCAGGCCTGCAAGATCGACATGGTCGCCTTCGACAAGACCGGCACCCTGACCCTGGGCGAGCCCACGCTGAGCGCGCTGGTGGCCGCGCCCGGCGTGGACGAGGCTGGCGCCCTGCAGGCTGCCGCCGCGTTGCAGCGCCAGAGCGCGCATCCGTTGGCGCGGGCAGTCGTCGTCGCAGCCGAAGCGGTGCCTGAGGCCCAGGCGCTTGAGGCACAGGAGGTGCAGGCGGTGCCGGGACGCGGCAGCCATGGCCGGGTGCAGGGGGCTCATCTGCGTCTGGGCAGCCTGCGCTGGATGGACGAACTCGGCATCGGGCTGGGCGAGCTTGGCGCTCGGGCCGAGGCCTTGCAGGCCGAGGGTGCAACCGTATCGGCGCTCGCGCTGGAGCTGCCTGATGCCCGTTTCGTGCCGCTGGCCCTGTTCGCCTTTGCCGACCTGCCCAAGCCCGGTGCGCAGATCGCGGTCGCCCGATTGCGCGCGCGCGGCCTGCGGCTGTCGATGATCTCGGGCGACAACCGGGGCGCGGCCGAGGCGATGGCGCGCCGCCTCGGGCTCAACCCCGATGCTGGCGAGGTGTTGGCCGAGGTGCTGCCCGGCGACAAGGCCGCACGCATCGTCGCGCTCAAGCAGGACGGTCACCGGGTGGCGATGGTCGGCGACGGCGTCAATGACGCGCCCGCGCTGGCCGCTGCCGACGTCGGGATCGCGATGGCTTCGGCGCGTGGCGGTTCCGACGTGGCGATGCACGCGGCCGGCATCACGCTGATGCGCGGCGATCCGCGGCTGGTGGCGGCGGCGCTCGACATTTCGCGCCGCACGGTCAGCAAGATCCGGCAGAACCTGTTCTGGGCCTTTGCCTACAACGTGGCGGGCATTCCGCTGGCAGCGCTGGGCTACCTCGACCCGGTGTTCGCGGGCGCCGCGATGGCGCTGAGCTCGGTCAGCGTGGTGAGCAACGCGCTGCTGCTCAAGCGCTGGCATCCTGCGACCTGAACCTGTTTCGCTGCCAGGTGATGGGGCTGGCGGTCGGTACCGGCTTGCCTGCAGCTTCTTTGCACCGCAGAATCGCGGGACAGCAGGGAGGAAAATGCGATGAATGAAACCCCGGATTGGTCTGGCGCTTTGCTGCGGCAACTCGCGGGGCAGGCCCCATGAGGCAGACTGCAGACAGCGCACTGCTGACCGACCTCTACCAGCTCACGATGCTGCAGGCCTATCACGACGAGGGGCTGGAAGGCAGCGCGGTGTTCGAGCTGTTCGTGCGCGCGCTGCCGGCGCAGCGCAACTTCCTGCTGCTCGCGGGCATCGAGCAGGCGCTGACCTTCCTGGAGCAGCTGAGCTTCGACCCCGGCGAGCTCGACTGGCTGCGCGCCACGGGCCGGTTCCGCACCGATTTCCTCGACTGGCTCAGCGAGCTGCGCTTCACGGGCGAGGTGCACGCGATGCGCGAAGGCACGATCTTCTTCGTCAACGAACCGGTGCTGCGAGTGGAGGCACCGATCGCGCAGGCGCAGCTGGTCGAGAGCCGGCTGCTGAACCTGATCCACTACGCGACGCTGGTCGCGAGCAAGGCCGCGCGCTGCCGGCTCGCCGCGCCCGACAGCCTGCTGGTCGATTTCGGGTTGCGGCGCGCGCATGGCGCTGAAGCCGGACTGGTCGCGGCGCGCTCGAGCTATCTGGCCGGCTTCGCCGGCAGCGCGACCGTGCTGGCAAGCCAGCACTACGGCATCCCGGTGTTCGGCACCATGGCGCATTCCTATGTCGAGGTGCATGAGCTCGAGGTACAGGCCTTCCGGGCCTACGCGGATTCACTGACCGGACTGCGCGGACCGCTGATGCTGCTGATCGACACCTATGATACCGAGGCCGCCGCGCGCAAGATCGTCGCGCTCGCGCCGGCGCTGGAACGGCGCGGCGCGCGCATCGCGTCGGTGCGGCTCGACAGCGGGGACCTCGCCGCGCACGCGCGTATGGTGCGGACGATACTCGACCAGGGCGGCCTGCGGGAGGTCAGCATCTTCGCCAGCGGCAAGCTCGATGAACGGCGCTTGCAGCAGCTGCTGCAGGCCGGCGCACCGATCGACGGCTTCGGCGTCGGCACCGCGCTGAGCACCTCGGCCGATGCGCCGACGCTCGACGTGGTCTACAAGCTGCAGAGCTATGCGGGCAAGCCGCGCCGCAAGCGCTCGGAGGGCAAGGCGACCTGGCCCGGTGTCAAGCAGGTCTGGCGCTGGAGCGGGCCGGACGGGCGCCTCGAACGCGACCTGGTGGCGCTGGCCGACGAGGTCGCGCCGGCCGGCGGACTGGCGCTGCTGCAGCCGGTCATGCGCGCGGGTCGACGCATCGTGCCGCCCGAAGCGCTGCCGGCGTTGCGTGAGCATGCGGCGGCCCAGCTCGCTGCCTTGCCGAACCCGCTGCGCGGACTCGACAGCGTTGCAGCGGCGCAGGCCTATCCGGTGGCGATTTCGGACCCGCTGCAGCAACTGGCCATCAGCCTGGACCGGCTGTCGCACTGAGCGCCGGGCCGGCAGCAGCAAAATGACAGATTTGTAATCCAGCCGCAATCCCGTTGACGGTATTGGCGCTCCACAATGATCTGGTCTGAGCAGAATCTCTGGCGCGGCTCCAGGCGCGCCGCAGACCGAGGGGATGTTCCCCTCGTCCGCCGTCCAAGGCCGGTCGCTGTGTCGACCAGGACGGTCCACCCTGGCATTTGAGATAGGAGTTCATCATGTCCAAGCTTCGCACCACGGTGCTGGCAATGCTGCTGGCAGGTACAGCACTCGGAGCCGCGGCACAGACCGCCGCCGAGCACGCGCAACATCACCCTGAAGGCGCTGCCGCTGCGGCAACTGCACCCGCAGCCCAGCCTGCCACGCCACCCAATGCCATGGGGCCCGGTCAGATGGCGAACATGGCCAGGATGGACCAGCACATGAAGGCCATGCGTGCCATGCACGACAAGATGGCCGCCGCCAGCACGCCCGAGGAGCGCCAGGCACTGATGGCCGAGCACATGAAGCTGATGCAGGAAGGCATGGGCATGATGCAGCAGATGGCTGCCGGCATGCAGGGAATGGGCGGTCAAGCGGGCATGGGCCCCATGGGTGGCATGGCCGCAGGCAAGGGGATGCCGGCCGATCTGGCCGAGCGTCATCAGATGATGGAAAAGCGCATGCAGATGATGGAGTCCATGCTGCAGATGATGATGGACCGCCTGCCGCCCACCAAGTAAGCGAGGCACCGAGATGCAAGCACGACCACCGATGCGCCAACCAGTCAGGACCCTGATGGCCTGGGCGCTGGCCCTCGGCCTGGGTAGCGCCTGGGCAGCACCCGCTGGCTGGGTCTACACCGCCAACGAGCGCGACCAATCGATCAGCGAAGTGCAGCTCGACAATGGCCAGGTGAGGACGATCAAGCTCGACATCGCGCCACACAATGTCCAGATCGCGGCCGACGGGGCCTCATTGCTCGCGGTCGGCATGTCCGCTCATGCGG
>JACCDQ011953530.1_pt1 | contig 13618 bp, 7 predicted proteins | sample 7446031 | NCBI WGS metagenome assembly JACCDQ01 (sample SAMN15323442, study PRJNA562643) | freshwater metagenome | isolation source: river surface water | place: USA:Blue River Watershed | collected 2017-08-17 | reverse complement strand
GGACGGGTTTGTTTTTTACCGTAAATGTGTGGTGTAACACCATTCCATCCTAATATTTTCTCTATGTTTTTATAGACTACATTTCCTGAATAACCTTCTTCGCCTACAAGATTCACCATAATTCCGGCCACTTTACTGTCAGTATTTCCTAAAGGTAAATCTAGAATGGCACGTAAGTGGTTCTCAAATTGCGAAGTATAGCTGGCTTCAATCGAATAATGTCCTGAATTGTGCGGACGCGGCGCAACTTCGTTTACAATAACTTCATCGTCTTGTGTTTGAAACATTTCAACGGCTAGAAGGCCAACGTGATTGAAGTTTTTAGAAACTTCCAGTGCAATGGCTCTGGCTTTTTCAGCTACTTTTTCATCTATTCGGGCAGGACAAATTACGTATTCTACCTGATTGGCTTCGGGATGAAATTCCATTTCGACTACCGGATAGGTTTTAATTTCTCCTGAAGGATTTTGACACACAATCACGGCCAATTCGTTTTTGAAAGGGACCATTTCTTCTGCGATACATTCCACATTTGGCAGGCTTTCTAAATCGGAAGCCTGACGGATAATTTTCACTCCATTTCCGTCATAACCAAATTCAGTGCATTTCCATACAAATGGCAATTTTAACTTAGAATCTAAAAAGGCAACAACCAGGCTTTTTAAATCATCAAAACGTTTGTAGGCTGCTGTTGGGATGGAATGTTTAGTGTAAAAATCTTTTTGCGTTCCTTTATTTTGAATTTTTCTTAGTGTTTTAGGAGAAGGATATACTTTTAAACCTTCGCTTTCCAATTTTTCTAAAGCTTCCAGATTAACCAATTCGATTTCGAAAGTTAAAACATCAACTTTTTTTCCAAATTGATATACAGTGTCAAAATCCATTAAGTCACCTTTGAAAAAATGATTGCAGGCTATTCGGCAAGGAGCCTCATCGCTTGGGTCAAGAACGTAAGTTTGTATGTCAAATTTTCGGGTGTCAAACAGCAGCATTTTTCCTAATTGTCCGCCTCCCAGAATTCCTAATTTAAAATCAGAAGAAAAATAATTCATTGTCTAGAAAATTTATAGGCGCAAAGATACTTTTAAATGGTCGAATTGAAAAATGCTATTTTATTTTCTTTTTTTAAATAATTAGCTACAAAAAACAAAAAAACAGGATTTATTAAATCGGAATCCTGAAATCCATATCTTTGCAAATTATTTTTAAGATGTCAGTTCATGATTCAACTTCACGATAAAGAATTTGTGCCCTTCATTTCTGCCCAAGAAATTGACTTTGCTATACAGAAAATGGTTAGCCAGATTGAAGATGATTTTGCTGATGAAATTCCTGTTTTTGTTGGGGTTTTAAACGGTTCTTTTATGGTGGTTTCTGATTTTGTGAAAAAATACAGCAAACCCTGTGAGGTGAGTTTTGTGAAGATGGCTTCTTATGAAGGAATGAGTTCTACCAATCAGGTGAAAGAATTAATTGGTTTGAATCAGGATTTGACCGGACGTAGTGTGGTTGTTATTGAAGATATTATCGATACCGGACATACAATTGTAGAATTGAAAGCCTTATTTAAGAAACAAAATCCGAAACATTTTAAAATAGCGACTCTCTTTTTTAAGCCGGAAGCTTATAAAAAAGAAGTGAAAATTGATTATATAGGAATTCAGATTCCGAATAAATTTATAGTAGGTTTTGGTTTGGATTATGACGGTTTAGGTCGAAATTTACCGGAAGTGTTTCAATTAAAAGATTGAAAGACTGAAGAATTAAAAGATTAAAAAAAGTACATATATTAATAAAAGTTTATTGGATAAGATTACAAATCTTTGAATCATTAAATTTTTAAATTTTTAAATTAATTTTTATGACTAACATTGTTTTATTTGGGAAACCAGGGGCTGGAAAAGGAACTCAGGCTGAGTTTTTAAAAGAAAAATACAATTTAACACATCTTTCAACAGGAGACATTTTTAGATTTAATATCAAAAATGAAACTGAATTAGGAAAACTGGCACAAACGTATATCAATAATGGTGAATTGGTTCCTGATGAAGTAACTATCAAAATGTTACAAAGTGAAGTTGAAGCTAATCCGGATTCTGCAGGTTTTTTATTTGATGGTTTTCCAAGAACAATTGCTCAGGCACAGGCTTTAGACGCTTTTCTAGCTACTAAAAGTGAAGTTATTACAGCAACAGTTGCTTTGGAAGCAGATGATGAAATTCTTGTAGCAAGATTATTAGAAAGAGGAAAAACTTCGGGAAGAGCTGATGATCAGGACGAAGAGAAAATTCGTAACAGATACCAGGAGTACAACGAAAAAACAGCTCCGCTTATTGATTTTTATAAAGGCCAAAATAAATTTTATGCAGTAAACGGTATAGGTTCTATTGCTGAAATTACGGAGCGATTAAGCAGTGTAATTGATAATTTATAATAAAAAAAATATTGCTGAAAGTTTAAAGTTCCTGAAATTTTTTAGGAACTTTAAACTTTAATTTTTTGAATCCTGCAGGAACTAATGGAGCTATTTATAATTCTTTTTTTAATATTACTCAACGGACTTTTTTCGATGTCTGAAATTGCATTGATTTCGGCAAGGAAATCAAGACTGGAAAATTCAGCTAAAAAAGGAAACAATAGTGCGCAAATAGCTTTGGATTTGGCTAATTCGCCTAATAAATTCCTGTCAACGGTTCAAATAGGGATTACATTAATAGGAATCTTAACGGGGATTTTTAGCGGGGATAAGATTACTGCCGATGTAGAAATTTTTGTATCAGGATTTGAATTTTTAAAACCACACGCACACACTGTTGCAGTGGGTATAGTAGTGGTGGTTTTAACATTTTTTTCTTTGGTGTTAGGTGAGTTATTGCCTAAAAGAATTGGGTTGAATTATCCTGAAACAATAGCTAAAGGGGTTGCTATGCCTATGAAAATAACTTCTATTATCACGGCGCCGTTTATTTGGTTATTAACACATTCAACGGAGTTTTTATTGAATGTTTTGCAAATAAAACCCACAGCTGACGGAAAAGTAACTGAAGAAGAAATCAAAGCTATTATAAAAGAAGGAACAGAAGTAGGTGAGGTTCAGGAAATTGAACAGGATATTGTGGAACGTGTTTTTCACATTGGAGACCGAAAAGTAAATTCGTTAATGACGCATCGAAAATCAGTGGTGTTATTGCCATTGGAAGCCGATAAAAGTCAGGTTAAAGAATTTATGCTTCAGGAGTTGCATTCTTTTTATCCGGTGTACAAGGATAATATTGATGAGATTGTAGGAGTGGTGAGTTTGAAAAATATTTTTGCTACGATTGATGAAAATAATTTCAATTTAGAAAGTATTTTAACCGATGCTCCTTATATGATGGAACATACAACAGCTTATAATGCCTTGGAAAATTTCAAAAAAACGGGTGTGCATTATGCAATTATAGCTGATGAATATGGCATTTTTCAGGGAATTATTACCTTAAATGATATTCTGGAAGCTTTGGTAGGAAATGCATCTGATTTTTATAAAGAAGATTTCCAGTTGATAGAAAGAGAAGATGGAAGTTGGTTAGTTGACGGGCATTATTCCTTACATGATTTCTTAACCTATTTTGATTTGGATGAATTGTTGAGTGATTATGAGGTGACCACTTTGAGTGGATTAATAATGACTGAATTGTCTCGAATTCCTAAGCAGGGAGAAAAATTCGTTTGGCATAGATTTGAATTTGAAATTATCGATATGGACGGTGTGAAAATCGATAAAGTATTAATAAAAGCATTAAAATAAAAGTGTTCAGTGTTCAGTTCCAATAGTTATCGGGATTGAACATTGGACATTGAAAAATGAATTAAATTGTCGAAAGATTTAGTGTTAATTTGGAGCAATCTGAAACTGAATACTAAAAACTGATGACTGAACACTTAAAAAAATGACAGAGGGGAATTTTGTAGATTACGTAAAAATATATGTTTCTTCGGGAAAAGGAGGAAAAGGTTCTACGCATTTACATAGAGAGAAATTTATTGAAAAAGGAGGGCCTGACGGAGGTGACGGAGGCCGTGGAGGACATGTGATTTTGGTAGGTAATAAAGGGCTTTGGACTTTGTTTCACTTGAAATTTGCCCGACATATTAAAGCCGGTCACGGTGGAGACGGAGGAGGAGACAGAAGTACCGGAGCCGACGGAGAAGATAAAATTATCGAAGTGCCATTAGGGACTGTGGTGAAAGATAAGGAAACAGGTGAGATCTTGTTTGAAGTAACCGAACATGGTGAAAAGAAAATCCTTTGTAAAGGAGGAAAAGGAGGTTTAGGAAACTGGCATTTTAGAAGTTCTACTAATCAAACGCCTCGTTACGCTCAGCCAGGTTTGCCGGGAGTGGAAATGGATGTGATTCTGGAATTGAAAGTTTTGGCCGATGTTGGTTTAGTGGGCTTTCCAAATGCGGGAAAATCGACTTTGCTTTCGGTTTTAACTTCTGCTAAGCCTAAAATTGCCGATTATCCATTTACCACTTTAAAACCTAATTTAGGAATTGTTGCGTACAGGGATTTTCAGTCTTTTGTAATTGCGGATATTCCGGGAATTATTGAAGGAGCTGCCGAAGGGAAAGGGCTTGGGCATTATTTTCTGCGTCATATTGAGCGTAATTCAACGTTGCTGTTTATGGTTCCGGTAGATACACCTGATATCAAAGCAGAATATGATATTTTGGTTAATGAATTAACCAAATACAATCCTGAAATGCTCGACAAAGAGCGTCTTTTAATTATTACCAAATGCGATATGCTGGACGATGAATTAAGAGCAGAGTTAAAAGCAGAATTAGATGTCTCGTTTAAAGATGTCCCTTATTTATTTGTTTCTTCAGTTGCTCAGCAAGGTTTGACAGAGTTGAAAGATAAACTTTGGAAAATGTTAAATGAGTAAAAAGTATTTTACAACATATAAAAACCACTAACGAATTTGATTTGTTAGTGGTTTTTTTATCAGAAAGGTGCTTCGGTTTTATTTTACCTTAACTCTTATTCCTTCAGTATGACTAGAATATTCAGGCGCATACATACTTTGTATACTCGTTATTCCATTAGAGAAATCGCCACGATTATTGACTCTTATATCATATTCTAAAATATAGGTGCCTTTGTTTATCTTATCAAAAAAGAAATGCGTTGCTGCATCTTTTGTACTCTTGTAAAATGCTAAACCATTCTTGTAATCATTAGAAGATAAAACATCTAAAGGTTCAAAACAAGAAGCTCTTAAGTCTTTTAAGTGAACAAATTCCATATTTTCTTTAGCAGTTATAATTAATCTAACGGTAACTAGGTTTCCAATTTCTAACTGATTTTGTGTTGTTATTTTGTTTAACACAAAGTCTTTAGAATCTGTTTTTTTAAGATACAATTCTTTAGAAACAGAGAGTACATTGGTACTGTCCGTTTTTATTTTGTCCAAATCCTCAAAATACTGCCAATAAATACCACCAAAACCTGGTACTTTTGACTTATTTTGAATAGTAATTGTGGCCATGTTTTTTTGTATTTCATTAGCTTGCCAGTTGAGTTTTAGATAACCTGCTCCTGCTTCTTTTTCATTCTCAGATAATTTTTTAGTCAAAATCTTTTCATTGCCAATTTTAAAAACTGTATTGTCTTTTACACTTAACCAGTCTGTTCCCTGCATCAGTAATGCATAGACAGCTTCGGTGGTTGATTTAGTTGTTGGCCAGTTTTTAGTTTGTTTATTTTTTAGCAACCAGACTTTCATTGCATCGATAGATTTTGTGTCAGTTGTAATTTCCGAGAAAGCTTCGATAAGCAAGGCTTGTGTTTCTATAGGAGCCTGATGCCAATACCAACCAGATTTGTTTGCAATCCAATACATACCCCAGTCTTCGTTGTTTGAGGCAGATTCTTTTAGACTTTCGATGATTTTTTTTGCTGTTTCTTTTTCGCCAAAGCGATATAATGTAAGTGTTGCTAATCCTTTTTCGTAAAGTGAATAGTTGAGCCATTCTTTTGTGGCCGTTTCCAGATACAACTTTGTAGCTTTTTTTAAAGTATCGGACAAAGGATATTTGGCGATGTAAAAACTTCTCGTGTACAAATAGTGCAAATCAGAGTACGGATTTGCCCAAATCAATTTGTTGTTTGAGCTTACCATTTTAATTCTTTTTGCATGATTATTTAAGAATTTAGCATCTAAATACGCAATTCCTTTTTTAGCAATTTCATCCACTTTTATATAGGTTTCCTGACCAGGTGTTAGTTTAGCCAAATGACCTAAACCGGCCAGAATATGACGGCTAATGTATTCGTTTTCTCTGTCGCCGTCAAACCAGGCAAATCCACCTGATGCAAGTTGTTTTTGTTTTAATTTGTTAAAAGCAGCATCCTGAGAATTTTTCATTTTTTCGAAATCAAATAGCAAAGCCATTTTGTTTTTCTTTTCGGTTTCGGTTTTAGCATCGTTGAACCAAGGTGTTTCGGCAAGAATAATTGATTTTAATTCTTCATTTTCTTCAAGTTTCGAATTTAATTTTCCATTTTTTCTCCAGATTTCAAACAAGTCTGAAATCTTAGGATTATTGGAAATAATTGCAGAAGCTAGTGTATTGGCATAAAAACGGGCAAAAGTCTGTTCGGCACATTCGTGCTCGTATTCCATTAAGTAAGGTAAGGATTGCAAGGCAAGCCAGCTCGGATTTGAGGTATACTCTAAGGTAAACAGATGGTTTTTAAGTGTAGTTGAGTTGTTGTTTTTTAGATTATCAAAAGTATATGTTTTTGTTGCGTTGTCACGAACCCAAATGGACTGGCTTTCAGTTACGAGAATGTTGTTCGTTAAAACAGGAAGTATATTTTCTTCGCCATCCGAATAATTTCCTGCTTTTGCGACAATGCGGTATTGAACGGCTTGTAAACCTTCTGGAATATAAATTTTCCAGGTTGTTGTTGTGTTTCCATAAGCGTCGATGTTAAAATTCTGGATGTTTTTTGTGTTAACCATTTTTAAATCAATAGCTTGCATTGTTATAGCGTCAAAAAATTGTAATTGAGCAATGCCTGTTTTGTTTTGGCGCGTCATATTGGCAATTTTAGCGCTAATGACTATCGTATCTTTTTCTCTTAAGAATCGAGGAAAATTAGGAATTACCATTAATTCTTTTTGTGTTATTAGCTTTTTTTCTAAATAACCCGAAACAGCATTTTTGTTATGTGCCAATAAACGCAACTTCCAAGAAGTTAAAGCTTCCGGAGATGTGAAATTAAAACTGATTTTTCCTTTGGAATCGGTTTTAAGATGTGGATAAAAGAAAGCGGTTTCAGAAAGATTAGTTCTCGCTTTAATTGTTGATAATTTCTTTCCTGCTAAACTGTCATTTGAAATCAAGCCGGAAACTCTTCCTTGTAAAGCAATTGATATTCCGGCTGTATTGTAAACTTGGTCGTCTACTTCTTCAATAACATTGTTTGGATCGCCTTTTATAGTTTGAGCTCCTATTTTTTTATCTTTAATTGACGTAATAGCTCCTGTAAGGTTACTCTTTTTCTGTGTGCCATAACCTACAACAACTACTTCCTGTAATGCATTTTGATCTTCTTCCAGTTCAATGTCTATTTGTTTAGAAGTTATTTTTAGTTCTTTGTCAAGGAAACCAACATAGCTGAATACAAGTATTTCACCTGCTGCTGCTTCTATTTGATAGTAACCTTCAAAGTCTGAAGTCGTTACTCGATTAGTTCCCTTTATATAAACACTAACTCCGGCCAATGGCTCGTTTTTACTGGAGATAATTCCAGAAATTAGTTTGGCGTTTTGTGGCCTACTGCTGTTTTTATGGAGGTATTTTTGGTATTCATTTTGAGAGAAATAAGTTTGAGAATTGTTGAAATTAAATCCAAACCACATTAATTTAATTTTCTCATTTTCTGTTTTGAAATAGCCTAAATAGCTGTTTAAGTTTTTAATATTTGTAAAGATTTTTTGGAAACCAAAAGGGCTTTTAAAATTTGTTGGATAATAATTATTGTAGTCATTGAAATCTAAATTATCCCAATTTTTATTAGCAAATTGATCTAAAGATTTATCATACATGGATGCTAAAATTTCAGATTCCAGTTTTGTATTGGTAGCATTGAGTTTAAAGAACCAATTTTCCCGTTTTCCGGGTTCAATTTTACTTCTGAAACTTTCTATTTCAAATTCCAGTTTAGGTTCTTCTTTTTTTAGAGCAACATTTAGACTTTGATTAAAAACCGTATTCTCAAAAATACTTGTGCAATTTATAGTTACTGCATTTTCAAATTCATCTTTAAGTGGAATGTTTAGTGTTATTTCATTGTCTTTTAAGAAGTGGTTTTCGTCTAAGAAATTCCAGTATTTATAATTAGCAATTGTATTAATATAGAGATCAGGAATGATACTTTGAATTTTAATTGTTACAAAACCATCTTTTTTTGGATTTGAATTTAATTGTTCCAGGGTGATAAGTTGGTTAGGGTTTATTTTGTTCTTACTCTGTATCAAATCAAAATGGGAACTGTTTTCAACGAGATTATCGAATGCATCTTTAGCTGAGAATACAAGTTTGTAGTTTCCGGATGGATATTCCATCATAAAGTCCAGCGGAATTTCTTTGTCTTTTAGAGTGTTTATTGTCAAAGAATGCACTAATACTCCGGTTTCTTTTTCAGAAATTGGTTTTTCATTTTTTTCAAAAGGGAAAAGTTGTTCAAATTCAGAATCTAAGATTGTTTCTATTTCCGGTTTTTGCCAAACTCTTGGTTTGAATTTATTTTCACCATTACGAATACGGTATATTTTAATCTCCCCATTTGTAGCAACAAAAGTGTCGTTGAGATTATTACTTTCCAGTTTTATACTAGTTTTGTCTTTGGTTTCAATGGTTTTAGGAATATCTGCTTTTAGTTTTAGAGCATGATAGCCCACATTAGTAATTAAGTCTTCCTTAGTTTGTGTTTCACCATTGATATCAGTTATGGTGACTCTAATGCGATAGCTAAAAACAGGTAGTTTTTCTTTTACAGCTAATGTATCGGGTTTTGCAATAAAATCAATGCTAAAATTTCCTCTATTATCAGTTTTAGTTTCAGATTGAGTAATTAATTGCATTCCTGTAAATCCGAGCCATTCATAAGTACCGTATGGATTAATATTATAGGTCTCCTGTCTAATTTCGTAAGTAACTTTTGAATCAGTGACATTTGCCCCAGAAAAAGAACTTGCATTACCGGTAACGGTTAATTTTTGGTTGACTTTGTAACTCTCTGTTAAAGGATTAATAGTTATTTCAAACTTAGGTCTTTTGTATTCTTCTACGCGAAAAGAAAGATATGAATTTTCAAAAGTTACATTATCCCAAAACGGATGTTCCTCTTTTGTTTTATCATAAATGCTATCTTTTTCATAATCATCAGGTTCTTCTGCCTGAATAGTAAAATTTCCAGATAATCCTGTTTGGGGTAATTTAAATTCTCCCGAAAAGGAACCAAACTCATTTGTAATTACATCAAGTTCTTTGATTGAATTGTTATTAACGTCTTCAAAAGTAATTTTAAAAGAAGTATTCGCAACAACTGAAGTCACATTAGCTTTTTGCTGTAAAGCGATGCCTTTGTAATAAACCGTTTGACCAGGGCGATAAATGGCTCTGTCCAGATAGAATTGAACTTTAGCTTTTACTGTTTTATTTTTTTCGAATTCATTTAAGATATTAATGTAATTGGTGTACAGCGGTAGAGTATCATTATCCTTAGTTATAACAATATTTCTTTGAAAAATTTCGTCTTTTCCTCTTGTGTTAAAAAGTGTTCCTGTTTTATCGGTTTTACCCACGAAATCTTCCGAATCTATTTGTACATTCTCAATAGGAATTCCGGTTTTTCGGTCTAAAACATGATAGTAGTCCCTATCTTTTTTTGTTTCGGACAGCAGACTGAAATTGGTAGCTATAATTGTTTCAAATCCATATGCTTTATCATCTTTTTTGGCACTAGTACTTTCAAAAATAGCAAGATAACTTCCTGTTTTTAGTTGAGGCAAAAGTAGTTCTGTTGTGTGTTCAAAATAGTCTTTTGGATTTTTTAAACTATAATTTTCTGTATGAACCGGAAGTTGATGCAATATAAATTCATTTAAAATACTGTCTTTTTTAGCATAATTAAAATTCAGAAATTGCATCTCGCTTTGCTTTATTTTATAAAAGCTAATTTTTAGGCTGTCTATATTTTTAAAACTTATAAAAGCACGGTGATTTTGATTAGGATAAATGTATTTTTCCAGTTGAATATTGATTGATTTTGTTTGTAAAGCGTGTCTTTTTAGATGTGCTTGTTTATAGGTATTGGAATGATTTTGGGCAGATATAATGCTGTCAAGTATTGCAATAGCCTTTACGATATAATCTGGATGCGTTTCTTTGGAAGCCAGATTACTAAAAATTGTCGCTTTTTCGAATTGAATCTTTTGTGTAGTAATCGCATCATTTGATAGTTTTTGGAGACTATTTAAAGCTTTGAGGTATGCTTCGTTATCATTCAAAAGATTGTTTTTACAAAAAGTAATACGATTCAGCTGATTTTCTACAGATGGATTGCTTTGTTCTCTCTCCTGAAATAATTGCAATGTTTTTTGAAGATTTTTTTCTTTGACAAAGTCGAAGTTGATTTCTTTAAAAGCGACAGAATTTCCTAATAGATCCTCTTTTAAGAAATAAAAGTCATTTTTTTTAAATTTCCATCGCTGTATTTTAGAAGTATAATAATTGATATTCTCCTCCAGTAAATACTCATACAAATTTTCGGTTTTAAATATTTCCTGATTGTAATAATCAAATATTGCTTCATACTGAGCAAGAGAAGTGTTTTTTATAGTTGCTTTATCAATTAAACTATTGTTGTAATACTTTGCTATTTGGTTTTCAAATTCAACATTAGACCACAATAGGTAATTGTTGTCAGGATTGCTGGTAGTGGTTATATTTTCTCTTTTATACCTATTTTGATTAAGGTAATCATTCAGGCATTTGGCATAAACTAAATTCAAAATCGCTTTTGAAGGAGCAGAAACTCTACTAATATCCGTTTTTAAATGGTTTAAGATTTTGGATTGTGCATTTTCGTCTAATGTTTGTAAGTATTTAGATTGATAAAAAAAGCATTTTATCAATTGTTCTTCATCGTTTTTTGAAATTGACCTTTCATAAATTCTATCTACAATTTCTTTAGCCGATTTTATTTTTCCATCTTTTTCTAAGGTGATTACTTTATTCCATGATTTTTGATTTTTTTGAGCAAAAACAGATGTTGAAATAAGTACGATGAGTAACAAGATTTTTTTCATAATAACTTTTTATACTATAGAGCACATTCTTCTCCAAACAGTTGGGAATAATGCGAAAAATAGCACTAAAAATAATTATTTTTTTGAAAAAGCTTTCTTTTTTTGTAGGTTTATTTTTAAAATAAGTTTTTTTGTAATTTTAATTACGATAGGTGTCAAACAAATATTCCAATGTTTCTCGAATATTATTGGCAGGCATTTCAGGATAAATAATATTTTGGTTTAGCCAGTTTTTAATGATTTCGTCGAAATTTTTCCCAACTTCATAAACAACAGGGACTCCCATTTTTTTCAAGGCAGCAGCATTGCATTCCTGCTCATAATGACTGCGAATAGGGATACTTAGGATTTTCTTTTTCAGATATAAAGCTTCGGCAGGAGTTTCAAAACCGCCACCGGTGATAATGCCTTCACAGGAAATCAGGCTTTCGTTGAATTTTTTTTGGTTTACAGGAAAATAGGTGATGTTTCCAATGGTATGTTTGAATTCTACTCCCTGTAAAAACCAATGAAATTGTACATCTTTCACTTTGTTAAAAGCTTTTTCGAGACAATCTTTATCGAAAGAAGGCAGGTAAACCGTAATGTGTTTTAAGTTAGTAGGTTCGGCCTGAACAATTTCATCTTTGATGATGGGAGGCAGGATAAAAGAGTCGTATTTTTCAAAATGCAAACCGATGTTTTTAGGAGATGGAGCGTAATGTTTTAAAATCATTTCGCCCATTAAGCTTTTCTTTTCTGGTCTTGGAGTAGCTTCGGAAATAAAACTTGCCTGATGTCCCAGTTGCACCGAATGTACTTTTTGCATTTTGCAGGCCAGCGAAGTGATGGAGTCAAAATCGTTGATAATTACATCATATTTTTTTAACGGTAACATATCAGCATCTTTGTAAATTTGACGCGGTTTGATGTTTTTAACAATGTCCCAATAATTCAATCCACCACATTTACTGTAATGCAGGCTGCAACCTTTGCTTTTGAATTTTATAGGCAATTTGATGTCTAAACTGGCGTTGTTTCCGCTTAAAAAGAAGTCGACTTCGCCAAATTTTTGTAGATAAGGATACAATTGAGTCGCTCTGCTGATGTGTCCGTTTCCTGTTGCCTGAATGGCGTAGAATATTTTCATATTTCCGAAATTTTCATAGTACGAAAGTATTTGTTTGATGTTAGGATAAGGTTTTTTAAAGATTGCTATTAGGTTACTATTTATGGTTTTTATAAGAGATAAAATTTTTAAAATCCTTTTTAATTTCCTTATTTTTGGAAAATGAAACACATTCTGCTGCTATTTTTTTTGTTCCCAATGTTGGTTTTTTCTCAGGCGAATTTTGAGAAAGCGCAGCAATTATTTGAAGAAGGAAAATTGGAACAGGCTAAGCCTATGTTTGAGGTTCTTCTGAAAAAAAATCCATCCAATATAAAAATCATCGAATATTTAGGAGACATTGCAGGACGCAGTAAAGACTGGGATGAGGCTTTATTGTACTATGGGAAACTTAAAAAAGCCAAACCTTCTGAAGCTAATTTTCATTTTAAATACGGTGGTGTTTTAGGGATGAAAGCTTTAGAAGTGAATAAATTCAAGGCTTTAGGGATGATTGATGAAGTGCGTTCGAGTTTTGAAAAAGCAATCGAATTAAATCCCAAACACATTGAAGCCAGATGGGCTTTGATAGAGCTCTTTCTTCAGTTGCCTGGAATTTTAGGCGGAAGCGAAAAAAAAGCAATTCAATATTCGAATGAGTTGTCTCAGATTTCTGCTGTTGACGGTTATTTGTCCCGAGGACATATCGAAGAATATTTTAAAAGATATACCAAGGCTGAACTGCAATATAAGAAAGCCATTGCTGTGGGAAATTCGAAGAAAACCTATCAAAAACTGGCCAATTTGTATGCCAATAAAATGAAATCACCCGATAAGGCACAAGCTGTTTTAGAAGAATTTAAAAAGAAAAACGACAATTAAATTAAGGAAATAAATTTGCGCAAAAGCGATAACTAATATGAAAACACATTTTATAGCTATTGGCGGAAGTGCCATGCACAACCTGGCTTTAGCATTACACAATAAAGGGTATCAGGTTACAGGAAGCGATGATGCGATCTTTGAGCCATCAAAATCACGTTTAGAGAAGAAAGGTATTTTACCGGTCGAATTGGGTTGGTTTCCTGAAAAAATAACCGCCGATATTGATGCGGTAATTTTAGGAATGCACGCTAAGGCGGATAATCCGGAATTGTTG
>JACCDQ011804888.1_pt1 | contig 13621 bp, 24 predicted proteins | sample 7446031 | NCBI WGS metagenome assembly JACCDQ01 (sample SAMN15323442, study PRJNA562643) | freshwater metagenome | isolation source: river surface water | place: USA:Blue River Watershed | collected 2017-08-17 | reverse complement strand
GCACATGCTCAGCAACAATAGGCTCAGTTTCTAACCCTGACCACAGTTTAGAGAACTTCGGTAAAGCCGGTAGAAGCAGATGGTTAGGCAGACGTCCAAGAACACGTCCAGCTGCGATGAACCCTGTCGATCACCCTCAGGGTGGTGGTGAAGGTAGATCAAAAGGTGGTCAGCCGAAATCACGTACAGGTATCTACGCTCAAGGTCAGAAAACCCGTAATACCAAAAAGAGTACAAGTAAATATATCATAGAACGTAGAAAAGGTAAAAGAAATAAATAATGGCAAGGTCACTTAAAAAAGGTCCCTTCATTGATTGGAAACTTGACGAAAAAGTTGCCAAAATGAACGAAACCAAGAAGAAAGCAGTTATCAAAACATGGAGCAGAAAATCCATGATTGCACCGGAGTTCGTTGGTCACACTTTTGCTGTGCACAATGGCAACAAATTCATTCCGGTTTATGTTACCGAAAATATGGTCGGTCATAAATTAGGTGAGTTTGCTCCTACTAGAACATTCAAAGGACACGGAGGTAACAATAAATAATAATTATGGAATCAGTAGCAGTATTAAAAAATTGTCCATTGTCTCCACGTAAGATGAGATTGGTAGTTGACCAAATTAGAGGTCAGCAAGTAGATAAAGCCTTAACTATTCTGCAATTCTCTCAGAGAAGATATTATGCAGTTTATGTTGAGAAGCTTTTGAAATCAGCCATCAGTAACTGGCAGAACAAAAACCAGGACAGCAAGGTAGAAGACAGCAAGATCTTTGTATCTGCAGTATTCGTAGACGGTGCAGTTGTTGCCAAAAGAATGAGAACAGCTCCACAGGGTCGTGCCTACAGAATCCGTAAGCGTTACAGCCATGTGACGATTAAAGTTGACAGTTTAACAAGCAAAGAAAACCAAATAGCAGAAGCATAATTAATGGGACAAAAAATAAATCCAATAGCGCTTAGATTAGGCATCATCAGAGGTTGGGAAAGCAACTGGTACGGCGGAAAGAATTTCGCCGACAAGTTAGCCGAAGATGAAAAGATCCGTAAATATTTATTCGTGCGTATCCCAAGAGGAGGCATGTCTAAAATCGTTATTGAAAGAACGATAAAACGTATCATCATCACCATCCACACTGCTAAACCTGGTATCGTCATCGGTAAAGGTGGTGCTGAGGTTGATAAGATCAAAGAAGAGTTGAAGAAAATCACTAAAAAAGATGTTCAGATCAACATTTTTGAAATCAAAAGACCAGAGTTAGACGCTAAATTAGTAGCTGAAACTATTTGTCAGCAGATCGAAGGCCGTGTTAGTTACAAGAGAGCTGTTAAGCAAGCTTTAGGCAATACCATGAGAATGGGTGCTGACGGTATCAAAGTAAGTATTTCAGGTCGTTTGAACGGTGCAGAGATTGCACGTGCTGAAAAATACAAAGAAGGAAGAACTCCATTGCACACTTTGCGTTCAGATATTGATTACGCATTAGGTGAAGCATTAACTGTATATGGTAAGATTGGTGTGAAAGTATGGATTTGCAGAGGTGAGATTTACGGTAAACGTGATTTGTCATTGAATGCAGGTTCAGACAGAGGACCGAAGAGAGATGAGGCACCGCGTAACGACAACAGAAGAGGCGGCCGTAGAGATGGTGGAAGAGATAACAGAGGCGGCGGCGACAGAGGCGGTGACAGAAGAAGAAATAATAACTAACAGGGGAGAAGGATAAAATAATATTAAAAACAGGAAGTAAGACATGTTAAGTCCAAAAAGAACCAAATTCAGAAAACAGCATAAAGGCAAAATTAAAGGACTTGCCACCAGAGGTCACCGTTTGAGTTTTGGAACCTTCGGTTTAAAAAGTATGGAACAATCTTGGATCACAGCCAGACAGATTGAAGCTGCGAGGGTTGCCTTGACCAGATTCATGAAAAGAGAAGGTCAGGTATGGATCCGTATTTTCCCTGACAAGCCAATCACCAAGAAGCCAGCTGAAGTACGTATGGGTAAAGGTAAGGGTGCTCCAGAATATTGGGTAGCCATTGTAAAACCAGGAACCATCATGTTTGAAGTAACAGGTGTACCACAGGCAGTAGCCGAAAGAGGTATGTACCTGGCAGCTCAGAAACTTCCGGTATCTACTAAATTCATAGTTAAACCTGATTATACAGAAGAATAATGAAGCACAGGGAATATAAAGATCTACCTACTAAAGAATTAGTAGAGAGATACAAAGAAGAAAAAGTTAGACTTACAAAAGTGAAGTTTAACAACGCTGTTGCGAGAATCGAGCAACCGCACAAATTAAAAGAAGCGAGAAAAGAGATTGCCAGACTTTTGACTGAAATCAACTCTCGTAGAATTGATAACGAAATTAAAGCCGCTGAAAAAGGGGAATAATAAAATGGAACAAACCAGAAATTCAAGAAAAGAGATCATTGGTCGCGTTACCAGCAATGGTATGAATAAATCCATCGTGGTTGCTTTAGAGACTAAAGTAAAGCACCCTAAGTATGGTAAATACTTCAAGAAGACCAAGAAGTTCTATGCTCATGATGAAAAGAATGAGTGTAACGTTAATGACATCGTAAAAATCATGGAGACAAGACCTTTGAGCAAATTGAAATGCTGGAGACTTGTTGAAATAGTAGAAAGGGCAAAATAATGATACAAACAGAAAGTCGTTTAAAAGTAGCTGATAACAGCGGTGCAAAAGAAGTTCTTTGCATCAGAGTACTTGGTGGTACAGGCAGACGTTATGCCTCAGTTGGTGACAAGATTGTTGTTGCCGTTAAAACCGCCCTTCCATCAGGTGGCGTAAAAGCAGGTTCCGTATCAAAAGCGGTAATCGTAAGAGTAAAAAAAGAAATCAAAAGACCTGATGGTTCATACATCAGATTCGACGAGAATTCTTGTGTGTTGTTAAACAACTCTGACGAACCAAGAGGTACCCGTATCTTCGGCCCTGTTGCAAGAGAATTGCGTGAGAAACAATTCATGAAAATCATATCATTGGCTCCAGAAGTATTATAAGCGTATACAAGAGAATGAAGACAAAAAATAATTCACATCAGACCGCTAAGATCCACATCAAAAAGGGTGACACCGTGATGCAGATCGCTGGTAAGATTGTTGACAATCAAAATACCGGTAAGGTATTACGCGTCTACACAAAGACCTATAGAGCATTGGTTGAAGGGTTAAATATCATTTCCCGTCACACCAAGCCAAATGCTACTCATCCAAACGGAGGTATCATTAAAAAAGAAGCGCCTATCCACATTTCTAACTTAATGTTATTAGAGGATGGCAAACCAACAAGAGTTGGTAGAAAATTAAATGATAAGGAAAAACTTCAGAGATTCTCTGTAAAAACCGGAGAGTTTATCAAATAATAAGAAATTACATGTCGTATACACCAAATTTAAAGAGGAAATATACAGAAGTGGTTATGCCACACATGCAGGAGAAATTTGCTTACACTAACGTAATGGAAATGCCTAAACTAACCAAGATTTGTTTAAATCAGGGTGTAGGTGTAGCCGTTAATGATAAGAAATTAATCGATGCTGCTGTAGATGAGATGACCCGTATTAGCGGTCAGAAAGCTCAGGCTACTGTATCTAAGAAAGATATCAGTAACTTTAAGTTAAGATCTAAAATGCCAATCGGTGCAAGAGTAACACTGCGTCAGAACACAATGTTCGAATTCCTTGAGCGTTTGATTTCAATCGCATTGCCAAGGGTAAGAGACTTCCAGGGTTTGGAAGTTAAAGGTTTCGATGGCAGAGGTAACTTCACAATGGGTATCACTGAGCAAATCATTTTCCCAGAAATTGATATTGACAAAACCAACAGAATTTCAGGTATGGACATTACCTTTGTAACCACCGCGAAAACTGATGAAGAATGTTTGGAGATGTTAAGAGCGTTTGGTTTACCATTTAAAAAATAAAAAAATAACATGGCAAGAGAAGCAATAAAAGCAAGAGAGCTTAAAAAGGAGCGTTTAGTTGCAAAATATGCAGAAAGACGCGCTCAGTTGAAAGAAGCTGGTGATTCTATCGGTCTTCAGAAACTTCCAAGAAGTTCTTCAAAAGTTCGTCTCCGTAACAGATGCAAACTGACAGGTAAACCTAGAGGTTACATCAGAGTGTTCGGTTTGTGCAGAAATCAGTTCCGTGAATTGGCTTCTGCCGGTAAAATTCCCGGAGTAACAAAATCAAGTTGGTAATATTAAAATAGAATAAAATGACTGATCCAATAGCAGACTACTTAACCAGATTAAGAAACGCTTTGCAAGCAAAACATAGAATCGTGGAGATTCCTGCATCCAATATCAAGAAAGCAATGACTAAGGTATTGTTTGAAAAAGGTTATATCCTGAACTACAAATTTGAAGAGACCGAAAACAAGCAAGGTGTCATCAAAGTGGCTCTGAAATATGACGGTGTTACAAGACAACCGGCTATCAGAGACTTAAAAAGGGTTTCAAAACCAGGTTTAAGAAAATATGCACCGGCAGACAACCTGCCAAGGGTGATCAATGGTTTGGGTATCGCTATCCTTTCCACATCAAAAGGTGTTATCTCTGATAAAGAGGCAAGAACACTGAACGTAGGCGGTGAAGTATTGTGCTACGTATCATAAAAGTTTAAAAGAATAAGAAAATGTCAAGAATAGGTAAAGCTCCAATCAGCGTCCCTGCAGGTGTAGAAATCAAAGTTTCTGCAGACAATATCGTTTCGGTTAAAGGACCTAAAGGCGAATTATTTCAGCCACTTAAAGAAGGTTTCAAAGTAAACGTTGCAGATGGAATCATGACTATCGAACGTCCGAACGACGAAAAAGCTAACAAAGCTCTCCATGGTTTATACCGTTCACTTTTAAATAACAACGTTAAAGGTGTTAAAGACGGTCACTCTACTAAACAAGAATTAGTAGGTGTGGGTTACAAAGCCTCTAACCAGGGACAGATCCTTGATCTTTCTATTGGATACTCTCACAGAATCATGTTAGAAGTTCCTGTAGAAATCAAATTAACAACAGTTACTGAAAAAGGACAAAACCCTGCCATCCTGATGGAAAGTGCAGATAAACAATTACTAGGTCAGGTTGCTGCTAAAATCAGATCTTTCCGCAAGCCTGAGCCATACAAAGGAAAAGGTATCAAGTTTGCCGGCGAACAGTTAAGAAGAAAAGCAGGTAAGTCAGCATCTAAAAAATAAGTAAGACAATGAGCAATTCAAAGATAAAGAGAAGATTGAAAATCAAACGCAGAGTAGCTGGTGCTATTCAGGTAAGTGCAGACCGTCCAAGATTGGTAGTTTTCCGTAGCAATTCGGAAATCTATGCTCAGATCGTGGATGTAACCAACAAAACCATCTGCGCATCTTCAAGCCTTGAAAAAGATATCACTGGTTCTAAAGATACAATGACTGTAAAAGCAGGTATCGTTGGTAAAAGAATCGCTGAAAAAGCAAAATCAATGGGTATTGAGAAAGTGGTTTTCGACAGAAACGGTTTCCTGTATCACGGCAGAATTAAATCTCTGGCTGAAGGTGCAAGAGAAGGAGGCTTAGTATTTTAATTTAAGAAGATAATAACATGTCAAATAGCAATATAAAACGCGTAAGACAATCAGAATTGGAACTGAAAGAAAAAGTGGTTGCAGTTAATCGTGTGGCCAAAGTTACTAAAGGTGGTCGTACTTTCACTTTCACTGCTATCGTAGTAGTAGGTGATGGTAACGGTATCGTTGGTAATGGTCTAGGAAAAGCTGGTGAGGTAACCGACGCTATCCAGAAAGCGATTGAAGACGCAAAGAAAAACTTAATCAAAGTGCCTATTCTGCACGGTACTGTTCCACACGAACAAATTGGAAAATTTGGTGGCGGTAATGTTTTCATTAAACCTGCTTCTCACGGTACTGGTGTTATCGCCGGTGGTGCGATGCGTGCGGTTCTTGAAAGCGCAGGTGTACACGACGTACTGGCTAAATCTAAAGGTTCTTCTAACCCGCACAACGTGGTAAAAGCAACTTTAGATGCCTTGTCAAAATTAAGAGATCCATACACCGTCTCTAAAACAAGAAACATTAACTTAAAGCAAGTATTTAACGGATAATATTATGTCAAGAATCAGAGTTACTAAAGTACGCAGTACTATTGGCCAGGCCGAGAGAGTAGAGAAGAACATGGAGGCATTGGGACTGACAAAAATAAACAGCACTAACGAGCTGAATGTTACTCCTCAGATTGAGGGCATAATCAGAAAAGTTAAACACCTTATCAAAATAGAAAATATTTAAAATGGATTTAAGCTCATTAAAACCTGCAGAAGGTTCAACGAAGAACGGTAAACGTATTGGTAGAGGTCAGGGTTCTGGTAGAGGTGGTACCTCAACCAAAGGACATAAAGGTGCTCAGAGTCGTAGTGGATACTCCCGTAAAAAGGGTTTTGAAGGTGGTCAGATGCCATTACAAAGACGTATTCCTAAAGGTGGTTTCAAAAACATTAACCGTGTTGAGCTTGCAAGCATCAACCTTGATGTTTTACAAAGACTTGCCGAAACTAAAGGTTTAACTGTTATCAATCACGAGACAATGGTGGCTAATCACCTTGTTGGAAAGAGAGAATACTATAAAATTTTAGGTCGCGGTGTTCTGAACGCTAAATTAGAAGTTTCTGCTCACGGGTTCTCTGAATCAGCTAAGAAAGCGATCGAAGAGAAAGGTGGTTCAACAACCCTTATTACTATCTACTAGGCATGAAGAAAATTGTCCAAAAATTAAAGGAAATCTGGAGTATAGAGGATCTCAGAGTGAAAATTAAAAACACTCTGTTATTCTTGTTGGTATACCGTATTGGTACTTTCATCATTCTACCAGGTATTGACGGCAATGTACTAATGGGTGCATTGAAAAGCCAAACTGATGGTATCCTTGGATTGGTCAATGTTTTTGCTGGTGGTGCATTCGGAAGAGGTGCCATCTTTGCCCTGGGTATTATGCCCTATATCTCTGCTTCCATCGTTATACAATTATTAACGATTGCAGTTCCTGCTTTTCAGCGCCTGCAAAAAGAAGGAGAGGACGGAAGAAGAAAAATTAATCAGTATACCAGAGTTCTGACAATCGCAATTACTGCTGTTCAGGCTGTGGCGTATTTATACAACATTACTGCTAAAAGTGACAACTTTGCAGCTCTGTTGTTCAAAACCAACCCTGCGATGATGTCTGAATCTTTCTTCATGATCATCAACGTTTGTATGCTGGTTGCTGGTACCATGTTCACAATGTGGCTGGGAGAGCGTATCACAGACAAAGGTTTAGGTAATGGTATCTCATTGATCATCATGGTAGGTATCATCGATCGTTTACCAGAGGCACTTGGTTTCGAATTAGATCAAAGAATTTCAAAAGGCGGTTTGCCATTATTCATTGTTGAGATCATCTTCTGGCTTATCGTTATTGTTTCCACCATTCTGTTAATTCAGGGTGTCAGAAAGATAACAGTAAACTATGCCAAGAGAGTTGAAGGCAACAGAATGTTGGGTGGTGCACGTCAGTACATTCCTCTTAAGGTAAATGCTGCTGGTGTTATGCCAATCATTTTCGCTCAGGCGATCATGTTCATTCCTCCGACCTTGGCTCAAAGTCTTGAGACACAGAGTTCTTTCTTAAGAGCACTAAGTGATTATGGTTCTTTGGCCTACAATAGTGTGTTTGCAATCTTAATTATTGCTTTCACCTACTTCTACACTGCTATCACCGTTAATCCTAACCAGATGGCAGAAGAAATGAAAAAGAGTGGTGGTTTCATACCAGGTATTAAGCCAGGTAGAGCTACCAGCGAGTATATTGATGAAGTGATGTCAAGAATCACCTTCCCTGGATCTCTGTTCTTAGCTTTTGTGGCGATATTGCCATCAATAGCAATGTTGTTCGGAGTAAGTCAGGCTTTTGCTCAGTTCTTCGGAGGTACATCATTATTAATTATGGTTGGTGTAGTTCTGGATACTTTGCAGCAGATAGAAAGCCATTTGTTAATGCGTCACTATGACGGATTAATGAAATCTGGCAGAATTAAAGGTCGTACAGGAATGACAGCACAATCAATTTGATAAATTAAAAAAATAGTATTAAATTTGCACCCCTTCAAAAAATGGCCAAACAGGATTCGATAAAACAAGACGGTACGATAGTGGAAGCATTGTCAAATGCGATGTTCCGCGTACAGTTGGCCAATGGTCATGAGATTATTGCGACCATTTCGGGGAAAATGAGAATGAAATATATCAGGGTTTTGCCGGGCGACAAAGTTCAGGTGGAGATGAGTCCTTATGATCTTTCAAGAGGCAGAATTTCGTATAGATACAAATAAATAGGAATATGAAAGTAAGAACTTCAGTAAAAAAGCGCAGTGCCGACTGCAAACTGGTAAAACGCAAAGGAAAACTTTTTGTAATTAACAAGAAGAACCCAAAATTTAAACAAAGACAAGGATAATTTTTTAACATGGCAAGAATAGCTGGTATAGATTTACCCAAAAACAAAAGAGGTATCATAGGTTTAACTTATGTATACGGTATCGGTTCAGGCAGAGCAGAGATGATTCTGAATGAAGCCAAAATCAGTCACGATAAAAAAGTGGGCGAATGGAATGATGATGAGTTAGCAGCCATCAGAAATATCATCTCTACTTCGTTCAAAACTGAAGGTGAGTTACGTTCAGAGGTTCAATTGAACATCAAACGTTTAATGGACATCGGTTGCTACCGTGGTACCCGTCACCGTAAAGGTTTGCCTTTGAGAGGTCAAAGCACTAAAAACAACGCACGTACCAGAAAAGGTAAGCGTAAGACAGTTGCCAACAAAAAGAAAGTCACTAAATAATAGATAAATGAGTACTGTAAAGAATAAAAAGAAGGTAAAGGTTGATCCTGTAGGTCAGGTACACATTAAGGCCTCTTTCAATAATATCATTGTATCCATTACCAATGCTAATGGAGACGTTATCTCATGGTCATCAGCCGGTAAAATGGGTTTCAGAGGTTCTAAAAAGAATACCCCATATGCTGCGCAGTTAGCCAGTCAGGATTGCGGTAAAGTAGCCTATGATTTAGGATTGAGAAAAGTAGATGTTTTCGTTAAAGGTCCGGGTTCAGGAAGAGATTCTGCTATCAGAAACCTTGCTGCAGTTGGTATCGAAGTAATGTCTATCAACGACACTACCCCGCTTCCACACAACGGTTGCCGTCCTCCAAAACGCAGACGTATCTAATAAATTATTTAATTAAGAAAAGAAACAATGGCAAGATATACAGGTCCAAAAACAAAAATAGCTCGTAGATTCAAAGAGGCCATCTTTGGTCCGGATAAAACTCTTGAGAAAAAGAACTACCCTCCAGGGATGCACGGTAACTCAAGAAGAAGAGGTAAGCAATCTGAATATGCTATTCAGTTAATTGAAAAGCAAAAAGCAAAATACACTTACGGTGTATTAGAGCGTCAGTTCGCAAAAACTTTCGGTATCGCTGCAAAAAAACGTGGTATCACAGGTGAAAACTTATTGAAATTACTTGAATCTAGATTGGATAACACCGTTTTCAGATTAGGTATTGCTCCTACAAGAAGTTCTGCAAGACAATTAGTGTCTCACAACCATATCTTAGTAAATGGCGAAATCGTAAACATTCCGTCTTTATTATTAAAAGCTGGTGATACAGTTGCAGTACGTGAGAAATCTAAATCATTAGAAGCTATCACTACTTCTTTAAGCACAGGTAAAAAACGTTTCAGCTGGTTAGACTGGAATGAGAAAGAAATGACAGGTACGTTTGTAAACTACCCTGAAAGATCTGAAATTCCTGAAAATATCAAAGAACAGTTAATCGTAGAGTTGTACTCTAAATAAACCATAATTTAATACAAAAAAAAGATGCCAATATTAGCATTCCAAAAGCCCGAAAGAGTAATCATGCATAAGGACACAGACTTCTTTGGTCTGTTCGAATTCAGTCCGCTTGAGAAAGGTTATGGCGTTACAATTGGAAACTCACTGCGTAGAATATTGCTTTCTTCATTAGAAGGTCATGCTATCACTACTATCCGTATTCAGGGTGTAGAGCATGAGTTCACAACCATCAAAGGTGTATCTGAAGATATCACTGAGATTGTTTTGAATCTGAAGCAAGTGCGTTTCAAAAAGATTAGCAACTCTGATGACCACGAAAAAGTATTCATCAGCATCAAAGGAAAAGAACAATTTACTGCAGGTGATATCGCAAGATATACCAATACTTTCGAAGTATTAAATCCTGATCTGGTAATCTGTAATATGGAGCCGTTTGTTAACTTAGAAATGGAAATCTCTATCGACAAAGGTCGTGGCTATGTTCCAGCTGAAGAAAACAAACCTAAAGATGCTCAAATCGGTTTAATTCCAATCGACGCTATCTTCACTCCAATCAAAAATGTTAAGTTCTCTGTTGAGGATTTCAGGGTTGAACAAAAAACTGACTACGAGAAGTTGATCATCGAATTAACTACAGATGGTTCTATCCACCCAGAAAGCGCTCTTAAAGAAGCTGCCAATATCCTGATCCAACACTTCATCCTGTTCAGCGACGAGAACATTCTCCTCGATTCACAAGTGAAGAAACCAGCTCAGGAAGTTGATGAGAATTTCTTGCACATGCGCAAAATTCTTAAAACCAACTTAGCCGACCTTGATTTATCAGTTAGAGCGTACAACTGCTTGAAAGCTGCTGAAATCCGCACACTTGGCGAATTGGTTAGCTACGACATCGACGACTTATTAAAGTTCAGAAACTTTGGTAAAAAATCTTTGTCTGAACTTGAAGAGTTCGTTAGAGAAAAAGGTCTTAACTTCGGTATGGACGTATCAAAATATAATTTAGGGGAAGATTAATCATAGTATATAATGAGACACGGAAATAAAGTAAATAAATTAGGAAGAACAGCCTCTCACAGAAGAGCACTCATGGCTAACATGTGTATCTCCCTTATCAAAAATAAAAGAATTACCACTACTCTTGCAAAAGCAAAAGCTCTGAGAGTATACGCTGAACCTATCATTACTAAATCTAAGAATGATACTACGCACTCAAGAAGAACTGTTTTCGCTTACTTAAGAGATAAAGAATCTGTTCAGGAACTATTTAGCACCATCGCTGAAAAAGTAGCTAACAGACCAGGTGGTTACACCAGAATCTTGAAATTAGGTAACAGAATCGGTGATAACTCTGAAATGGCAATGATCGAATTAGTAGACTTCAATGAGTATACTGACGGTATCGGCAAAAAAGAGAAATCTGCTAAACCTAAAACCAGAAGAGGAAAAGCTAAAACAGCTGCTCCTGCTGCTGAAGCTACTGAAACTAAAGTTGAAGAAGCTCCAGCTACAGAAACTCCAGAAGCTACCGAAGAATAATTCTTCAATACCCAATATTGAAAAGTCGCATCCAAAAGATGCGACTTTTTTTATACACCTTCCAGGTCTCCGAAAGCCCACCTTCCAGGTCTCCGATCCTGGAAGGTGTATTAGTGTATAGATAAATAAAAAAAGCAGCCTGAAGTCTCAGGCTGCTTTTTTGTCAGATTTAATTCTACTATTAATCGAAGTAATCGTAATCGCCTCCGTAACCGTAGCCATAAGAGGAATAGTTGTCGTAATAGCCGCCATTGCGGTTTCTGGTGTGCATTAGGAGATTCTCAAAGAAATAGTCTGATATGGTCTTTTCTATGACAATCCCTTCTTCCAATTGTATCGATTGTCCCGATAAAATACTGAACTTTTTGGGATCAGGTAAAGAATTAGTATCACAAGGCAGGGCATCGGAGATGAATAAGGTCCATTCATCTGATTCTTCCATCTGATACTTGCACACGTATACAATTCCTGAATCTTTGCCAATGACGATTTTGCGATTTTCAATAAATAGGATAGTATCCAGCTTTTCGTCATCATACAAATTCTTGTTGATCTCTGCTTTTACCCAGTCGTTGTGGTTCATATAAGCTTTCGGGAACTTAGAAGTTTGTTTGGCCTCTGCCAGTATGTTGTAAAAACGTGACCGAGTTTTTTCGGTTTTTGCCAGTGTCTGATACACCGAATCTTCGAAATGGATATTGTACTTCAATAAAACAGGAAGCAAGCTTAATCGTTTGTCGTTATCGGTAATCTTAAGAATTTTAGTGACCAGTTCCTGCATCGATTTGTTTTTGCTTCTTAAAGGCAAGGACAAATCAAGAATATCACTCAGTAATGAGTATTCGTTATTGTAGTATGAGCCTCTGCTATATCGACGTCTGCCGCCGAAGCTTTGAATAGATTCTTTTTCAATGTCACGACCGAAATAGTTGTAGTTGTAAGTATTCTCTTTCTCGTCATTGTTAATTGAAGCCATCATACGTTTGTATTCAATCTTCGTTTCGTTTACCAGTTTGTTGTGGATGCTGGCATAGTCGTTTTCGTTGATGATGCTACTGTCTTTCAATTTACTTATCATCGCATAAGCGGTGTTTCTGTATTCCTGTATGGATGTTAATTCTATAAGTTCAGGTAATATAGTTTTGGTTAGTTTTAACGAATCATAAAATGCATACAACATTTCTGACATTTCATATTCATTATTAGAAATTGGAATATCATTGGCCAGAATTGGTTTAAGTGCTAAGTACGCTTTGTCGTTTTTCTGATGGGCAAGAGCTTTGACAATTTCAATTTGCATGTAGGCGGTATCTGAAAAACGGTTATACAGTTTTTGTAAATATGGCACAATAAGATCTTGAGCGCTATCCATATAACTTAAAGTTGTCAGCAATGACAGACGCAAGTCTGCAGCATCACCTTTCATGTTGATAGAGTCGATGACATTGCAAAGATTTTTTACATCGTGCTTGGTGAAATTTACCTGATTGAAATTCTTGATAGCTGCTTTTCTGGTGACACTGTCTTTGCTCGTGAAGTCGGCGAAAAAGCGTTCACCTTTCGGTTTAAAGATGTCATCATAAATAAGTGTATCGCTTACATCAAAAGTGTTGAAGAAGGTGTTTACGAAGTCGCTGTTGCCAGAAACGGTATCCATGTATGCTTCAACATTGTATTTAACCTGACCATGAAGCATGTGCATCACTTTAATCTGGCGGGTAGTGTTGGTGTCGCTGTAGGTAAAAATAGTATAGTCGACGCCCTTTCTTGTGCCGGTTTGTTTGCTCAGCAATTTTAAGGACCCAGTTTTTTCCCAGTTTTTATAGTAATCTGTTTTATTGCGATTTTGATTTTCGTAGTACCCATATTTGTAATACGACACTGTTATAAACTCATTGGAATTGGCTGTTTTATAGTAAACTTCTTTATAGTTGCCAATGTATTTATTTTCTTTTTTGTTCTCTTCATCATCTTCATCGTCGCCGCCGTAGTAATAGGAATAGCTTGGAGCTTTTTTAGTAAGAATTGGCATAACCGGAGTTTGTACTTTGTAAAACAAACTAGTGTCTTTGTATTCGAAGAACTGGTAGTTTGGTTTGCCGTTAAATTTAACAGAGGTAAAGAACCGGTCGTTGAAGTCGCCACCCTCACCATTAGGCTTCATTAG
>JACCDQ010190975.1_pt1 | contig 13624 bp, 17 predicted proteins | sample 7446031 | NCBI WGS metagenome assembly JACCDQ01 (sample SAMN15323442, study PRJNA562643) | freshwater metagenome | isolation source: river surface water | place: USA:Blue River Watershed | collected 2017-08-17 | reverse complement strand
TAGCAGCGTTAGTGTTCATCTGCGCCAGAGCACCACCAGAGTACCCATCGGAGTTGAATGCAGTCAGTCCCGTTGCTTCGGTGGATTGGACAACCGTATTATTGCTCTCGATCTGTTTGGTAGTCCCACGAATGATGTCGTATATCGCATGATCCGTAGCACCACTCCTACCCTTCACCCATACCAGATCAGGAGAGAACTCAATCCCCGTCACTGAATAACTAGCACCTGTCCCCGTCCTCGTCTTAGCGAAGAAGTGAGCAGCAGGGTTGTCAATAGCAGGAGTACCGAGGTTGCTTGTGCAGAGTGCTTTTGCAGAGGATGCGTTCGTTGCCTTATTCGCAAAGGGTCGCTGACCGAAATTCCAAGTCATGTTTGCAGTAGCTACAGCAACAATCGCAGTGCCAAAGAACAGAGGCCCAGTTAGACCAGAGGTGCTGATCGTTCCCTGTGCTGTTGTACCCTTGAAGAAATTGACTGTCGCACCATCAGCATCGTAGAGAATCCCGATTACATCAGCAGTCGTGTAAGTCGAGCCATAAGCAGAATAAGCAGCACCAGATGTTTTATTCCCGTTGGCGTTGTAGGTGATGCAGTTTGTTGGAATTACATTCCCCGATAGGTCAGCATTGAAAGCCGCTATACCAACACCATCGTTTCCTGAAGTATTGTTGATCGTGACTTCAGCGTAGTACGATCCCGTTGAAGGGAAGGCCAAGGTAGAGATAGGTGAAGCCGGGCCCCATGTGGTTCCAGATACGGTCAGGTTTGCGTCAGCAAATGTTTGTCCTGTAGTAGCACCAACACGATACAAAGGATTCAACGTCGCATAATTCCCAACAGGCTGAGTCGCACTAGCGCCATTTACTGGCGCATCAATCAGTGCGTCGTAAGTGACACCTGCTGTCAGCGAGATGTTGTTGCAAGTCCAGTTGTTAGAAGCCGAACCTGAGTCGCTTACCTGTCTGTCGTATCCGAGAGTAGTGGTACTGGCTGTGTCATTGAACAGCAGCATGCAGCCGTTTGTACCCCATGTGCCCACCCCAGTACGGATTGCGGCAGATGTTTTAGGCTTCCATTCGCCGGAGGTGGAATCGGTGGCAGCAAAGGTAGAGGGGGTTAATGCTTGGTTATCTACAAAGCATACCTGCGCCATTACGCCATCGAAGTATTGAACAGAGGCGTATAGCAGTCTGCCAATCGCATGGTTTCTAGAGGCTACGTTTGCTTGACAGGCAGTGCTAGAAGCTACTGGGCCGATTGCGTAGGTGATGGTCTGCCGGACATTATTAACGTAAATGATCAGTCTGTTAGTATCCGTGGCGTTTGCCGAATCATAAACACAGACGATGTGATACCAAGCAGCGGGGTCACGAAATACAGAGGACGTAGTAGCTTGTAAGTTGTACGAAGCAGCAGAAATTTGGTAAAACTGGAGTCCGTCAGTATCATTAAACCTAAACAGGCAAAAGTTATTTGACGAACCGTCATCCCCAACAAACAAATCCTGATAGGCTCCTAGTACACCTCTCTTGACCCATCCGCTCCAAGTCCATTTGATGTTATTACTTGGTGTCCCAAAGGTACGTGTAAGGTTCCCACTCGCACTCGCCCTGAACCGCAACGAGTTCTGGATTGCTACTGACGTTGAGGCTGCTCCAACACCTCCTCCGCTACTTCCGAGTAGGCTCATTATGCGTAGGCTCCTGCGGTTGAACACGCCACATTCGTCCCATCCGAATCGTAGTGAATCCAATAGTTGCCAGTCACAGAAATGGTCGCTAGGAAGGTCGAGGTGACTTTGGTATTGGCCGCCGCAGTGATTGCGTAGTTGCTACCGTTGATAAACTGAATGCGACCGCTCTGACCATCAGCAATGTTCGTGAAAGTCAAAGCGCCACCTGCCGTTGGAGTACATTTGAAATAGTTGGTTGCCGACAAGTCGAAGCTCAGATCGTTGTCTGTGGTGACTGTCCCACGTTGGGGAACTGTAAATGTTTGAGTAACCGCCAATCCTGCAAGAGTCGTAGTTGTGATTGGCATCGTGATCGTTACATCACTGGTAGGCTCCCCTGCAAGCAATGTAGATTCATGAGCATCAGCAGTAGTACCCTCAAAGATGACTCCCTTACCTGCACCTGTGAGGATGATGTCTCCTGTAACAGATTGATCCCCTGTGAAGGTATTAGCAGCATCAGTACGAGCAATAGTAGCACTGGTACTTGGGAACGTCATTGTAGTGCTATCAGTACCTGCCAGAGTCAGTGTATTAGATACAGTAAGAACCTTATTAGCAGATACAACAACTTCATCAGTACGTACAGCAGTTTCTTCTGATGCAGCAGTCAATCGTAACTCAAACCTATCCCCTGCAATAAAAGCAGAAGCAGATGTGTTGTCTTGAGCACGAGTAGCAGTAAGGGTATCAGTACTACGAGCAGTGACCTTTACGATCTCTTTGGTATTTCCCGTAGCAGCATCAACCAAAGTACCGTAGAAGTAGTTAGAACCACTCAGACTGGGGAACAGAGCACCAGTACCTCCAGTAAGGACAATGGACGTATCTCCTGCACTGATACCACTAGCTAGAGTAGTTGCAGCAAAGTTAGTAAATTTAATATTAGTTGTCATATCAAGTCACCGTTATGACCCAAGTAATTGTCAAAGTATCCGAAGCACCCTTAGTAAATGTACCGGTAAGGTATCGACTGAACATCGTACCAGAGGCAGGACCTGCACTTGTAGCATTAAAGATACCTGCTTCCTCAATCGTACCTGTACCTACACCTGCTCCAAACGAAGCAATAAGCTGGGTAGTAACAGAAGTAGGATTAGAAGTAGTAGCTACCACCCTAGCAAGCTCTGTACCCTGTAGATCAGTCTGACCCACGCTGGTAGCACTAGACGATGTACCAATTGCTACACGAGTCATGTAGGCAGACGGTGCCGTAATAAGAGCACTAGCTACGAAGGCCTTGCCTACAGTAACAACTAGATTGTTCGATTCTTTCTCTAGTTTTACATTACCATCTTTGTCTGTGAGTTTTAGGTGAACTCGACCTGTGAGATTAATTCCATCAGTTACCATAATAAAATTCCTTATAATGAAGTGTTACCTAAAACTTGAGAACCAAGTGAGTTGTTAATATATTGAATAGCTGTTACGGTTTCAGTAAAGCTCATTGAGTCGGTAGAACTAGATTCATCATCACCTTTAGTAAAGCTTTCACTGAACCCGATAGAATCTGTAGGATATAGTTCCCGTCCTGCTGAGATAGAAACAGACTCTCCAAAACCAATCCTGCTATTGTATCCTTTGAAAGTACTGTTACCACCTAGAGCCATCTCACCGAGGTATTGGATACCAAGGGATTGATCTCCTGAATCGGAAGTATACTCTACTGAGTCTGGAACAACAAGACCGAAGTCTTTAGCTACTGTCTCATCTAGTACTATAGATTCACTTGGATTACTAACATAAGCTACTGGTACAAATGTATCAGTTGGTCTTGGTCTACTGAACGGAACAGAGATCTTATCCTTCTGGGCTTTGATGAAGTCTTGTGGATGCCGGTATTCCCAATCATCAGCACAGACAATCAATCCATCCCATCGTTTACGGGATTCAGAAGCCTTGATCTTCTTCTGGCAGGAATCACATAGAATCCACCAATCACCAGACCTCCAATCCCAACCTCTACTCATTACGGATTAACCTCCGTAGAAAACAATAAACCCCGCTCCAGTGCCAGTGACATCTGCGTAGATGCCATTCTCGACAATGACGGGGTTTTCAAATATAATATGTTGGGTGCGCGTAGCGGCAGCACAGATGCCTTTGGCTACTACAGTACCAGAACCTGCTGTGTTATCATACAACTCCACAGTAGCTACGTTAGTACCATCGCTGAAAACTGTTAGTGCGTTAATGCGACTGCGACCAGTTGCAATTAGGGTGTCAGCACTGAGAACACCACTGGAACGACTTGAGGCCATATTATACTCCTGTATAAGTTATGGAAAAGGAGGGATATCTCTATCCCTCCGATCTTGTTACAATTTAGATCTGGATATTCTCACCACCACCAACAACAGAATACTCAATCTTCACAAACCACGGACCACCTACAGTAGATGCCGTACCAGTCTCTGCATACTTCGCATAGACAGGTGTATCTGCCGTGAGCTTCTCACACATGTACGTACCAACTGCAGCAGCACCAGCAGGGTTGTAACCCTCACCAGTTGCGGCAGTCTTAACGTCGAATGCGCTGATAATCTCATTAGAGGTAGCCGTAGTACCTACACTGATTGTACCAGTAGTAGCTGCATCAGAAGCTGCTTGACCAATCACATAAAGACCAGTAACAACTGCATCTTTAGGCAAGTGGGCTGCAACGAATGCAGTAGTATCAGTACGAACAATCTTGACGAACTTCTCGTAGGACTCTCGTACCTTCGGATAGCTCATCGAAACTTGACTTGTTGCTGCCATAATAATCTCCTTATGTTAAGTTAAAAGAAGGAGGAGCCGAAGCTCCCCCAACTGGAGATTAAGCTCCGGGCGATCCGAACAGACCACGAGGATCAGACCAACCGAATGAGTAACGAGCGGTAGCCTTGAACTTAGCGTTCTCGGTATCGAAATCGTTATCCATCTCGAACTGATCACCACGACGCTCGAAGTACTTCATGCCATCTTGCACATCGGTACGGATAAACCAAGCATCAGCATCCATCAAGAAGTGGTTGATGTCGATCGAACCAAACAGGCCCATATCTTTCAGAGCATTCGGATCATTCAGGTCAGTGCCTGTACGACCATCAGCCTTGAGGATACGATGAGCTTCGAAGCGAAGCTGACGCGGAACAACCAACTGCTTCGGTTTAGCAGCAATCAGAAGACCACGATCATCCGTGAAACCTTCAATGTCGATCACCGCTTGTTCCAGAGAAGCCTCTGACAAGTCAGCAGCAGTAGTGAGTTCATTGGCATACGTACCACCAGCGACGTTCACATGGTCAGTAGCCAGAAGCTCTTTACCATCACCACCAGTATAAGAGCTATTGAAAGCCCGGTTATACACGTTAGCAGCAACGATCTCTTTGGTTTGACGCATCGAACGGGCAAGTGCGTTCGCTTTCTTCTTACCAACAATATCGTATTGGTCATCTTCGAAAATCTCACGAGTGATGATAAAGCCCAACGCATACACGACATGGTTGTAACGAGTCGTGAAGCCTTGACGCTCACTGTCGTACGTTACGGCTGCGCCTTCAGCTTTAACTGCTGCAAGACCCAACGAGCTAACACCGACATCTTCCTCATACGCTTTTTTAGACGTATTCTTTTCAAACAGCTTATCCCATTCAGGGGCATAGTCATTATACGACTTGCCATACCAAGCATTAACGCCGGGCCAAAGGGCTTTTGCAAAACTTCCACTGGTAATAATACCCATAATTTATCTCCTTAGATAGTTAGATTAAAGGCCAGTCGTTCCGACGGAACCGAACTGATGCACGTTGAACATGACGTTCAGTTTAGCCGACGTACCGATTTCGTTGTTAATCTTCGGAGCAAGCCCAAGGATACGGAAATTCAGAGTAGAAGTCGTAGCCTCAGTACCCATATCCACCGTTGCAGGACTCGTAACGGTAGCAGAAGTACGTGCGCCAAGAGCATGACTGACGTTAAGGCCAGTGTTTACAGCGGCGTAATCGCCATTCGAAGTCTCAGCTTCGAACACGATGTCAGGGCTGTCAGCAACCATAACATAACCTGCACCAGACACTGCGATTTGAGCAGCAGCAGGGAGATCAAGGGAAACTGCACCAGTAGTCATTTTGCCAACCGGGTCAAACTTGGATTGCATGATACCAACAACAACACCAACGCAAACATCAGATGCGCCAGCAATGTCGACGGTAGCAATACCGTTACCGTCAGCAGAACCAGCAAGTTTCACTGGATCACCAACAAGGATTTCATCGCCAGCCGAGGCGACGTAGTACAGATTGGCTTGCCCGTTGTAGGGCGAACCGTTAAGATGCTTTACAGGCCGGAACCCGTTAATGCGAGAAGTGTTTGCCATTTTTAATGACCTCCATCAAAAGTTATATACAACATTACCCCCAACCAAGATGGAGGCATCCAATTTATTCGCCTACAGAAATCTTACCGTAGTCGGCGTTTTGTTTGGCCTCTCGGACCATTCCCTTTTCAAGTTTATCAATATGATCAGCTTTAGCTTGTTGGTCTTCTTTGTAGAATTCCTTTTTGATTCGCATCACGTAAGCTTGTTGACCACCACCGACAGAGATCTTGACGGGACTGCCCTCCTTGGTTGGATTAGCAATACGACGATCGCCCACCTTCAGGTTAGTATCACTGACTACTTCGTAACCAATGTCTTCCATCTGTGCAATACGATCACCAGTATCATTAACAATACGATACTCATATCCGGGATCTTTCCCGCTTACTGTAAGTACGTTACGAGTGCCATTGATACTGGTACGACGTGGACGTTTAGTAATTTCTTTAGTCATGTTATTCTCCTTTGACTCGCTTCAAGTCTTTGATGTATTCTTCTTTGCTCATAATCCCCTGTCGTACAAAAGTCATCATAACACGGCGCTCATCCTCAGTAAGAGGGTAATCACCAGTATCGGACTTCTTAGTATTAGCTGGGGTTGAGGTCACTCCTTCCACTGCGGAAGGTTTATCTTTATTCGGATTCCTAAACTTCTCTGGATACATGGTCCTGATACGCTTCTCAACATACTTGAGAACTTCATCAGGATCTTTCTCCGGGTTATTCACAGCATAAGCTGTTCCAACCTGATCTGCTACAGAGTGTAGTTCTGCGTCTTCCGAGTACCAAGTATTCCGTTGCACCCACTGAACAAAGTTCGGATGGGGCTGTGCTGCTTTGACTTGTTCTTGCTGTTTAATAATAATCTGACGAGCTTTCTCATCAGCAATCTTATCATCAATAGCAATCAGTGCATCTGCATCACCTGACTCAAGTGCCGCCTTCTTCTCTTCACGCAACGCTTTAAGGGCATTCTGATACTCTGCTTCCTTAACCTGCTGGTGATGTAACTGAAGAGCCTTGAGAGCTTTCTTGGTTTCCCGTAGTTCTTTACCTACTGTATCTATTTTTTCAAATAGAGGCTTACGTCTTACAAATTCGGATGCGTCAATGAAATCATCTGGATCACCATCGAATTCACTCTTAGGTCTCCAACCCATTTCAATTGCACGCTTCTCAACTGCTGATGGTTCACTGGGAGTTGTTGTTTCAGCCTGTTGTTCCGTTGCTACACTCTCTGTTGTTTCTACTTCTGCTGCCTCTAGTGCAGCTTCTTCAACTTGTTGCTCTGCCATCTTTAGGCTCCTTTAATGATTGCTATACAATCTTCGTCGTTAATCGCTAGGTAATCTTCATCACCATCTTTTATCTTCTTGCCACTGTATTTAGCAATGTAGATTTTATCTCCAACCTCTGGTACTACTGTGGCCTCAAAAGCTTTAAAAGCAGTATCACCTATAGCAACAACAGTAGCAACTTCAACAGCAGCTTGTTCACGTTTATCCAATTGAACTTGGATACCTGCCGCCTTAGCACGCCTGATTACTTCATCAGCCTCTTCTACGTTGTCTTGTTTAACAATTAGTCTATGGAGTACTGGTACTAACATTAGTCTTCCTCCACATCATCAACTTTGAACTCAGTCATTTCAGCGTATGCTGCAATGAACCCTCGGTAGAAGTTATCAGATACTGGATCTAGTCCTGCACTACTTGCCAAAATATCCTTGGCATCCTCCACTCGTTGTTCACATGCTACATAAAACGCTCTTGTAATGTCATTCAACTTCCAATCGCTCCACTCGGATCGACTAATCGACATGTGCTACCCCCTTACTTTTTAGGTTTAGTTTCCTTACTCTGCCTTGCCTGCTCAGCTTTCTGAACTAGGTTCATTCGGTGCTGATCGTGCTTCTGCACCATGTTCTGTTGATGATCTTGCATCTTCATCTGTTGCGATGTGCCAGCTTCCAGAGCAGCAATCTTCATCTTAAGAGCAGCCTCTTGCTGCTTGAACTGAAGCTCTTGCTGTTGCATAGCTGCCTTCATTTGCATCTCTTGTTCCTTGGAAGCAGCATCAAGTTGTGCTTTCATCTGGGCCATCTGCATATCATTAGATGCTTTCTGTTGGTCCAGTTGAGCTTTCAACTTAAGTGCTTCTGCCTTGGGATCTGGTTGGGGCTGGGGTTGCTGCATCAGTTGTTCTGGTGCAGGTTCCTCCATCGCTTCCAGCAATCGTTGTGTGACTACCATCGGATTGATTGTCCCAAGCCCCAGAAGTTGCATCAACTGCTGTGCCTTCTGCATACGCTGTTCTTGCGAAGCAGCTTGCGGATCAGCAGCAGGGATGATGTCTTTCTCGTTACCAAAGTAATCGCTCTGTTGAATTGGTTCATCCAGAACATCAATCTCAACCTGTGGGTCAAGATAGATACGATTAAGCTTATACAGCTTTTGGAATTCTTTTGCAAGGCTACGATATACACGCTTGTATACAGCGGTAAAAAGCTTCATACCCTGTTCGATAGAAGCCATTGTAGTTGTAGCTGGAGTGTTCTGTCCCGGCATCTTACCAACAAAGATCTCGGCTACAGAGGCCAGTTCTTTAGCTGACTGATTGAGAAGACCAAGGAGTTTGAATAGAACTTCACTTGGCTCACGCACAGGTAAGGGAAACACTTGCTGCTTGATGTCTTGTCCTGTAGCATTAACAGCTTTCCACTCACCCGGAGTAAACTTGGTATCTCCCATCTTAATGCGGAGACCCTTACCAATGAATCCAGACTGCAGGTTGCTGAGTGTACCAGCATCGGTAAGCTGGTTAATGATTGTATTTACAGATTCGTTGATAGGACCAAGCAAACGCCCAAAGCCAATATCGTAGAATCCGCCATCAGGGTTGGGGAAAAACGAGTACTTAGTGTAGTACTGAGTTGCGTCAATAGAGAGGACTTTTCCATCTTCATTCACCTTTACTTCATCTTCACTGAACCGTGGGGCAATACGCAGAACCTTCTTAGACTCTTTCTCAACAATAACAACGTACGGTTCTGGATATCCATCTTCATCCAGATCCAGATAGGTATGCTGTTCAAAGATCGTATACGGAGTAGTATCATCTTCCTCCGGGAACTTCATTTCATTGGGATCTGACTTGCTAAGTTCAAAGCCTTGAATAGAAGGTTTCTGGAGTTCAACATCCAGATACACACCTGCAAGCATCTTCTCCTTGACCTTACGCTTACTGAACATATGGATCTCAGTAATACGTTCACAGTCTTCCAGATTCTTAGCCCAGTAGTTCACTACTAGGTCTTTGGGCATTACCAAGCAAGAACGATTACGTTGCTTCTCGGCATCCCAATAGGTCTTCTTGAATACGGTACCAGCAATAGGAAGGGTGATCAGGAGTCGATCCATGTCCTCTTCCCATTCTTCCATCTCTTCCATAAGCTGATAGCTCATGTGCTTGGAGATACGAATAGCTCGTGCTGTCTTTTGTCCGTCTAAATCAGAACCAACAGTACGGCACTTAACTACCTTTCCGTCTGAGGGTACAAGGGTCGGGTAAGCTCGTGCAGCAAACTGCATAGCAGCCGTACTAAGAAGAGGAAACTTAATGTTACTCGCACCAGTCCAAGGGAAAGTTCGTTTATCAGCGACTTGAAGTGCACACTTGGTCCACTCTTCCAAATTGGTTTTCCAGTCTTTCCGAGACTGTTCATCCGTTTCGTAGCCATCACACACCTCCGAACCGATCTTAACCAGAAGCTTCTCATCGAGCTTACTGGCTATGTTTGTCTCGTTAACTAGGTCTTGTATTTTCATTTCTTCTTACCGAAGATACGGTCAAAGTTTTCCCGGTACTGGTCGGGATTAGGAATTGGTCTTGGTTTGCTGCCTTTACTCATATCAATATCCTGCTTTTAAGTAGTTAATTGCTTCCTCTAGTACTTCTATACGTTCCCTAGACATACCAAGTACCGCATTACAATGATGACAAAGTAACTTCCTTACTTTCCCAGTTTCATGATTATGGTCTACAAATAAACGTTTCTTTAATTCTGACTGGTGAATTTTACAGATGGCACAACAACCAGCTTGCTCTTCAAACATCTTGTTATAATCTGTTGTTGTTATACCATACAGAGCTTTTAAATGTTTATTCTGACTATAAGATTTACCATACTCTCTTTTTGATTGTATGGCTCGTAGTTCTGGTTTTTCTTTTCTCCACTGCTTAACACGTTTTCTATTACATATCTTACAGAGTGTATCTTTTCCATCTTTAAAAGCTTTATTATTGATAAAGTCTGACTCTTCTTTTGGTATATTACAGTCTCTACATGATTTCATATCTAATAGCCGGTCCACGAGTTCCTGCCTTGTTCCTTTAAGTCAGAGTCCTCTAGTTCTTCCCGGTACTCTTCCTCTTCCTGTTCTTCCTTGGTAGGAGCCTCGATCATCTTATCCACGATCAAACCAAGGTACGCCATTGCGTCTACTTGGTCATCATGCCGATCCCGAGGGAACTTCATCATCTCATCTTCAAGAGCCGGATACCAATCCGCATTCTTGTCAAACCGAACTGCTCCTGCTCTCATACGGGCTTGGATACTCCTAGCCCTTGCAATCTTATCCCCCTTGTGGGGAGACAGTGGAACTATGGTAGGAAACGTATTCTGCTCTACCATTGCCAGATTCAGAAACGGTCCAATGGACTTACTGATCTGTGTATCTTCAATCCCGATAATGTGTGGATCACGAGTACGGTGGATAGCTAGGATCGTATTAACAATCTCCAGTGCATCCATCCTCTGTCGGATCACATCCACAATATGTAGGATGTTGTCTTCGTCTACACCTCCAATCAGGATGGCAGAGTAGTCTGCTCTTTCCTTCTCGGAGATAGCCAAGTCGCAGGCTACGTAGAAATGTTTCTTCTTACTGTGATCAGCTTCTCGCATAGGAAGGAAGTCTGATCTCTTAAAATACGTGTTCGATTCATCAATCGGGATGTTCAGGTACTCTTGTGAGTATACATCCGGTAATCCCTGTTCTATGTACTCAGCACGGATACGCTTCAGTGATTCTGCGGGATGTCGTTCAGGCCAGAGTACCTTGGTGAAGTCAGCATTGTGTGCTCGGTACTTGTAGCTCTTCCACAGAGTCTTCTTGGTAGTGTGGGTACGTAACCCATCATAAACCGTGAACTTATCATTCTCCTTGGGCATCAACCTTTCCAGCATTGAGTCCATGTGAAGAATGGTACCTACAATCCGTACTTCTCCGTTCTGACTACGACAAGGAAGCAGTGCTCCCATGAACCATCTGCGGAACTTCTCCCGCCTATCCTTATTCATTACCGCTTCGTCGTTTTCCATGTCATCACAGATAATCAGATCAGGACGACTGCCATTCCAGATAAGACCACGAAGCTTTTGTTCTGCTCCCTTCGCTATGATACGAAAGGTATGTCCATCGTTAAACTCTACAATTATGTCTGACTCGGAATCTTTCTTGAACTGGACAATTCCTTTGTCGTTTCTTTTAATTCCAAATAAGTCAATGATGTCTGCGTTATCTTGGAGTTCTTGTTTAATGGACCCAAGAAATAGATTAGCCTGTGTTTCGGTGTCAGAGACAAGTAACACGAATTTCTTGTTGCGGAAGAGAACTGACGCAAGTACATAGCTCAGACTGATCGCTGTTGATTTAGCATGGTTTCGGGGTGCACTAATGGCAACGAACTTATCTGGTCCCGTAACAAGCTTCCACCACTCACGATGGCATTCTGGTATTTTTGCACTTCCGTCAAACCTCTTTATAAGACACGAGCCGACTAAGCCCTCAATTACCTCTGCATTTAGCATTAAACTCTAATCTCTCTTTTACCAAAGGCACTAAAGCTTTCTGAAAGCAGACTGGACATATGTGGTGATTACCTAATGCATTATTATACTTTGGATGAGGAACTCTATTATCCCTGATAACGAAGGGCATTAGCTCAAAAGTTTCTTTCTCATTAAACTCTTGCTCACAGAAATCACAGAAGTATTCATAAGTTAATTTGATCACTTCTTTCGCTCACGCTTAGAAACTTCACTTTTCATCTTACTGTCCTTGGTCTTACTGAAAGAACGGTTGGCACTCTTGCTCTGCATCTGTAGATTGTACATCGTACTTAATCCACCCTTACCCAGAGCCTTAACATGACCTACATCCTTACCATCACCCTTCTTAGCTTTCCCCGCTGCAACCATCATACGCCTCGCTTTATTACGCTGGGCCCTGTTCTTCTTGGCGGACTCTTTACCGGCGTATAAATCGTATTCCCGCCGATAGTCTCTTTTTCCGTCGCGCATGTAGGGCATTATAATACTCCTTAAACCGTTTTAAACGGCCTCAGAGCCGTTTTCTTGTGCTTGGATAGGCTCAGGTATCACCTCGCCCTCGAAAACCCCACCAGAGGGCTCTATTGTCTTCTCAACCTTCCCCATTGCCATCAGTGCGAACTGTTCTGCTAGCTTAACCAACCGATCATTGATCGAATCCTTGGCTATTTCCGTCTGAATTGGATCTTTACGGAGAATCTGTTGCTGTGCTACCATATCTTTCATGACAACGTGGCTATCTCGTAGAGCTACAGGTACCCGAGTTACCCTTCCGGTCTTCTGATCAAACAGAAAGTTACCGTTCTCCAAGCGATCTTCAGTTACTTCCAGGCATTTACGGATAATTTTCTGGTACTTGGCATCGAGTTCTACCTTATCCTCTTCGTAGAAAGCATCTGTGCGCTCTTTCCACCAAGGTTGATTCTTCCAAAACTTGATTGTGGTGTATGGTACGCCAGTTACACTGGCAACAGTAACCATATTCCCTGAAGCTAGGTAAGCCATAAGGACTTCCATCTTCTTACGCTCAGGCCATTGGCCCGGATCGTCAGCTTTCTTTTTCCAATCACGTATGTAAACTCGTTTACCCACCATAGTCTCCTTAGGAAATTCATGTCTTCCCTATAATAATACCACAAACAGATTGATTTGTCAATAGCTGCGAGTCGCTTTGGACTTTTTTCTTCGTATCTGAAGATAAAAACATGAATAGTATTAAAAAAGCTATTGCTTTTTCAATACATCTTGTTATAATAAATATATTATTATATATATAGTATTTATATATATAATTATAATATTAATATATATATAATTATATAGTATTTATATATATAGTTTTTATATTATTATATTAATATATATATATAATGTAGAATGTACCCACAGTAGTCGGGTACACGCGAAAGGTAGATTCCTTTCTCTACCGAGTAAGGTGAGGATTCTTTCACCGCGAAGGGTGGGTATACAAACCCATCCCTGAGCTGACTGTCAAATAAAACAGAACCCCCCTACTTCTTTTTACCGAGTTATTTATAACGAGGGAGAAGTCAGAACTCTCTCCTCCGTAGGAGGTATCCCCCCTACTTCGGAAAAATATATATTACCGTAGGAAGGTGTGATACTCTCAAAT
>JACCDQ011756784.1_pt1 | contig 13625 bp, 9 predicted proteins | sample 7446031 | NCBI WGS metagenome assembly JACCDQ01 (sample SAMN15323442, study PRJNA562643) | freshwater metagenome | isolation source: river surface water | place: USA:Blue River Watershed | collected 2017-08-17 | reverse complement strand
GTATTACGGCGCCATGCTATGGACACCGCAGCAAACCAACTATCTCGGCACGCTGAGCCTGTATCAGATCGAAGGCCATGGCTGGACCGACGGCTCCTGGTCGTTCATCCAGCGTCTGACGCCCCCGCCATGAGTGTGCTCAAACGCGCAGCGAACCCCTGAAGGTGGCAATCTGGTCTGGGCTGCCGAGCACCAGCAGACTGTCCCCGGCGCAGAGCCGTTCCTCGCCGCGGGGATTGAGTATGCGGTGGCCGGCGCGGTTGATGCCCGCCACCTGCAGGCCGTAGGCCTTGCCCAGGGCAACTTCCGCCAGGCTGCGTCCGTGCAGGCTGCTGCCGCTGGGAATCTCCAATGACTCCATGCGCACCTCGTCGAAATTGGAAGTGACCGGTGCGCCTGACGCGCGCTGGAGATACTCCTTGCCGGCCGCCACCTGCTCGGTGGTGCCAAGCAGCAGCACCTTGTCACGCGGATAGAGAATCATGTCACCGGTGGGGTTGCCCACCATGACGCCCTGCCGTTCGACGCCGGCTACGGTGCAGCCAAATTTCGTGCGCAACGCCAGTTCGCCCAGCGACCGGCCGCGACTGTCCGCCAGATCCGGCAGCATGCAGTCCGTGAGCGCGAGCTTCCACTCCCCGTGCGGCGCCATCCAGGGCGCGGTGGTGCCGGTGAATTTTTGGTCGCCCTGCGTCAGGCGCTCCTGGAGCTCAACCTCGAGCATGCTGTGCCAGTAAACGAGCCGGCTGCGCAGAAAAAACAGTCCGAGCAGCACGACCACCAGCACCGCCGCCGGCAGCCAGCGCGCTGCGCCGCTGATCGGCAGGATGGTATTCAGCCACAACACCAGCATCAGCCCCGCCCCGATCTTGAGGCCGGCCTCGACCACCGGGGCCAGCTTGGCCGCCTTCTCGTGCCCCTGGGTGCTGACCTGCGCGTAGAGCAGGCTCAGCGCCGAGAGATTGCGCCAGATCGCCACCAGGGGCGCCAGTGCCACCAGCACCAGCACGCTCCAGAACAGCACCGTGGCCCCACTCGGATAGCGGCTGTGCACCGGCAGGTAATCCCGCACCAGGCTGAACATCTGGTCGGAGAAGACAAAGAGTCCCGTCACCAGCAGCATCTCCAGCGCGATTTGAATGACGCGCTTGCGGCTGAGCTGCCAGAGCACGCTGCGTTTCTGGATTTGCTGGAGCCGCTCCAGCAGGCGCCCGTAGTAGCCGAGCCAGCTGTCCAGCCAGACCGGTTGCCGTGCCGCCACCCAGTCGCTGATCGCGCCCGAGCGCCGCGTGAGCACGGGAGCGGCGATGGCCGTCACGAGGGAAAGACCCACTGCCACCGCCCCAAAGCTGGTGGGCACGACGCCGGCGGTAACGCCGAGCTGCGCGATGATGAACGAAAATTCGCCAATGGGCGTGATCATCAGGCCAACGCGGACCGCGTCCTTGAGTTTCACGCCGGTCACCAGCATAGCAGCGGTGCCGCCGAGCGGGCGCGCCACCAGGGCGAGCAGCGAGGCTCCGAGCACCAGCAACCAGGATTGGCCCAGGAGGCGCACGTCAATCTGCATGCCGATGGATACGAAGAACACCGCGCTGAACATGTCGCGCGCGCCCTCGAAGACGCGGTCGATCTGCGCCCGCTGCGGGGTTTCCGCGATGATCGAACCGAGGATAAACGCACCCATCGCCAGCGAGTAGCCGGCCTTCTGCGCGGTGAGCGCCAAACCGAGCATGAGTCCGGCCACCACGAGCGTCTGCAGTTCCTCGCTGGCCGACTCGCCCAGCCGCCGCAGCAGCCACGGCACCAGCAGCAGGCCGACCACGCCCGCCAGCGCGACGAAGGCGCTCAGCAGGCCGAGAGTCTGGCCGACCTTGGCGTCGCCCATGCCGCCGAGCAGCACCACCGAGTTGAGCAGGGCCAGCGATATGACCGCGACCACGTCCTCCAGCACGGTAATGCCCATGGCCATCTGGCCGGCCTTCTCGTGGGTCAGGCCGGTTTCCTGCAGCACTTTGCTGATGATGGCCGACGAGGAGACAATCAGCAGGGCCCCGAAGAAAATCGCCGACTCTCCGCTGAAGCCGAGCAGCGGCGAGCCGAGCCGCGACAGGTTATAGACAATCAGCGCCGTCACCGCCGTGGCCACCAGCAGCGAGAGGCCGAGGCGACGCAGCTTGCGCAGGCTGAGTTTCATGCCGATCGAGAACATGAGGAACACAAGGCCCACCTGCGCCAGCGTCTCGATGCGACCGATGTCCTTCACGAGCGAGAATGGCGGCGTGAACGGACCGATCACCATGCCGGCCGCCAGGAAACCCACGATGACGGAAAGCCCCACGCGGTGGCAGGCCCAGCCGACGAGTCCCGCCACCAGCATGACGACCGCCAGGTCCTTGATGAAATCGATGCCTTGCATGGAGGTGTTGCGACTAACACGGCAGGCACAACCGATTCGTCAAGTCCGCAGGCCTCGATTCCGAAACAATTTTCATGGCGGCCACGAGCCGGCTTTACGCCGGACAGATGCTTGCTCAGAAAATCCCTCGCACATGGCCGCCCTTCCTCTCGACCCCGTCGGCTTCACCACGCAATTTTCCTCCGCCGCGCAGGCCGCTGGTTTCAGCCAGCAGGAGTTCGGCGCGGTGCTCGGCCATCCGCTGTCGGCTTTCACCCGGCGCACCGCCGGACCGCGCCCGCGGATTTATCTTTCAGCCGGGATGCACGGCGACGAACCCGCTCCGCCCTGGGCGCTGCTGCAGCTCATGCGGGAAGGCTTCTTCGACGCACGCTGCACCTGGTTTGTCTGCCCGCTGCTCAATCCGACGGGATTCCTACGCGGCACGCGCGAAAACCACGCTGGGGTGGACCTCAACCGGGATTACAAGTCCCTGCGGTCCGAAGAAGTGCAGGCCCACGTCCGCTGGCTCCGCCTGCAACCGAACTTCGATCTGATTCTCTGCCTGCACGAGGACTGGGAGGCTCAGGGATTCTATCTCTACGAACTGAACCCGCTCAACCTGCCCTCGCTGGCCAATGTGCTGATCGACACCGCACGCGCCCACGGACCGGTCGAAACCGCCACCGTCATCGACGGCCGTGAGTCAGCCGAGCCGGGCATCATCCGCCCCGTCAACGACCCGCTGCTGCGCGACACCTGGCCCGAGGCCATCTATCTTCGGCATCATCACGGCCCGCTGGACTACACCCTGGAAACACCCTCCGTCCTCCCCTTGGCACAGCGGATCGCCACCCAGCGCGCGGTCGTGCGAGCGGCGGTGGAGGCGCTGCTGAAACAACGTTCCGCGCCCTAACCCGGCATCCGTTCCGCCACGAAGCGATCGATCAGCGCCTGTGCTTCCGCCGCCGGCAGGTTCATTTCTCGCGCGGCGAACCGCGCCAGATCCGCCGGCCAAGGCGCGCGCAACAGGTAATCCATGCGGGCCGGACGCAGGTCAATGGCCGCACAGTGCAGCGCCTGCCGGGTGAAACGCAACAAGGCCGAGTGACGCGGCGTCCATCCGTGCATGGCAAACTCAAGGTAAAGCCGCGGGTCGGCGCCGTAGAGTTTGTCGCCGATCACCCGGTGGCCGAGCCAATCAGCATGAGCCCTGATCTGATGCTTGCGGCCCGTGAGCAATTCTACTCCGGCCAAAGTGCAGCCGCCCCGCACGACCAGCGGATGGAAGATCGTGGTCGCCGACTGCCCATCCGGTGTGCCAGCCGGCACGACCTTTTGTTTCACCGTTACTCCGGCGCTCAGATCCGGCCCCAACCATTGGTCCACGGTAACCGGCCCGGTGAGTTCACCCTCGACCAGAGTGATGTAGGCCTTGCCGATCTGTCGCTTGCCCATGGCCTTTTGCAGGCGGCTGCCGGTGGCCTCGTCTTTGGCCAGAATCACGACTCCAGAAGTCTCGCGATCGAGCCGATAGATAAGGCGGATGGTCTCCAACCCCAGTCCCTCCCGCACCGCGCCGGCCAGGCTCGACCAAGGGCCGTTTTTCGACGGATGCACCACCAGCCAACCCGGTTTGTCGAGGACCAGCAGCTTTTCGTCACTGAGCAGCACCCATCCGGGCAGTTCGGCGGGATTTACGAGCGGGGGCTCGGCTGGAGGCAGCGGTTCGTCGGCATGGGTCATGCTTTCATCGTTCAATAATTTTTCCGGAATATGAAGGCGAGAAGCATTGCCAAATCCGGCCGGCTGGGTAGAGATTTCAACCAGCCAAATGAAGTGTCTGTTCCCAGTGACGTCTGGCCCGGTCCTCGCGACGGCCCGCACTATAGGAACAAACGAAACGAACCCGGGGAGGCTTCTCCCCTTCCGCGCCCTTTGTGTTAGTCCAACCGAAGGAAAAACCATGAACCATACCAATAAATCCCACGATGTGATTGTGACCGGTATCCACCTCGAGCTCACCCCCTCCCTGAAGCACTACGTGCAGGAGAAAGCCGAGCGACTTTTCCGCCACCAGGCTCACATCGTCCGGATCCGCGTCGAACTGGAATGCGACCGCAAGCACGACGTCGCCCACAAGTTCGTCGCCAAGGCCCAGGTCGAACTCCGCGGGCCCAACATCAACTGCTCGGCCGACTCCGAGGAGATGCACAAGTCCATCGATCTGCTGATGGACAAGGTCGATCACGTCCTCCACAAGCGCCACGGCCAGCACAAGGACAAGCGCAACCACCCGCACCCGGTCGAGTTCGACGGCGTCGAACTACCCAAGGCGATCTGATCCTCGCGACCAATCTAACCTTTCGGGCCCGCGGCAACGCGGGCCTTTTTGTTTCCGTTTGCGGAACTCCCGCCGTGTGCATCAATTCAGCCCATGCCCCACCCCATCCTTCGCCTTATCCTGTTTTTGGCGCTCACCGCCACCGCCGGCCTCGCCGCCGACACCGAGGAAGGCTTCGTCGCCCTCACCGACGGCAAGTCCCTCGCCGGCTGGACGCCCTCCACCGAAAATCCCGGCACGTGGAAAATCGAGGACGGCGCCTTCGTCACGCGCGGACCACGCAGCCACCTTTTCTACACCGGCGACGCCACGCCCTTCAAAAACTTCGAACTCAAGGTCGAGGTCATGACCGAGAAAGAAGCCAACGGGGGCATCTACTTTCACACCAAGTTTCAGGAGAGCGGCTGGCCCATGGGCGGCTTCGAAACACAGGTGAACAACACGCAGAGCGATTGGAAGAAAACCGGCAGCGTCTATGATGTCGCCAGCGTCGGCTTCGCCGCCGCCGAAGACGGCAAGTGGTGGACCCAACACGTCATCGTCGAGGGCGGCATCGTCACGGTTAAGGTGAACGACAAGATCGTCGTCCAATACAAGGAGCCGCCCGGTGCCCAACCCGGCACCGCTTTCGAGCGCAAGCTCGGCAGCGGCACCTTCGCCCTGCAGGCCCACGACCCGAAGAGCGTCGTTTACTACCGGAACATCCGCGTCAAGCGCCTGCCCGACTGAGCGCCACCTCAGGGGATCGCCAGATCGCCTCAACCCTCTCGCTGCCGGCCCCAGCGCCAGCAGATCGCCTCCAGCACGCCGAACTGGTCGGTGAGCAGGCCTTCGTAGCCGCAGGGACGGTCGTCCCAATACCGCCAGTCCACGCCGCTCTGGTTTCCGCCGAAAACCTTGGCCGTGGCAAAGCCGGCGCACAGGCGCTTCAGCATGCGGTCCGCTTCCCGCTGCAGGCCGCAACGGTAGAGCGCCATCACGAAGTGCCGCGTCTGCGAGTGCGTGCGACCGCCGTTTTGGTAGTAGCCGAGCGGATATCCTTGGATGATGTCTGAAAGGTCGTGATCAGGAATGTGTCGCAGGTTTCCGGGCAGGCCTCCCGCCGGATCAGGCAGACCGACCCGACGGGCCTCGGCCAGCAGACGCAGCAAAATCGCCCGGCCTTCATCCGGTGACAGCAAGCCCTCGGCGATGGCCGCACCGTTGACCGGCAGAAAGGCGTAGTCGTGCAGCTTGTCCTCGCGACACCTCCAGCCTGCCAGCCAGCCGGTCTCCTTGTTGTAGAACGTGTCCCGATAGTTCGCGCGCAGCCAGCCGGCCCAGCCGGACAATTTCTCCGCCTGCTCGAGCTCGTTGAAACGACGCAGGCCTTCCGTCAGTTCCAGCAGGGCACCATAGAGGATCGCGTTGGCAAAGGCGTCTTTCCAGCCGAAGGAAATCACGTCGAACCAGCAGGTGCTCCACTGTTTCGTGCCGCTCACGCCGGTCCGATGCAGGCTCTCGATCAGCCCGTCACCGTCCAGATCCCGGTCCCGCGCGGCGCGCAGCTTCTCCATGATGACCGGCCTAAATTCCCTGAACCAGGCTCGTGACGCATAATGCCGCAGGTAGGAACCGAGACCACGCAGCGCCGAGGCGCCGGTCTGCAGGTATTCGTCGTCCGCATCGTGCGAGCTGCCATCCTGCAGCAGCCGCCCTGCCGCATAACCGGGGCCGCCTGTGAGCCAGCGTTCCAGAGAATGCCGCAGAAATTCAGCAGCCGACAGCCCGGGCAGCAGTTCTCCCTGCGGGCCGATGACCGCCGCCCAGGTGTCCATGCAGATCGGGCAGTGCATCGAGGCGCCGTTGTTGCTGAGCGTGGCCGTGTCGGTGCGGAACGTGAGCGCCGTCCACTGCGTGCGCGCCAGGGCGCGCCGCGCGACGGCCGGCGCCGTTTCAGCCAGCAACCCGGGCGGTCTTTGGGGCGTAAACGTGAACACCGCGCGGTGCGTGCCGGCGGGCAGACGGTAAAGTCCTTCTGGCGTGCGTTCTTCGCCAACTTTGAGTTCCAGCGTGTTCAGGTCGTTCGCCCGAAAACAATCGCTGCGCGCCCATCCCTTGGCCGAGTCGGCGGCGACCGCCCAGCTGCCAAAGGTCGGCAGGGTTAGCAGGGCCGGCAGCGCGACCGCCCCGGTTTCTCCCGTCTCAAGCAACCGGCCAAGCACATGCGAAGGTGCCGCACTGTTGCGCAGACCGATCATCCACGCCGCGCTGTGCCAGGCGAGCATGGTCTTCTTCGCGGATCGCTGCGCCTTGAGCCGCAGACCGGTCGCCCTGACTTCCCACTCCAACCGGTAGTGCTGTCCACCGGCCTGAAAATCGTAGGTCACCGTGCCGCCGCTCACGGTCACCGTGCCGCTCAGGTCGCACCGCACGGCCGGGGCCAGCACGGGCGCGCGGCCGAGCGGATGCAGTTGCGGTCCCTGGGAAAAAAGTGGCGGCCGGGTGGCCAGAACGCTCCTGCCTACCTGCGCGCGGTCTTCGATCAGCAGTCCCCAGTGCGTGAAGCCCGGCCGTCCCAGCGCGAAGCCCACCTCGAAGTCCCGGGTGCGGTAGCGCACCTCGCCGTTGCCGAGTTCCGCCCGGACGCCTGCCGGCAGATCACGCAGGGAAATTGCCCCCGCCCCGAGCAACTGCTCGGATCGTGGAGCGACGGGTGCGAGCGGTTCGCCTTCCAGAATGAAGGCCGACATCACCAGATTCCACGGAGTCCAGCCCCCGTCGATGCCTGAGCGCCGCAGCTCGATGATGACCGCCGTGGTGGTGATCCGCGGCAATCGCATCCAGGCCACGGCACCGGGCACACCGGGTTGCAGACCGTCCCGCTGCAGCAGCACCTGCCAGCGTCCGCCTCGCCAAGCCAGCACGCGCAGGCCCGTAACCCAATCAAGATCCTGCCGGCTGCCGCATTTGTGGTAGCCCTGTCCGCGGCGCACGCCGAGCCGGTGCAACCGGGCCGGTCCGTGCAGACGGATCACGCGCTGATGAATGATGCGTTTTTTGGGCACCTCGGTTTCGCCGGGCAGCGGTCGGGTCCAGACTGATCGCCCCGTGTCCAACCGACGGTTGGTGAAAAGATCGCCCATCGGCGGTTCGAGATCGGCGAGACTCAGGAGGTCTTGTGGCATGGGAGGGAAAGGGGGTTGACGCGTCGCCAGCGTGCCCCGGTTCGCGCTTCTGCGGCCGGCGCCGGCATTCACATCACGGACATTCCACCACGCCGCCTGGGGCGGGCCGAGCCGGGGCTCATGAAGATTCTGGGAAATGTTTGGTGTCCCTTGGTGTCGGGGTCGCTTTGCGGTTGCGGCCCTCTCCGGAGCTTCGCACACCGGACGCATCGCCATGACTGCCACCCCCACGCCCCCTGTCCTGAGCCTTAAAACCGTTTCTCACGCCGTCGCCGCCGAGCCGGGTGAAATCACCGCCGCCCGCGAATTGGCCCGCCTCGCCGGTGCCACTCTTGTCGCCGGCCAGGGCGGCGTCCATGTCGCCCTCGCCTCGCGCGGACTGCCGGCGCGGTTGCCGGACAAGGCCAAGGATTCCGGTGCATGGACCTGGCTCCGACTCGCCGAGGACGGCAGCGGCGAAATCTGCGCCACACACGGATCATTTCTTTACGCCGCGGTCCGCCTGCTGGCCTCGGGCGCCAGTGAATTTACCCGCGAAAAGCTCGCCGCCGGCCTGCTCCTGCCCGCCACCTTTGGCTGGCATCGGCCGCACTGGGACGCCTGCTACACCCAATACTGGCGCAGCGCACGCAACTTCGATCCGGAGCGCTACGTCGCCGCGCTCGCGGAGGCCGGCTTCACCCATTGCGAAGTCAACGGCCTGCAGGCGCACATGCCCTACGAGGATTTTGTTCCGTTCGAATACTATCCGCAGTTCTACACCTACGCGCCGGGCTTCAACCACTTCGTGGACACGCCGCTGACCAAGGGCATGTGGCCCGCGCTCTATCTCGACGCGAACCTCAACCATCTCGTCGGCCTCGCCGGCCTTGGCCGCCAATATGGCTTGAAGCCGGGTATCTGCATGTTCGAGCCACGCACGCTGCCCGAGCGCTTCTTCACCAAGTATCCCTCGCTGCGCGGCGCGCGCGTCGATCACCCGTTCCGCTCCAAGCTGCCGCGCTACACCATGGCGCAGGACCACCCAATCGTGCAGCGCCACTACCGCGAGGCCCTGCAGAAGATCATGCGCGCCGTGCCGGATCTCAGCTACATGTCCGTCTGGACCAACGACAGCGGCGCGGGCTTCGAGCACACTGCTTCGCTCTACGTCGGCCGCAACGGCGGACCCTACATGATCCGTGAGTGGCGCAACCACGACAAGATCGCGCAGAGCGCCGGTCAGAGCATCGGCCGTTATCTGAAAAACCTACGCACCGCCGCCGCTGAGATCAATCCGGACTTCGATGTCATCCTCCGTATCGAACCCTTCAAGGTGGAACACGAGCACATCAAGGCGGAGATGGGCGGCCATGTCACCTGGGAGGCTCCGTCGCTGAATGTGCGCGGTTACCATGTGCCCTACTCGCATCCGAAGTATCCCGAGAACCAGGCGGTCGCGGGCAGCCTGTTTCACACGACAATGGACGCCTCCGAAAAGGAGGCGCTGGCCACCGCGCGCGCCTCGGGCGTCGAGCCGGTTCTCCATTATTCCGCCTCCGGTGTGATGAACCACGAACCGCTGCTCGGCCTCCCGTTTCCGCGGCTGCTGCACCGCAAGCTCACCGCCATCCGCGAGACCGGCCTGAAACGCGTCAGCGCTCTGGGTGGCCTCACCAATGCGGCCCGCGCTCCCTATTGGCCCAATCCGGTTATCCTGCGCGCTGCGCAATTTTTCCCCGAGAAGCCCGTCGAACAGGTCCTCTCTGAGTTCGCCGCCACCCTGGTCGGTCCCGCCCAGGCGGCCACCCTCAGCGAGGCTTGGCGCGAGTTTGAGGAGGCTCTCCTCTGGCAACCGCTGGTCGGGCTCTATTGCGCCTTCGGCTTTTGCTGGCAGCGCACGTGGGACCGGCCCTTCGTGCCCGACCTCGAGGCGGTGCCCGCGGCCGAGCGCGATTACTACGAGCGCCACGGTTGCTTCCAGCACAACAACCCCGGCCTGAACGATCTGGGCAAAGATGTGCTCTTCGACCTGATCACCCGCGAATCCGGCGCCAAGATGGCAACCGACATGGACCAGCAGGTCATCGCTAAACTCCATCCGCTCATCGCCCGGCTGGACAGCCTCACCAAGTCGCTGTCCGGCGAGCCGCAGAAAGTCTTCACGGATTTGCGCGACCGGGTGCGCGCCTACCTGCACTGGGTCACGAGCCTGCGCAACGTCTGCGCCTGGTGCGAATGCGTCTATGGCTACCTCGACGAAAAGTCCGATGCCGCCACCAAAGCAGCCTGCGAGAAGAAGCTGCAGGCGGCCATTGACCTCGAGCTTGCCAACATCCGGGGCCTCATCGCCCTCCTTGAAACGACGCCCCACGAAGTTCTTGTGCTCTCCGGCGTCGGCGAAAACACCTTCTTCTACGGCGAAAACCTCGTCCAGCACCTAAAGACCAAGCTGCGCCTCACGGAACAATACCGCCACGCCAAGCCGCGCATTGACCGGTCCATCTACTGGCGACCGATTCCCGGCACCACCTGGCCCGAAGGCTGGTCCGCCACCTGAACACCTTGTGTTGGGGACAACGCCGCCGCGCTGCCGTCATGGGATGGCGGTGCGGCGGCGACTCAGCGCCCGCGCACCCGGCGTCGGTAGTCCGACGGCGTGAATCCGATCTCCTGCTTGAACGCCTTTGAAAAGTGGAAGACATCGCAAAACCCGAGCGAGTCCGCGATTTCCTTCAGTGACGACTCGCCGTGGTAGATGGCCGCGCAGGCCCACTCGAGCCGGCGTCTCTTCTGGTAGCGGCCGGGTGACTCGCCGGTGAGCTCGGCGAACCGCTTGCGAAAGTTCTCGTAGTTCAGTCCGACCTGGGTCGCCGCGTCCTGGGGCGTCGCCCAGCCGGTGCTTCCCCGCTCGCCGAGCAGCCGCAGGCTTTTCTCCAGCCAGGCGTCGCGTCCGGCCTGGCGGACATTCTCCGCGTCGGTCGCGATCATTTCCGTCACCACCTGCAGGAATCTTCCCATCGCGCGCAACGGGGCCCCGGCCGTGTGCATGGGCTCGCCCTTGGCCACGTCGTGGAGCCGCCGCCGCCAGTAGTCCGGTGAACCGAGCCGCAGCACCGGCCGTGCCGGATCGAGCAGCCCCTGCGCCCGCCAGAGCTGGAACTGCGGCCCGTCGAACACGAAATAGATCTGGGTCCACTCGCCGCCGCGCACCGGCCCGTAGGCGTGCGCGATCTCCGGGAAAACCAGCACCACATCGCCGGGCACCAGCTCGTAGTTGGCCCCGCGTCCGTCGCGATAGTAGCCCTTGCCCTCCACCATCAGCACCAGCGTGAACCGTCTCAAAATCCGCATGCCCGCCGGATCGATGCCGGGCACGTTCAACAGCAGGCCCGCCAGCTCAATCTCGCCCACCGGAGTGCGGAGCGGGCTCTGCAGCCAGGGTTGGGCGCGGTATTTCGGGGGCGGCGGCACCGGCCCAAAATTTACATCACTTCTCCCGTTTCAACCATTTAATGCCCGCCCGACTGCGTGTAGCTTAGGGCATGAGCACCACGACCTCCCTGCCCCAGCTCGTTTCCTTTGGTCATGAACTTGAGATGACCGACGACAAGGTCGGCCTCCTGCGCGATTCCAGCGATGCGGCCGACGACTTCGAAGAGCTGCGCCGCCGCGTGGCCGAGGACGGTTATCTCTACATGCGCGGCTACCTAGACCGCGATGAGGTGCTCGCAGCCCGCGCCAGCCTGACCTCTCGGCTCGCCGAGGCCGGCGTGCTTGATCCCGCCCACCCGCACACCGAGGGTGTGTGCAAGCCGGGCTCCGGCTACGTGTTCAAGCCCGAGCTCACCAACGGCAACCCCGAGGTCCAGCGCCTGCTCTACTCCGGTCGCCTCACCGATTTCTACGCCAAGTTTTTTGCCGAGCCAATCCGCCACTACGATTTCACGTGGCTGCGCGCCATCGGGCCCGGCAAGGGCACCAATCCGCACTGTGATCTGCCCTACATGGGTCGCGGCACGCACCGCCACATGACCTGCTGGCTGCCCTACGGCGACATCTCCTTCACGCTCGGCGGACTCATGGTGCTCGAGGGCTCCCACAAGCGCATGGATCTGCTCGAGAAATACGTTTACCGGGACGTTGACACGTTTTGCGAGAACAAGCCCAAGGACGCCGAGAACGCCAAGACCGGCAAGTGGACGTTCAGCGGCACGCTCTCGCACAACCCGCCGCAGGTGCGCAACAAGTTCGGCGGCCGCTGGCTGACGACCGAGTTCAGCGCCGGCGATTTTCTTACCTTCGGCATGTTTCTCGTGCACGCCTCGCTCGACAACCGCAGCGAGAACCGTCTGCGCATTTCCAGCGACTCCCGCTACCAGCGCGCCAGCGAGCCCATTGATGAACGCTGGGTCGGCATCAATCCCCCGGGCCACACGCTGGCCGGCAAGCGCGGGCGCATTTGCTGAACCTCCCGCCCCACGCCTTATGGTCGCGTCTTCCACCACGGGTCCCGTCGCCGCTCTCTCCGCCACCGGGCGGATGGCCGCAGTCCAGGAAATGGCGCGCCTGCAGCGCCTCCTCTTCGAGGTCGAGCGCGAGTTCGTCCGCACCGCCACGACTCTGATCTATCGTGTGGGCGAACCGGAACTGAAATACCTGCTCAGCCAGCATGTCTGGGAATCCGCCGGTCACGCCCGCTTCATTCGTGAACGGGGCCGTGAACTCAGCGGTTTCGGTGCCGGTGAGACCGTGCGCCCGGAAATTCGCCGCCTCTTCACCGAGGCCGTGATGCCGGCCGACGGATACGTGGCGCTGGCCGGCTTCTACCGCGTGCTCAAGCCCGCCCTGCTCGCCGGTTACCGCCATTACCTCGCGGCCACCCACCATCTGGCCGACTGGCCTTCGCGCCGGCTGGTCGAGGAATTCATCACCGACGAGGAGCGCCATGCCTCCGAGATGGAGCCGTATCTCACCCATCTGGATGCCACGGCGACAATCGCCCATCTGCGTTCCGGTCTGGCAGCCTTGGGCGGATTGCTCGGCGAGCACACGCCCACGCCGTTGCCGAGCGGTTTCAGCTGGGAATCGGCGAACCGGTCCTACACCCATCCCGCCACGTGCAATCGCGGCAAATATCCCACCTGTTCCAGCGTCTTCAGTCACGATCCCGATGAAACTCCCATCGTCCGTCCATGGCTGATGGACCCCAAGACCGACGCCCGCGTCGTGCGTCTCATGGTTTATGTCTGGCTGATGATGGAAATGGACGCCGTCGATTACCTCGCCACGGTCTTCTTCGACACGCCCGACGCTCCGTTCGACCTGCATCATGACATGGCGCGGCACCTCTGGGATGAGTCCCGGCACAGCCAGGTCGGTTACCGGCAACTGCCCAAGCTCGGCGTGGACCTCATGACCCTCGAGCACTCGCTCGATCTCTACAACATCCTCGTCCAGATGCCACCGCACGAACGCTACGCGATGATGACGATGGAATTCGAGGCCGGCAGCTTCCCGACCAAGGCCCACGTGATGGCCCGCGTGCGCGAGCTCAACGACTTCGAGGCCGACACCCTCCTCGCCTTCGACCGCAACGACGAGCAGAACCATGTCCGTTACGGCCACCGCTGGCTGCCCGAGATCATGGCGCTGTGCGGCGACACGCGGCCCGTCGAGGAATTCGTCAAGGCCACGCAGGCCCGGTTCGCCGAGATGGCGAAGGTCCATGGCGGCC
>JACCDQ012065211.1_pt1 | contig 13627 bp, 14 predicted proteins | sample 7446031 | NCBI WGS metagenome assembly JACCDQ01 (sample SAMN15323442, study PRJNA562643) | freshwater metagenome | isolation source: river surface water | place: USA:Blue River Watershed | collected 2017-08-17 | reverse complement strand
GCTGTTGTTGTCGCGCCAAATGGCGGTGGAATGGGGGCCGCTGGGTGTGCGCAGCAATGCCATTTGCCCGGGAATGATACGCACGCCGCTCTCGGCCAAATTCTACGAAGAACCCGGTTTTGAAGCCAAGCGCGCGGCGGTTACCGCCAGCCGTCGTGTGGGCGAACCCCAAGACATTGCCGACGTGGCCTTGTTTCTGGCCAGTCCCCCGTCCGGCTATGTGAACGCGGCCGAGCTCGCTGTGGACGGCGGCATGACTTCCATGCTCATGGACATGTTGCCGCGCCCGGGCTACAACAAAACCGCTTGATCTTGTCAAAACACAAAATGACCGCTCCTCAAACCGCTGATTTGATTGTTGTGGGTTCCGGCGCGGCCGGACTGGCTGCCGCCATCACCGCCAAAAAGCGTGGCCTTGATGTGTGGGTGCTGGAAAAGGAGCCCGCGTTCGGGGGCACCACGGCCTTGTCTGGCGGCGTGTTGTGGATACCACTGAACCACCACGGACGGCAGCAAAATCCCACCGATACCGCGCAAGCGGTGCGCAACTACATGATGAACGAAACCGGCTCGTTTTACGACGAGGCCGCAGTCAACGCATTCATCGAGCAGGGCCCCCGAATGGTGGAGTTCTTTGAGCGCGAAACCAGCCTGAAGTTTGTGCCCACCCTCTACCCAGACTACCACCCCGACGTAGACGGCGGCGCGGACATAGGCCGTTCGATTTTGGCTGCGCCGTTTGACATACGAGGCTTGGGCAAAGACATGCCGCGCCTCAAACCGCCGCTCAAAACCATCACCTTCATCGGCATGATGTTCAATTCGTCCAATGCCGATTTGAAACACTTTTTTCGCGCCACCAAGTCCCTCAGGTCATTTGTGTATGTGGCCCGGCGTTTGGTGACTCACATCAAAGAGCTGGCGCTCTACCGCCGCGGGATCAACGTTACCAGCGGCAATGCCTTGGCTGCAGGCTTGGCCAAGTCCGCGCTGGATTTGGGCATTCCCATTTTGACCAGCACACCGGTCAAACAGGTGTTGATGGAAGACGGGCGCTGCACGGGCGTGGCGGTTGCAACAGAAGGGGACGAGCGCCCCATATTGGCCCGCCATGGGGTGGTGCTGGCGTGTGGGGGTTTCCCGCACGACATCAAACGCATTGCCCAAGCCTACCCACACGTCAAGCGCGGGCACCAGCACCTGTCGCCCACCCCTGTGGGCAACACGGGCGACGGCGTGAACATGGCCGAAGCCGCAGGTGCGGTGGTTGACATCCGCTTCAAGGACAGTGCGGCCTGGATGCCTGTGACCCCGGTGGACTTTGGCGGTGGCGAAATCGGTGTGTTTCCGCATTTGCTGGACCGCTACAAACCCGGTGTGATTGGCGTGCTCAAAAATGGCAAGCGCTTCACCAACGAATCCAACTCCTACCACGACGTGGGAGTGGCCATGATCGAAGCTTGTAGCGACATGGACGAAACTGCCATGTGGTTGCTGTGCGACAAAACCGCCTTGAGCAAATACGGTTTGGGCTATGTGAAACCCGCCCCCATGCCCATAGGCCGCTTCCTGAAAAATGGCTACTTGGTAGAAGGGCGCACTGTGACCGAGTTGGCCCAAAAATGTGGCATTGACCCCGCTGGCTTGGAGCAGACCGTGCGCGACTACAACCTGGGCGCGGTCCAAGGCCAAGACCCCGCTTTTGGGCGTGGCCGCACCCGTTTCAACCGCTACCTGGCCGACCCCGAACACCAACCCAACCCCTGCGTGGCACCGGTGCAAAACGGGCCTTTTTACGCCATCAAGTTGATCATGGGCGATTTGGGCACCTTCGACGGCATACAGACCAGCGTGGTGGGCGAAGTGCTCAAACGCGACGGCAGCAAAATCCACGGGCTCTATGCCGTGGGCAACGACCGGGCCAGCATCATGGGCGGCAACTACCCCGGTGCAGGCATCACCCACGGCCCCAACATGACGTTTGCTTACATCACCGCCAACCACATTGCCAGCCTTGCAGGAGCAAAGCCATGAACCCGATACGGCAACCCACCGGGCCGGTGTGGACCCCGCCCCCCTTGAACAAGCCATGGGTGGATCACCGCATTTACACCATCGCATTGCGCAAAATGCCCGAATTTCTGGAGGTGTTCAACCGGCTGGCCTTGCCGGTGTTGATGGAAACGCTGGGCCACCCCATAGGTTTTTACACCAGTGTGGTGGGGCCACTGAACCAATTTGTACACCTCTGGGCTTACGACGATTTGGCCGACTACGAACGCAGGTGCTTCGCACGCGACAACCACCCGGATTTTCCCGCCTATTTGGCGGCTTCCAGCCTTCTCATCACAGCCCAGGAGACGCGCTTGATCAAGGCGTTGCCCATGCCCGGCTGGGTACCTGAAATGCCGGCCGCATGAGTTTTTCTGGCCTCAAGGCCCTGATTTTCGATGCCGATGGCACGCTGGTGGACAGCGAAGTGCCCGGGCTGGACGTGCTCTTTGACATGGCTGCGCCCTATTGGCCGGGTTTGACGCGACCCCAGGCGCACGATCAATTCCGGGGCGTGCGCCTGGCGCATTGTGTGGCGGCCATCGCCCAGCAAGCGGGGTGCCCGGGCGAGGCCTTTGAGGGCCCGTTTTTGTGCGATTTGCGAGACGCCATGGCCCGCCGGTTTGACCAGGGGCTGCAGCCCATGCCCGGTGCGCACGATTTGCTGCATGCACTTGCAATCCCCTTTTGCGTGGCCACCAATGGCCCGCGCCAGAAGGTTGAGCAAACCTTGGCCCAATCTGGCTTGCGGCACTACTTTGGTGAGCATGTGTACTGCGCCTATGAGGTGGGCAGCTTCAAGCCAGAACCCGGTTTGTTTTTGCACGCCGCCCATGCACTGGGCGTGCCGCCCACCGACTGCGCGGTGGTGGAGGACAGCTTGCCTGGCGTACAGGCCGCACTGGCAGCGGGCATGCGTGTTTTCAGTTTGCTGCCCCAGCACCTGGCGCACGGGGTGCCCGAGGCTCAAGTGACTTTTGTTGAGTCACTGCAAAAGGTGGGCGAGCACCTCAACTCGTTTTGAGTCGGGTGGCCAGCAACCCACACAAAGCGATCAACGCAATGCCAAGCAGAGCCCATCCGTCGGGTGCGTGACCAAAAGCGGCCCAGCCGGTCAACGTGGCAAAACCAATTTGCGCGTACATCAAAGGTGTGAGGCGCGATGCAGGCGCCTTTTTGTAGGCGTGAATCAACAAATAGTGTCCGAGCGACCCAAAAACACCCAGCAAGGCCAGCGCACCCCACACGGTCCAGGGCAGGGCAAGCAAGGCGTTGTCCCAGGCCCAGGGCAAAGCCAAGCTGGCGCAAACCAAGCCCACCAAGCCGGTGTAAAAATGAGTGACTCCAGGGTCTTCGGTGCGCATCATGCGGCTGGTCACTATTTGATAAACGGCATTGATTACCACCAGCAGCAAAGGCAACAACATGCCTGCGTGAAAGTCGCTCCCGTGCGGGCGTATCACCACCAAGGCCCCAGTCAGCCCGCCGGCCACCAACACCCAGGTCCATGGGTGGACGCGCTCGCCCAGCATCCAGGCGGCCATCAGTGTCATGACCAGGGGCACCAGCATCATGATGGCGGTAAATTCCCCCACCGGAATGAAGCGCAAACTCATGAAAGCCACGGTGCTGGAGGCAACCATCAGCAGGCCCCTGCCCAATTGCCAGCGGTGGTGGTGGCTGCGCAACAAGCGGCTGCGGTACTGTGGCCAAAGCAAAGCCCCAGTGAGCCCGGTTTGCACAACATAACGGAACCAAATGCCCAGCAGCACCGGCACCAACTTGCTCACGTATTGCGAAACCGTGTCCAAAAGCGCAAAGCAAAGTGTGGCCAGCAATGCCAGCGCCATGCTCAACCCTATGCGGGGGTGGGAGTCAGTTTGCAAAACGTTCCAGACCCCAGATCCAGGTGTTGAGGGTCACAAAAGAGACCACTGTGGCAATGACCAAAACAGTGGCACAAAAGCCGTCAAGTTTGTAACGCTGTGCCAAGGCCGGGTAAATGGCTGGCAGCGGCATGCAGGCGTACAGCACGGCAGCGGATTGCAGCGCGGGCTCCAAGGGTGGCAACAGCCATATGGCCAGCAAAACAGCCAGGGGGTGCAGAACCAATTTGCCCAGCACCACTGCGCCCAAATCCAACTTCACACCGGCCAACTTTTGGCCCACCAGCACGCCACCGATCATAAAAAGCGCCACCGGGCCCGCTGCGCTGGCACCGATTTGCAAGGTCCTATCCAGCACGGCAGGCAGCTCCAGACCGGTGGCCGAAAACCCAAACCCCGCCAAAATGGCAATAAAAATAGGGTTTTTGAGCAGGTTCTTGAGCGACGCGGCCAAGGCTTTGTGCCAGGGCAGGGCTTCGTTGCTGTCGGCCAAAACCAGGGTGGCCGGTATGACCAACAGGTTTTCCACCAGCAGACACAGGGCCAGTGAAATATCGGCCACTGGGCCCACCACTTGCGCGATGATGGGGTAACCCACAAACACGCTGTTCGAAACGGACATGCCCATGCCAGTGAGCGCTGAGCCCGGCGCGCCTTGCCCTCTGATGCGACGCCCGAACAACCAGCCCAGAACGAACACCACAACCGACCCACCGCCATAAATGGCGAGGTATCGCAGGTTCAACACCTGTTCCAAGGGGTATTTTGTGATGGCCCTGAACACCAGGGCTGGCAACGCGAACATCACCAGCAACCGGCCCAGCAGCTTCATGTCTGCCTGGGCAAACACGCCGTTGCGCACGGCCAAATAGCCCACAGCAATCAGCAAATAAATGGGGGCGGTGATGGTGAGGATTTGCAGCATCGGTTGGGCGGGCAGCGCACCGCCGGCGTCGGTGACTTGAGCGGATTCAGTAGCTTAAACGGGCCACCGAACGCAGGTTTTCGGCCGTGGTGGTCGGGAAGTCGAAGTATTCCAGATAAGCCGGAATTTGTTCAAACAGCATGTCAGAACCCACTTGCACTGCACAACCTTGTGCCTTGGCCGCGGTGAGGAAGGCCGTCATTTCGGTGCGCATGACCACCTCCCCCACAAAGGTGCTGGCAGACAGGCGCGACACATCCATGGGCAGCGGATCGCCTTCGTTCATGCCCATGGGGGTGGCATTCACCACCAAATCGTAACCGGCGGGGTCGTTGCTGCCGGTTTGAACCGCAATGTTGGGGTAGTTGGCCTGGATGCGTTGCCCCAACGCGTTGGCGGCTGCCGAATTGACGTCGTACAGGCTGATGGCTGAAATACCCGCTGCTGACAGGGAAGCCGCAATGGCGCAACCCACGCCGCCACTGCCCACCACCAGCACTTTGGCGCCCGTCAGTTGCAAACCTTTGCGCTGCACACCACGCACAAAACCGGCTCCGTCAAACATGTCACCCACCAGGCGCCCGTCTGCGGTGCGCTTGACGGCATTGCAAGCCCCAGCCACTTTTACCGTGGGGGTCACTTCGTCCAGCAATCCCACCGTCACCACTTTGTGCGGCATGGTGATCAAGGCCCCGCGGATATTGGTCAGCGTGAAGACACTTTTCAGGAATGCCGGGTAGTCGGGCGTCTGGCATCCCATGGGCACCACCACCGCGTTGATGCCTTGCTGCTCGAAATAAGGGTTGTAAATCATCGGCGACTTGAAGCTGTGCGTCGGGTAGCCAATGTGGGCGATGATTTCGGTGTTGCCATTGATCATGGTTGTCTCGCAGACTGTACGGGCGAAAATGAAACGGGGTACATGCTCACTCTACGTCACTGGCACCTTGCCGGCTGAGGGTGGGCATGCTTTTGTGTTCGTTTGTCGATTGAAAAAGAACGATGATCGGCTGTTTTTGGGGCAAAACATCCCTGCCACGTGCCGAAAGGCTTGACTCAAGGCTTTTGCGTGGCGGCGGTTTGCACGTATTTGCGCACCAAGCCGTCCATGGCCACCAAGTAGCCGTCCACCCCAAAACCCACCACAATGCCGGCAGCTGCAGGCGACACCCACGAGTGGTGGCGGAAGGACTCGCGGGCATGCACGTTGGAAATGTGACACTCGATCACCGGCAGGGGCTCGACGCCTTTGATCGCATCGTGCAGCGCAATTGATGTGTGGGTCAGGGCCCCCGGGTTGAAAATCACGCCCAGTGCCTGCCCGGCCTTGAACAAGCGGCCGTATTCGTGGATTTTGTCGAGCAACGCGCCTTCCCAGTTGCTTTGAAAACACTCCACTTCGTAGCCCAGCTTTTGACCATGTGCCTTGCAAAAGGCTTCCACATCGGGCAGGGTGGTGTAGCCGTACTGGGCGGGTTCGCGGGTGCCCAACAAATTCAGGTTGGGGCCGTTGAGGATAAGGATTTTTTTCATCTTGAACTCCGCAAGGGAAGGGGGGTCAGGCGTGTAACTCGACCACACGGCCGGAGGCTGCCGCCTCGGCGATGGCTTCTGTCACTTTGAGGTTTTGCAGACCGTCGCGCGCGGTCACCAAGGGGGCGGTCTCACCCCGTATCACGGCACCGAAGTGTTCTATCTGGTGTTTCAGCGGGTCGTCGCGCACCATGCCAACCGCGCCCACCTCAAATGGTTTCCACCAAGAGCGGTCTTCGGGGCGCGGGTAGGTTTTGAGGCGCATGGTCGGCACCGACAGGCTGCCATTCGTGCCAGCAAGCACGTAGCAGTCTTCGTCATCGTAGCTGGCGTAAGACTTGTTTTCCTGCGAGGTTTGTTCCCAACTGCGCGGGCAGGCAGCGGTGTCGCTCAGCATAAAGCTGCCCAGCACGCCGTTGGCAAATCTCAGGTTGATGGCCACGGTGTCTTCCACGTCAAAACCTCTCACGGCGTTGGACTGAAAGGCTTGCACGGCCACCACCTCGCCGCACAGCATGCGCAGGTTGTGTACTTCGTGGATCATGTTGATCAAGATTGGGCCGCCACCTTTTTCGCGGCGCCAAGGGCCGTCGTCAAAATAGTGGTCGGGCTTCATAAAGGTGGCGCTGCCCATGACGGAGACCAGCCGTCCCAGTTGGCCCGACTCAACCACCTGCCGGGCTTTGGCCATGATGGGGCTGTGGGCTCGGTGATGACCGATGAGCACCTGGACCCCGCTGCGTTCAGCAGCATCCACCAGCATCTGCCCTTCAGGCACAGTGGTAGCAATGGGTTTTTCCACCAAGATGGGCAGGTGGGCGGCAATACACTGCAGCGCCTGCGGCACGTGCAGTGCGTTGGGCGTGGCCAACAACGCGCCGTGGGGGCGGTCGTGTGCAAGCATTTCGTCAATCGACGCGTACAGCGGAACGCCTGCCTCCAGTGCCACCGCTTCGGCCGCAGAAGTGGGGTCTACCAGCGCAGACAGTTCACAGCTTGGGCTGGCTTGCAGCACGCGAATGTGAGCGCGCCCTATCAGGCCGGCACCGACAACGGCAATGCGAGTCTTGGACATGGTTGGGGGGAGGTAAAGCTGAACCTTCAGCTCGGGTCAAACAGAGCCAAGAGGGAAAGGAGAAAGCGGGTGCGTTTTCCAGCAACTGCTGGAGCACGCGTGCAGCCGGCGCAGCCCTTTGGAGGCCGCACCGGCAAGTCACATTACTTGCGCAGTTTGGCCAGCTCAGCCATCACTTCGCTGACGGTGGCTTCACCCACGTTGGCACTGAACTTGGCAATCACAGGCTGCATTTTGGCGCGGAGTTTTGCCACTTCGGCCTGTGAGAACTGGGTCACTTGCATGCCGTTTTGCTTGAGCAAGTCCAGGTTCTTGGCCACTGCAGCACGGGAGGCTTCGCGTTGGGCTTTTGCAGCTTCATCAGCCGAATCGTCCAACAGTTTCTTCTCGGCCGGGGTCAGGCTGTCCCACACTTTTTTGCTGAAGATCACCGATTGCGGGTTGTACTGGTGGTTGGTCAGGGCAATGTGCTTCTGAACTTCCCAGAATTTGTTGGATGCAATCACGGACACCGGGTTTTCCTGGCCGTCAATGGCTTTTTGTTCCAGGGCGGCGTACACCTCAGGGAAAGGCAGCGGTGTGGGGTTGGCGCCCAAGGCTTTCACCCATTCAACGTTGATCGGGCTCGGAATCACGCGCAGCTTCAGGCCTTCAATGTCCTCAACGGTGTTGAGCGGACGCTTGCTGTTGGTGATGTGGCGGTAGCCGAGTTCCCAGTACGACAGACCCACGATGCCTTTGGCTTCCAGCAGCGAGTGCATCTTTTTGCCCACGGGGCCGTCCACAATCGCGTCGGATTCTTTTTCGTTGGCAAACAGGAAGGGGAAGTCAAAAATAGCCAGTTCTTTGGCTTCGCTGGCCAGAATACCGCTGTTCATCACGGCCATTTCAATGGTGCCACCTTTGAGTGCAGACACCACAGCCTGGTCACCACCCAGTGAGCTGTTCAAAAACAGGTTCACCTTGATTTTGCCGCCCGACTTGGCTTCAACGGCTTCTTTGAACTTCTTCATGCCTGCAACAGCAGGGTGGCCTTCAGGGCTGGCCAAGGCGAACTTCAAAGTGCGTTCTTGGGCTTGGGCCACGCCGAAGGCAGCCACGGCCACAGCGGCCACCAAGGTTTTGAGCATCAGACGTTTCATGTTGTCTCCAAAAGGTAAGGACTAAAAGTACGCGGGAACCGTGGCCATGGCCCGCTGCGTACCAACCGCAGGCCATGGAGAAAAAACACGCGGCCTCAGTTGGCCAGCCAGCGAGCAGGCGCCATCACGATCTCGGGGAACAGCACCATCAGGAACATCAGCGCAAACTGGGCGAGCATGAAGGGCCAAACACCTTTGGTCACATCGTCCATGCTCACTTTGCCCACACCTGCTACTGTATTGAGCACTGTGCCCACGGGCGGGGTGATCAGGCCAATGGCGTTGTTGATAATAAACAAAACACCAAAGTAGACCGGGTCAATGCCAGCGGCTTTGACAATGGGCATCAGCACGGGTGTCAGGATCAAAATGGTGGGTGTCATGTCCATGGCGGTGCCCACCACAATCACCAACACCATGATGGCGAACATCAGCATTTTGGGGCTGTCCAGCAGGGGTTCGAGCAATTCCACCAACTGCGTGGGCAATTGCGCCACCGTGATGAGCCAAGCCGACACCATGGCCGCTGCCACCAGGAACATGATGACCGACGTGGTTTTGGCGGCTGCCAAGAACAAGCCGTAAAGCTGGTTGAATTTCAGTTCACCGTAAACGAACACGGAAATAAGGAGTGCGTAAACCGCAGCCACCACAGCGGCTTCGGTGGGTGTGAACACGCCAAACTTCAGGCCGACCACCACAATCACCGGCAACCCCAGGGCATAGACGGCTTGTTTCAGTGCTTCAAAAATTTCCCCACGGTTGCGGCGCGCCGGAACTTCAACCACCTCTTTGCGGGCCACCCACCACCAGGTGGCGCACAAGGCCAAACCGAGCATCACGCCGGGCGCAATACCTGCCATGAACAGTTTGGAGATGGACACACCACCGGCCACCCCGAAAATCACAAACCCAATGGAAGGCGGGATGATGGGCGCAATGATGGACGCCGAAGCCAGCAAGCCCGCAGAACGGGCTTTGTCATGCCCGGCATGCACCATCATGGGCAACAGCAAAGACGACAGCGCAGCCGCGTCCGCCACAGCCGAACCTGACAGGGCGGCCATGATGACCGCTGCCATGATGGCCACATAACCCAGACCACCACGAATGTGGCCCACCAATGCCATGGCGAACTGAACAATGCGGCGCGACAGGCCGCCTGCGTTCATGATCTCGCCGGCCAGCATGAAAAAGGGCACGGCCAGCAACGGGAAGCTGTTCGCACCTTCAATCACGTTTTGCGCCAAAATTTGGGCATCAAACGTGTTCATGTGCCACATCAGGGCGGCGCCGCTGAACAGCAAAGAAAAAGAGATTGGGACGCCGATGGCCATGGCAGCAATCAGCGAACCCAGGAATATGAAAATGGTCATGAATGTTCTCCTGGGCTGGGTTCAGGGGTGCGGGTCGCCGTGGGGCATGTCGTCCGATTCACGGATGCCGATCAGTTCGTTGTCAGCCACCTGGCCCGTCAGCAGGCGCCACAGGTTCAAAACCAGCACTGGCGCGCCCAGCAATGCGAATACCATGCCGCTGGCGTACAAATAGCCGGTAGAAATTTCCATGACCGCGCTGTTGGAGTCCCAATTGATTTTGGTTTGTTCCCAAGAGCCAATAAACACCAGCCAACTCATGAACATCATGACCAAGTAAGTGAGGCCCAGGCAGACTTTTTGGCCGCTTTTGGGCAGGCGAATGATCAGCGAGTCGGTGCCCAGGTGCGAGCGCTCATTCAGGGCCACCACGGCGCCCATGAAGGTCATCCACACGAACAGCCAGCGCGACAGTTCCTCTGACAAGGTGAGGCCGGAGTTGAAGGCGTAACGCATGATCACGTTGCCAAACACCATGACCACCATAAGCAGCAGGCAGACCACCATCAGTCCGCTTAAAACACGGCTGTAGCCGTTGATGAGTTTTTGAATCAAGGACAGTCTCCTTTGTTGGATGCTTGTAATGTACTAACTGGTTAGTTTTTTAATATCAGTAGTTACCCTAATATTTACGGGTGTGGCAACTGCTGCTTAACAAAGCGTACGATGGTTTCCACCACGGCGGCACGGCGCAGTGTGGCTTGGGCAGGTGCGGTGAAATCGCGTTTGAAAATCAGACCGAAAGTGTGTCGGTTTGAAACGTTGAAAAACGTGAGCGCAGAAATCGAAGCGTGGATGTCGATAGGGTCCAGGCCCGAGCGGAACGCGCCACTCGCAACCCCACGGGCGTACAGCTTCTCGATAGACGAGATGGCCGGAACGTTGAGTTGTTGTATGGTTTTGCTTTGGGCCAAAAACTGGCCCCGGTTCATGTTTTCTGACACGACCAGCCGTATGTAGTCCTCGTGGGAGGCGTGGTGATCAAAGGTGAATTCCACCAAGCGGCGCAAGGCTTCTTCGGGGTCCAAGTCTTCCAGGTTCAGTGCACCTTCAATGGCCCGCATGCGGGCGTATGCTTCTTCCAGTACGGCCAGGTACAAACCCTCTTTGCTGCCAAAGTAGTAGTAAATCATGCGCTTGCTGGTGTGGGTGGCCGCGGCAATGTCGTCTATGCGGCCGCCGGCCAAGCCTTTTTCAGCAAATTCTTTGTAGGCCACTTCCAGTATGTTGGCCATGGTGCGCTCGGGGTCGTTGGTGCGCCCGCTTTCTTTGGTGCTGGCGCTCTTGGTGCGGGTGGCCTGCCTCCTTGAATGTACTGGTTCGTTCATTCTGCCAGTATAGGCGCAGGCCTCGCAAAGGGCCAGCCGCAAACCTCAGGGTTTACACCAGGGGTACGGTGAGTTGGGCAATCATGGTTTGGGTGTTCGGGCGCACGCCGCGCCACCATTCAAAGGCTTCGGCCGCTTGCTCTACCAACATGCCCACGCCGTCGGCCACCTTTTTAACACCGGCTTGTTGCGCCAGTTTCAGAAAAGGCGTCAGGCCTTTGCCGTACACCATGTCGTAGGCCAAGCCGTTGGGTTCAAAAGCACTGGCGGGCAGCGGTGGCAGGTCGGCCGTCAAGCTGGCCGATGTGGCGTTGATCACCACGTCAAAGCGGTTCGTGCCCAAGTCTGCGTAGCCGCCGCCGGCCAGCACGTCGGCCGAAGCCCCGTTGGCCCGAAATTGGTTGACCATGCTGACCGCTTTGGCCACCGTGCGGTTGGCCACAAACAACTGCGCAGGGTCTTGGGCCAATATGGGCAGCACTGCGCCACGCGTGGCGCCACCCGCCCCCAGCAACAGCACTTTTTTGCCGCGCAAGGGTTGGCCCAGGTTGTGGGTGATGTCACGCACCAAGCCCACGCCATCGAAGTTTTCGGCCACCACGCGGTCGCCTTCAAACTTCAGGGCGTTGGCCGCACCGGCAGCCCGCGCGCGTTCCGACAAATCGGTGGCGTAGGCGCAGGCGTCCAATTTGAACGGCACCGTCACGTTCAGGCCTCGGCCACCGGCTGCACGAAAAGCGTCCACCGCGCCAGCAAAGCCACCCAAGGGGCCCTCGATCTTGGTGTATTCCAAATCTTGTGCAGCTTCCTGGGCAAAACCGCTGTGTATCAAGGGGGATTTACTGTGTGCAATCGGGTTGCCAATAACGGCGTAGCGGTCGGTCATAGCAGAGGCAGAAGATTTCGTGTGGGAACTTGAGACAGATTGTCGCCGATGCGGCCGATGGACTTTTTTGTTCAAATATACTGAATTCAGTCAATATTTCAGAAGAATAATTTTGATCATTCAGGGCGATACAGTGAAGGTTGTTAACCGACAGATTTGCCATGAACACCCAAGCCCGTTTGCCTGTTTTGTTTGTTTCGCACGGTTCGCCCATGTTTGCGCTGGACCCCGGCGCCACCGGGCCGGCTTTGCGCGCGTGGGGGGCGCAGTTGCAGAAAGGCACCCAGCCTCCTGTGCGGGCGGTGTTGGTCATGTCGCCACACTGGGTGGCGCGCACGCCGGTGGTGATGGCCCATTCCAACCCCGAGACTTGGCACGATTTTGGTGGTTTTCCGCAGCCTTTGTACCAACTGCAATACCCTGCGCCAGGGGAGCCTCAATTGGCTGCGCAAGTGGTGGCGCTGTTGCAAAAGGCGGGTATTGCCACCGGCACCGACCCGAAACGCCCTTTCGACCACGGAGCCTGGGTGCCTTTGATGCACATACTGCCCAACGCAGATGTGCCCGTGGTGCAGCTGGCCTTGCCTCTGGGTTACTCGACCCGGCAGTTGTATGCGTTGGGGCAAGCGCTGCAAAGCCTGCGCGACCAAGGTGTATTGATTGTTGCTTCCGGCAGCATGACGCACAATTTGCACGAGTTTTTCAATGGACGCCCCGATCAAAACAGCGGAACCGAGGCCTATGTGGAAGCCTTCAGCCGCTGGGTGGAAGATGCGCTGGTAAAACGTGATTTCAATACACTCATGGATTACCGGGCACAGGCCCCGGCCGCGGTTCGCGCGCACCCCACAGACGAGCATTTTTTGCCCCTGTACTTTGCATTGGGTGCGGCAGGCTGGGCCAACCCCGAGGCGTTGAACGATCAAACCGTTTCAGTGGAATACCTGAGCCGCGAAGTGATGTACCGTTACCTGGCGATGGATGCCATCGTCTTTCATTGAAGGAACCCTCATGAGCTCCACCATCTTGCAACGCCTGCCACTGGGCGCGCCACCTTGGCCCACCTTGGACCCTTTTTTGTTTTGTGTGCACCACAACGACGCTTACCCCGCAGGCAATGGTTCGTTCGGTCCGGCAGCATCATTGGCGGGGCGCAACATAGGCCAGGACTTTTCGGGCAAAGACGGCTGGAGCATGTACCACGGCGAGCAGGTGCCAGGGTTCCCCGGACACCCACACCGGGGTTTTGAAACGGTCACCATCGTGCGGCAAGGGCTGATTGACCATTCAGATTCGCTGGGCGCCGCCGCGCGGTTTGGCGAAGGCGACGTGCAATGGCTTACCGCAGGGCAGGGCATCGTGCATTCCGAAATGTTCCCGTTGTTGCGCACCCATGCCCCCAACCCGGCTGAATTGTTCCAGAT
>JACCDQ011069479.1_pt1 | contig 13627 bp, 10 predicted proteins | sample 7446031 | NCBI WGS metagenome assembly JACCDQ01 (sample SAMN15323442, study PRJNA562643) | freshwater metagenome | isolation source: river surface water | place: USA:Blue River Watershed | collected 2017-08-17 | reverse complement strand
GCCTTGAAGGAGACCGGCGGCTTCTTGTTGGCCTTGAAGACCAGGCCTTCGCGTTTCTGCTGAGGGCGCAGCACGCTCGGGCCGTCGGCCATCGCGAGCAGCACGTCCATCGTCACCGAGCTGTCGATGCGGAACGCCGCGTCGATGACCGGGCTGTGACGCACGCCCAGCTGCTCGGCGATGACCTTGCGCTCGTCGGGCGTGAGGTACCGGGCCTCGTCGGCGTCGTAGACAGCGTAGAGGTAGACCTCGTGGCCCTGCAGCTTGTAGATGTTGCCTTCGACGCCGTTGCCGACCAGTTCGCCCTGCAGCGCGATGTTGCGCCCGGCGAAGTGTTCGCGCAGCTTGCGCTCGATGTCGTAGGCACGGGCGACGCGCCAGAAGCTGTTGGACTCGCTCTCGACCAGGTCGATGTTGCGCGAGCACACGTGCAGCTCGTCGGCGAGCCAGGCCCAGGTGCACGAGCTGCCCTCGAGCTTCTCAGTGATTTCCCAGGTGAGCTCGCCCGCGTCGCCCTCGGCTTGCCAGGCGGCCAGCTCTGCGGCCAGGTTCTGGATGCGCTCCTGGTCGGTCTTCGGCACCACCGACGGGAACTGCCCGCGCATGAGGCCGGCGAGCTCCGCCGGCACGGGCGGCTCGTACTTGACGACGCCCAGGTGCTCGCTCACGTCGAAGCCCAGCGGCCAGGCCACCTCGAAGGGGCCGAGCGCCTGCAGCGACAGCAGCAGCCCCTGGCTCACCTGCCCGCGCAGCTTGATGGAGCGCAGCACGTGGCCGCGCACGCCCTGGTACTCACGGGCCTGCTTGTCGACCAGGAACTGCCAGGCGGGGTTGCCTTCGCGCAGGAACGAGTCGATTTCGAAGTAGACGGCGTAATCGCCCACGGCGAACTCGCCCTTCTTCACGACGACCTTCCAGCCGCCGATGTGTGCCGCCTCGATGGCGTCGGCACCAGGGATGGGGGAGAGTGCATCGATTGCGACGATGCGTGCCAGTTTGCGTGTCATGGGTTCAATGTCCTTTCACGGACGGCTCATCGCGAGACGTCCAGCCAGGTGTAGAGAACGACGTCGCATCGAGGTTCCGCCGCTGTCGGGAACTTTCCGGGAGGTGTGCGCTCTATAAAGGCCGCTCCCTACAGAAGAGACCGCTGCACGCGCAGCGCTCAGCCAGTCCGTCTCCACCTCTCATGCAAGTCCGTCTCGTCGACGCCAATGCGCTGGGCTATGCCCAGCACTGCGCCAATGACCTGCGCCACGGCCCCGACGGGCTGCAGACGCAGGCCATCGCGGGCATGGTCAAGAGCGTGGCGAACTCGTTGCGCTACGAACCCTCGGTGCTGAACGTGCTGGTGTGGGACGGGCGAGCGCAGTGGCGCTACGACCTGCATCCCGGCTACAAGGCGGGGCGACACAAGACTGCCGAGCAACGCGAACTGCGGGCCCACTACGAGCGGGCCCGCCCGTTCATCCAGCGGGCGCTCCGGATGCTGCCCGTGCTGCAGGCGAGCTGCGCCCACGCCGAAGCGGACGATGTCGCCTTCGGGTTGTCGCGCCAGCTCTCCGAGCAGGGTCATCTGGTGAGCCTGCGCACGGCCGATGCCGACTGGCTGCAGATGGTCAACGCCCGCTGCCGGTGGGAGAACGCCCGCAAGGCCGGCCACGTCGTCGAACTCGAGGGCTTCGCCAAGACGAGCGGCTACGCATCGCCTGGCGCTGTGCCAATGGTCAAGGCGCTGATGGGCGACACGTCCGACGACATCGACGGGCTGCCCGATGTGGGCGACAAGCGCGCCGCGGCGCTCGTGGCCAAGTACGGCTCGCTCGAGGCGGTGCTCAAGGCCGCCGACGACGTCTTCGCCTTCTCGCAGGAGCCCAAGCACTTCCACAGCCTGATGCTGCCCGAGTATCGCGACCTCGTGGCACGCAACTGGAGGCTCGTGAACCTCGCGGGCGCTCCGCGCATCGAGGCCGAGCACGTGCAGCTCGAGGTGGGCGAGTTCGAAGCGCTCGACTTGTACGAGCTCTTCGTGGACCTCGGGCTCATCCACTTCACCGACACCTTTTCCTGGTGGGAGCGCGCTGCCCAGCAACCGCTCCCCAAGGCCGACGTGCTCAGCGTGCGTCGGGCCCTCTCGGCCATCGGCGCAAGCTGGTCGTCGAGATAAAAGCGGCACCTAAACCTGCCACCACTTCCTCTCGTTCTCATTGGAGACTTCTCGCATGCAAAAGAATCTGGGCTCGATGGTCAAGGGCATCGCGCAACTGCAAGCCCGCATGGACACCGTTCAGAAGGAAATCGCCGCCGCCTCGTTCGAGGGCGAGGCCGCCAACGGCCTGGTGAAGGCCACCATCACCGGCAAGGGCGAGCTGCAGCGCGTGCACCTGGACCCGTCGGTGATGACCGAGGACGCCGAGACCGTCGCCGACCTCGTCACCGTCGCCTTCCGCAAGGCGTTCGACGCCAAGGAAGACTTCTCCAAGAGCAAGCTCGCCGGCATCGCGACCGGGCTGCTGCCGATGGGCATGAAGCTGCCGGGCCTGGGCTGAGCGGCGCAGGCGCACCCGTCTCACGCGGTGCGCTGACCACCTCCGAACCCCAAAGCCCCTCCCGCCGAGCGCGCGGAGGGGCTTTTCCTTGGGCGCAGGGATTCCGCGCGCTCGCTTATAGATGCTCTGTCTGCTATAATGTCGTAGCAGAATTCCGCCTTTAGCCCAATGAAACCCGCCTCCGCCCCCGTCGAACAGCTCACCGGCGTCGTGAAGACGCTCACCTTCGTGAACCCGGAGAACGGGTACTTCGTCGCGAAAGTGACCCTGCCCAATGGCCAGGAGCGCACGGTCGTGGGCAACGCCCCGGTCATCAACCTGGGTGAGCACATCTCGGCGCGCGGCACCTGGGCGTCATCGAACTGGGGACCGCAGTTCAAGGCGAGCGAGGTGGTCCTCTCGGCGCCCACGATGCTCGAAGGCATCGAGAAGTACCTCGCCACTGCCATCCATGGTATCGGCAAGGGCTACGCGAAGAAGCTCGTGGCCGCGTTCGGTGATGCGGTCTTCGACGTCATCGAAAACGAGCCCGAGCGGCTGAAGAGCGTCAAGGGCATCGGCCCCAAGCGCGGCGCATCGATTCTGGAGGCGTACGCCGAGCAGAAGGCGGTCCGTGAAATCATGGTGTTCCTGCACCGTGCGGGGCTCTCGACCACACGTGCCAAGCGCGTCTACGACCGCTGGGGGGACAAGGCGGTCGAGAAAATCAAGGAGAATCCCTACATCCTGTGCCGCGACATCTGGGGCATCGGGTTCTCCACCGCCGATGCGGTCGCGATGAAGCAGGGCATCAAGCCGGACAGCGAGTACCGCGTGCGCGCGGGCGTGCAGCACGTGCTGCGCGAGGCCGAGCTGCAGGGCTCGTGCGGGCTGCCCTACACGGTCGTGCGCGAGAAGGCAGCTGAAATCCTCGCCGTCGACTACGGCCTCATCGAGCAGGCCATCTCCTTCGAGCTCGAGGCCGAGGAGCTTGTCAAGGACGTTGCAAGCGGTGAGGAGTGCCTCTTCTCGCCCCGCATCTACAGCGCCGAACGGCTGATTGCCCACACCCTCCTCGAGCACGCCAAGCGCGTGCCGGCGCGGCGCATCGTCGACGTCGAGCAGGCGATTCTGGACGCCGAGGTCGAGATGGGCATGGCGCTCGAGGACGTGCAGCGCGACGGCGTGCGGGCAGCGGTCACGAACCAGGTGTTCGTGCTGACCGGCGGACCCGGCGTGGGCAAGACCTCCGTCACCCGCGTCATCCTGCAGGTCTTCCAGAATGCGGGCCTGAAGGCCATCGCGCTCGCCGCGCCGACCGGCAAGGCCGCCAAGCGCGCCTCGGAGGCGACGGGTGTCGAGGCGCGAACCATCCACCGAACGCTCGCCATCGGCCCCGACGGCAAGTTCCAGCACAACGAGACGAACGTGCTCGATGTGGACGTGCTCGTCATCGACGAGATGTCGATGGTGGACGTGGCGCTGATGCAGGCCATCTGCAAGGCGCTCGCGCCTCACACCCGGCTTCTGCTGGTGGGCGACGTCGACCAGCTGCCCTCGGTGGGCCCGGGCAAGGTGCTCGCCGACATCATCGAATCGGGGGCGCTGCCGACCGTGCGGCTCACCAAGATTTTCCGCCAGGCCGCCACGAGCCACATCATCAAGAACGCCCACGCCATCAACCGCGGCGAGATGCCCGACATCGGCTACCGCGAGGGCTCGGACTTCCAGTTCCTGTCTATTTCGCCGGCCAAGCGCGACGACGAGGTCGAGAAGAAGCGTTGTCGCGAGACCATCGCCGCCGAAGTCGTTCGCATGGCGACCAACATGTACAAGCTGGGCTACGACCCGATTCGCGACGTGCAGATTCTCGCTCCGATGCGCCGCGGCGCGCTCGGCGTGGAAGCGCTCAACGTGGCGCTGCAGGCCGCGCTCAACCCGCATCCCTCCGACGTGCTCGAGGTCTTCGGCACCAAGTGGGGCGTGGGCGACAAGGTGATGCAGCTGCGCAACAACTACGACAAGGGTGTCTTCAACGGCGACATCGGCTTCGTGATGGGCGTGGACCGCGAAGAGCGTGTCATCACCGTTGACTTCGACGGGAACGTGGTCGACTACAAGACCGGCGACCTCGACGAGCTGACGCTCGCCTACGCGTTCACCATCCACAAGAGCCAGGGCAGCGAGTTTCCGGTGCTCATCATGCCGCTCGACTGGAGCCACTTCACGATGCTGAAGCGCAACCTCTTCTACACCGGCATCACCCGTGCGAAGAAGCTGTGCGTGGTCGTGGGCCAGCCGGCCGCGGCCGCCAAGGCGGTGGAGACCGCGCAGAACGAAGAGCGGTATTCGCGCCTGAAGGAGTGGCTGCGCGCGAGCCTGCCCGCCGAGATGCGGCGCGCGCAGGCGCTCGCCGCCTGAGCGCGACAGACCGCCCCCGAGGGCGAGAGCGCCCGACCTGCAACGGCAGGCGGGCGCCTGTCACGTCATAGAACGCGTGCTGAGAAGCGGTTCGAGGAGCACACGCCAGGCGCCGAAGGGATAGACCCGGTTGGCTAGACCTGTGTGATTCCCGAACTCTCTTTCTTCGTCGTTCGCCAACGTGTCAAAGCTCAAAGTCATCAATCTCTTCGGCGCTCCCGGTCACGGCAAGAGCAGCGTGCGTTCGGGCCTGTTCTGGCTCATGAAGTCGCGCCACATGAGCGTGGAGGAGGTCTCCGAGTACGCCAAGTACCTGGTGCTCACCGGCCGCACCTGGCAGCTGAAGGAGGAGCAGCTCTACCTCTTCTCCAAGCAGCATCACAAGCAGCTCATCATCGAGCGCAGCGGCTACGAGTACGCGGCCACCGACAGCCCGCTGCAGCTGTGCGCCTTCTATGCGCCGCCCGGCTACTACCGCGGCTTCGGCGAGCTCGTCGACGAGGCCCACGAGCGCTTCGAGAACATCAACTTCTTTCTCTCCCGGGACCTGGATGCGCAGGGCGCCGGATTCGAAGACCGCGGCCGGGTGCATGACCGGGACGCGTCGCTGCGGGTCGAAACCGAGATGCGCGAGTACCTCGCACGAAAGCGTGTGCCCTATGTCGACATCGCGGTCGACATGACGACGCCCTGGCGCATTCTCGCGCACCTCACGGGCTCGGCCGACGTGCCCGACTTCGAGACGGCGGGGCTCAAAGGCCTCGTCTTCGAGCTTCCCGCATGCCCCGGGGAAGCCCCGGCCAAGCTGGAACGCGCGGGGGCTCGAACCTGGGCCATCCGCAGCGAAGGCGACTGCCTCGGCAAGGACGGGGAGTGGCACGGGGAGTTGCTGCCGTCGAACCGCAGCGACGCTTTTCTCGCGCTGACCCGGTTCGACTCGGTCGAAGAAGCCCGCGCGGCGTGGGCTCGATACACCGCTCGACGCTGAGCCCCAACCGCAGGGCGGGGGCCGGGTACACGTCCGGTGCGGCTCTGCTAGCATGAGGGCTTCGCGCACGCGCTCCTGACGCTCGGGGCTACGCGCGCCTTGCAGGGCGCCTTCCAGGCGCGGGCTACCGTGATTTCGCCTGACTCCAGTGCGTCTGACGCAGCTGACGAACCCGGTGGCCGTGCCGGGTCCGCAGCCCAAGAGCGGCTGAACGATTACCTAATGCTGGCCCGGCTTGGTGTGCGGATGCACGCCGCGGGCGCATCCACCCAGGCCGCCTACGATTCGATGCGCACGGTGCTTGCGCAGGACGGGCAGACCGAGTGGCTGGATGCGGCGCTGCCTGGGCTGCGTCGCTCCGAACCGCTGGTGGCACAGTTCGCGCTTCGGACTGCACGAAACGTCCTCAGCCGCGTGGCGCTGCCCCGGATGCGGCGCGATTGTTTCCTGATTGCAGTGCCCGTATGGCTGGCGCAGCCCGTCTCGGGCGGCCAGTCCGACATCTGGGGGCGCCTGGGCGAAGAGCTGGTGGGCTACCTGGGCGCACAGTTCGGGCTCGAACCGGAGAGCCTCAGTCTCCAGGAGCGACCGAAGCCCTGCGAGGCGCTTGCAGAAGAGCCGTTGTCGATGACAGCCGTACGAGCGCTGGCGCTCGCGAGTGCCGAGCCGCAGCAAAGCGCACTTGGGCATACGGCGCGTGTCGCTGCCGGCGGGCCGCACCTGTGGCCCATCGCGGTCACGGGACCGACCGAGCAGGTGTCCGCGCTGCAGGCAGAACTGGGCACGCTGGTCCGAACGGACGCCGCCTCACAACGCTGGTCCGCGCGAGCCGAGTCGCTCCTCGAGCGGGTGGGGGTGAGCGCGCGGATGGGAACGCCCACCACGTGGGAGAACGCTTTTTCGGCAGCCCGGCTGCTGGGCCTGCGCCAGGCATTGATGCATGCACGCGGCCGCGGGGAGTTGCCCGCGGGGGCTCTCCTCGTGCTCGAGCACGACGGCGCACGGCTTCGACTTGGCGCCAGGCGGCCGAGCGAGAGCGGTGAAGGCTCCGTGGTTCTGGACGCACCGTTTCCGGACGAGACCGTCGAGGACCTGCGACGCATCGTGCAGCTGGCGGCCCGTTCGCTCGGATTGGGTTTCGAGCCCGTGGCTTGAGATGCCCGCAGGCCTCAAAGCTCCGTGATGCCCTTGTTGCCGAACCAATCGTAGCCGCCCGGCACGTTCAGACCGGTGGTGCCGTTGTTGTAGTTGATGGTGAGTTCGGTGCCTTGCGCGATGTCGGTCAGCGCGAAGAAGCGCACCTCGTCGTTGATGAAGTCACGGTCCCAACGCAGGTTTGCTGGACTTGCGTGATTGAAGAGACTCGCCGTGCCGTGGCCAATGGCGTGCCGGCGCGTTGCGCCTTCCCACTCTTCTGTCCAGTTGAACATCAACGATGCAATCGGGACAGGCAGCGTATTCACCGAGTCGAAGACCGTTACCGGGCAGCGTTCGATGAGCTCTCCCGCGGCGATGTCTCGGGCCGCGTACACCCCCCGGCCACGCGCCGTACCCGTGTCCTGGATGTAGACCGCGCCAGGAATGAGAGGACCAGACATGGCTGGACGTCTTGCTGCGTACGAGCGCAGAAGTGGTTTGAGAAGGGCCAGCGCTAGCAGGCCTGCCGCAGGCACTACCAACCCAGCCGCGGGCAGCGTCGCTGCAGGCCAGGAGAATGCGCAGACCACAAGCGCGCCCAGCAGGCCCGCCTGGCGTTCTGAGAATTCGGGGCGGTGCAGCCAGCGTTCGCGTGTGCGCGCCAAGAAGGCAGGAAGTTTCATCGGGTGAGGTGCACGCCAGGGGCAGGCAGTGAATCGGAAGGGAAGGCGTCCAGCGGCTCGAGTGCAAGGGGCTGCGCGTCGTAGTCGCGCATCAGCCAGCAGGCTCGAGCCGAGAGCAGAATGTCGCGAAACGGGCGACTGTCGGCCAGGATGGCTTGGCGCCCTGCTTCGTCGAGCTCCACCACGTAGAAGGGCCAGCGTCCGAGCGACTCCTCGGCTGCGACCGCAAGCAGATGGCGCTCGGTGCCGGGCAGAAAGAAGAGCAGCGGCCCGTCGTAGTACGCGAGAACGTCGTCGCCCCCGAACGGACGAAGGGCGAGCGGCAATTCAATCGTGAGGGGGCTGGAAGGGTGGGGCATGAACCACGAGTAGCGACCGGGGCTCTCGGATGAGCCTCGGCAACGCCTGAGGTTCCCCACGGACGTCCGGGTCTTCGCTCAGCGCATCCGCAAGAAAATGCGCCCCAGTCGATGACCGGGGCGCCTTGAAGCAGGGGAGGGGCGGGTCGCGCGCAATACAGCTTGCACGCGACAGGCCGGGCCTCAGTCGTTCGCGTCGATGAACGTTCGCGCGCCTTCGGGCACGTCGTTCTCGATGACCACGTGTTCTCCGACCTTCCAGGCCGCGGAGGTCTCGACCCGAGCGGGGTCCTTGATGGCGTAGGGGCCGCCCAGCCAGCCGAAGCACTCGCCCTGGGCATCGCTCTGGAACCAGTCGATGTCGCCCAGGCTGTCCTGGCCTTTGGGTAGCGTCTTCAGAATCGTCAGCGCCTCGGGCGAGACGCCCAGGTGCTTGGCGGTGTTCATGATGACCTGGCCGATGTTGCCGGGACGGTCGAGTGAGGTGGAAACCTCGTTCTGGATGGACTGCGTGGCGAGCAGCTCGAGAACGAGCAGGCCCTTGTAGGTGGTGACGCGTGCGTGCATGGATGTCCTTCTGGAAAGAGGAGGGGAGGGGTCTCTCGACGTGTAGCCAGCTCGGGCAGGCCCGCGATATGCGCACAGGTGCCGCTTCCGGGCCCAAAAACGGGAAGGGCGTGCGCCTCTTGGAGGCACACGCCCGATGCGGACAGGGTCGCGGCTTAGTTGCTCGGGTGCGGGCCTGCCGGTACCGTGAACGCGGAGGTGTAGCGAGCAACGCCCTTGGTGAACCGCACGTCATCCAGCTGACCCACGAAGTTGTCGCACCAGTTGGCCGCCGGACCGCCTGCGCAACCGAAATAGGTGCCCAGATACAGCCAGCCGGCGGGTGCGGCCCCGAAGCTCGGAGAGCCGGAGTAGACCTGGTTGCCGTTCGCGAACATCTTGAGCGTCGTGCCAGTGCGGACGACCGCCACATGCGTCCAGGTGTCTGCGGCGATGACACCGCCCGTGGAGACTGCGGCCGTGCCCCAGCCTACGGCGCCGGTGCCCGGCGTGAAAACGAGCGCACCGCTCTTGTTCACCGCCAGCTGCCAGCTGAGCGAGGAGCTCATGTTGCCCACTGCAGCGAGGACGCCCGCGTTGACGTTGGAGCCCTGGGCCCAGCCGGTGCGCCGAATCCAGCCCTCGAATGTCCAGTCTCCCGCCACCGTCGAGAAATCGGCGCTGGCAGCGGTTGTTGGGCCGCCAAACCCCGTCACATTCAGCGACGCGGAGCCGTTCTTGACGGTCGCAGTCGTGAGCGCGGCGCCCGAGCCTGCGCTGAACACGTGGTTCTTCGCGTCCGACGGAACGGTCTGGCCCTGAGTGCCGTCCATGTTCATGAGCAGCGTGACGTTGGCGTAACTCGGGTCGGTCGTGACCGCAAGGCCAGTTGCCGAGAGCGCAACGCTCTGCTCGCCGTTGTCCGCGGTGCTAGCCACCTTCACGGAGCCGCTCGCCGACGCAACGGGGGCGCCCGGGCTGAACTGCACGGTCACCGTGCACGAGCCGCTTGCCGCGAGCGTCGAGCCGCAGGTCGTGGCGGAGAGAGAGAAGCCGCTGCCTGCCACCGACGGGCTCACGTCCGACAGGCTCACGGTGCCCGCGTTGGTGAAGGTGAACGTGCGCGAGATGGTGCTGCCCACGTAGACGCCGCCGAAATCGCCGCTGCCGGAAAGGCTCGCGTTCGCCTTGACACGGCGGCACAGCGTGCTCACCGTAGTGTTGTTCGAGTAGGCGTAGCTCTTGCCCCCGTCGATGGCCGGATTCGCGTACATCACCCAGTAGCCGCCGTTGTACGGGGACGTCGTCCAGTACGAGGTGTAATACTCCGGCGCCCATCCTGCGGAGGTCAGGCCTGCCAGGCCCACCGCGGCGCGCAGAGACTCGGCTTCGGTCAGGGTCGGAAGGCTCCAGCCGGCCTTGCCGTTGATGGACAGCGCGCACAGCGCCGTTGCGTCGGTGTAGCTCTGTTTGGTCCCCGAATAGGCCCATTCGTAGGAGCCCGCCGACATCGTCGGCAGGGTGGGGTTCTGGCCCGTACCCGTCAGTGCAATCGACTGCGAGCCGACGGCCGTCTGCAGGGTCACCGTGCCCGAGACCACGCCGGTTGCCGTCGGCGTGAACGTCACTGATACCGAGCAGGTCTGGCCCGCTGCAAGTGTGGCACCGCAGCTGGTGGTGGCTGAGAAGGGCCCGGTGTAGGTCAGGGCACCGATGTTCACCGACGTGTTGCCACTGTTGGTGATGAGCACGCTTTGAGCCGTCGAGGTCGTCCCAATGACTCGGCTTGCGAAGGTCAACTCAGTGGCCGAGAGGTCCACTGCGGTGACGAGGCCTTCGCCGCTCAGCGACAACGAGTTGGCGTAGCGGCCCGTTGCGACATGTACGTCGGTTGCCGAATACGCCCCCATCTGGGTAGGCGCATACGTGAAGGTCACGGTACACGAGCCGGCCGCCGGCACCGTCGCGCAGCCGGAGAGCGACGCGGTCACCCCCGACGAGAGTCCGCTCAGCGCACTCCAACTGGCGGTGTCCGGGCCGTCGTTGTACAGGGTTGCCGTGCGCACTGCAGTCGAGCCGACCATGACGCCGGAGAAGTCGAGGGCCGTGACGCCCCAGCGTGCCGTGCTGCCCTGCTCGGTGGGCGTCACCTGCAGGCCGGGTTTGCGAGCACGAAACTCGTACTGCGGCGCCGCCTGGGCTGCGACGGTCAGCGAAGTTGCGGCCAGCGCCATCAGTGCGGCCAGGCGAGTCAGGGAGGGAGTCATCGAACAGGAGGGTTGAGGGATAATCGGGCTACTTCAGCGGCTTCCTGCTGAATAGCGCTTGAACTTATAGTGCATGGGAATTACCAAGGCGGCCCCCGCCTCCTCTTCCGACAGAAAAGCGCCTCCCGCAAGGGGAGGCGCAGAAGGGAGAGGTTGCTGCCCGACCGAGGTCGGGCACGCTCCGAAAGCCGTCAGGCCAGCAGGGCCTCGAAGGCGGTTTCGTCCAGGACCTTGACGCCCAGCTCGTTGGCCCGGTCCAGCTTGGTGCCGGCTTCCGCGCCCGCGAGCAGGTAGCTCGTCTTCTTGCTCACCGAGCCGGAGACCTTGCCGCCGGCGGCCTCGATGCGGGCCTTGAAGGCTTCGCGCGAGTCCGACAGTGTGCCGGTGATGACGAAGGTGAGACCGGCCAGCACCTGCGGAGTGCTGGTGCGGGCCACCTCGCGCGGTCGCACGAGTGTGGCGAGACGCGACGCCTCCTGGCCGTTGGCTTCGTTGTCGAAGAAGCTGCGGATGTTGCCCACGGTGATGGGACCGAGGTCCCGCACGCGCAGCAGCTCCTCCTCCGTGGCGATGCTGAAGTCGTCCCAGCTGCCGAACTCGCGGGCGAGTTCCTTGGCCGTCGACTCACCCACCCCCGGGATGCCCAGGGCGTAGATGAAGCGATTGAGCTCGGGCTCGACCGACTCGGCGATACGGGTAGCGAGCTTCGCGGCGCTGGATTTCCCCAGGCCATCGAGCAGCGCCACGCGCGAGGCGTCCAGCGTGTACAGGTCCGAGGGGCGCGTCACGAGACCCGCCTCCAGCAGCCGCTGCGCGACGCCTTCGCCCAGGCCTTCGATGTCCATCGCCAGACGCGAGGCGAAGTGGGTCAGCGCAAAGAGCCTTTGCGCGTCGCACTTCAGCCCCCCCGTGCAGCGGTGGATGGCCTTGTCCTCTTCGCGGTGCACGGTCGAACCGCACACCGGGCAGGCCTCGGGCATCGCGAACTCGACGCCGTCCTCCACCGAGCGCGCAACGCGCACGATTTCAGGGATGACGTCGCCCGCGCGACGCACGATGACGCGGTCACCGATGCGCAGCCCCAGGCGCCGGATTTCGTCCAGGTTGTGGAGCGTCGCGTTCGAGACGGTGACCCCGCCCACGAACACCGGCTCCAGCCGGGCGACCGGCGTGAGCGAGCCGGTGCGGCCCACCTGCACGTCGATGGCGAGCAGCGTCGTCTCAGCCTCCTGCGGCGGGAACTTGTAGGCGGTGGCCCACCGCGGAACGCGGTTGTTCCAGCCCATGCGTTCCTGGTGCACGACGTCGTCCAGCTTGAAGACCACACCGTCGATTTCGAACGGCAGGCCCTCGCGCTCGCGAGCAAAGTGCTCGTAGCAGGCCTGCACGCCTTCGATGCCTTCGACCCGGGTCGCCATCTCGCTCACCTCGAAGCCGAGGCTTCGCAGCTGCGCAATCTGGCCGCTCTGGGTGGCAGCGGGCGTGAAGCCCTCGCACACGCCGAAGCCGTAGGCGAAAAAGCGCAGGCGCCGGCGGGCGGTGACTTTGGGGTCGAGCTGACGCAGGCTGCCGGCGGCCGCGTTGCGCGGGTTCACGAAGAGCTTCTCGCCTCGGGCGCGTTGCTCGTCGTTGACCCGCTCGAAGTCGGCCTTGGCCATCAGCACTTCGCCCCGCACCTCGATGCGGGCCGCAGTCGCCGTCAGGCGCAGCGGCACGTTGCGGATGGTGCGGACCTGTTCGGTCACGTTCTCGCCGGTGAAGCCGTCGCCGCGCGTCGCGGCCTGCGCGAGCAGCCCGTCTTCGAAGACCATGCTGCACGACAGGCCGTCGTACTTGGGCTCGGCCGTGAAGCCGAGGGTGTCGACGGACACGGCCAGCTCGCGAGCGGCACGTCCGACGAACTCGGCCGCCTCCGGCGCGTTCATCGAGTTGTCGATGGACAGCATCGGGCGGGCGTGCACGACTTCGCCCAGCTCCTTGAGCACCGCACCCCCCACGCGACGCGTGGGGCTGTCGGGGCTCGCGAGCTCGGGATGGTCGGCCTCGAAGGCCTGCAGCTGCCGAAAGCGCTGGTCGTACTCGGCGTCCGAAATCTCCGGGTCGTCGAGCACGTAGTAACGGTGGGCGTGGTACGCCACCTCTTCTTTGAGCGCGGTGTAGCGCGCGGCGAGGTCGGTGTCTTGCGTCATGGATTCAGGGGAAGGGGATGCGGATTGGAGTCCGCAGGCCGTGGATTGTTCGCTCATGGCGCGCTCCTTCGGGTGTCCTGGTGGATTGGAATCGGGGTTCTGCGGACGTGTAGCCAACGGCGGGGCATGCGGACTAAACCCGCTGGCTAGACGAAACACCCCTTCGCCCGCGCCGCGGGCACCGCCGAACCGACCCGATGTTCCAACTCGTTCTCACCGTCGTGGCGATTGCGCTGACGGCCGCCGTCGCGGTCGCCTCCATCAACTACCTGCCGTTCTGGTACAAGGCCGCCGCCTCGACGGAATCGCTGATGCTCGATACCACCGAGATGCTGGTGCGCGCCTACATCGCGCAGGCCCGCGTCACCGGCCAGGGCCCGGCCGTGGACTCCGGGGCGGCCGACGGCGGCCTGCAGGCGTCGTTCGGGGACGTGCTGAAGTTCACACCCGGCGCCCCGGTGGGGTACACCTGGACGTACGGCCAGCACCCGACCGACTCAAGTCGCTGG